>JACCDX010063866.1_pt1 | contig 11426 bp, 11 predicted proteins | sample 7449681 | NCBI WGS metagenome assembly JACCDX01 (sample SAMN15323450, study PRJNA562643) | freshwater metagenome | isolation source: river surface water | place: USA:Blue River Watershed | collected 2017-08-18 | reverse complement strand
GACGGGACCCGCGAGGGCAACGGCACGGCGCCGTTCCTCGAGTAGCGCGTGCTCCCCGGCCCACCTCCCGACCCGCGTCAGGTGCTCCTGGCGCCGACCCCGACGGCGTGGGCGGTCTCTCTTGTCCTCGTGGCGATCCTCGCGGCGGCGGCGTGGTCGTTCCACCGGCGCGCATTTCCGCACACGGCGCGCTTCACGGGCATGCTCGCGGCGGTCACGCTCCTCACCGCGCCCGGGGCGGGCATGCTCCCGAGCGCGTGGTGGGGCAGCTTTCCGACGATCGACAAGGCCGGCAGCCTGCTCTACTTCCAACGCGGCGTGCAGTGGCGGCTCTTCGACGTCGACGACCCCGGCCTGCAGCTCATCGGCGCCCACGTCGGCCACCTCTGGCCTACCTCGCTGCTCGCGCTCGCCCTCCCCGACCACGCCGCGTTCGGCGCGCAGCACCTCCTGCAGCTCGCGGTGGCGTGGTTCGCCGCCAGCCTGCTGCTCGAGGAGGTCTGCGGCGACCGCCGCGTCGCCGTCCTCTGCGCGGCGCCCTTCGCGCTGAACCTCCACCAGCTTCGCGACATCAACTGGTACACCGTCGAAAAGACGATGATCTTCTGGGTTCCCTTGCACGCGTGGACGCTCCTGCGTACGCACCGCTCGCCCGGGACGCGCAGCGCCCTGACCTGCGGGCTCGTCTTCCTCGGCGCGTGCCTGACGAACCTCTACGTGGCGTGGCTCTGCGCGGGGGTCGCCGTGTGCCTCACGCTCGCGACGCGTTCCCGGGGGGCCATGTCGGCGCTCGCGGCGACGATCCTCGCCGGACTGCCCGTGGCGATCCTGCAACTGGCGCTGCTGAAGCGCCCCGGCGCGGTCGGGACCCCCGAGGCGTTCCTCCTTCAGCGTGCCGCGCTCGACGTCGTCGAGCTGTGGCCGGCGCGTTGGAACCGGCTGGAAGCGATGGCGGCGCTCGACCCCTCGACCGTGGTGCTCGCCGCGGTCGGCAGCCTCGCGATCTTCGTGGGGCGGGGGGATTCCCCCCGCAACGCCCCCCTTCCCGTCGCCGGCGTGGCGAGGGTCGCGCTCACGATCGGGTTCGTCTTCCTCGCCCTGTCGCTGGGACCGCTCCCCGCGAACGACGGCCCGGTGACACACCCCGTCTACAGCGCGCTCGGGCTGATCCCTGGAGCATGGCGCATCGCGAAGCCAGAGACGTTCTTCCACGTGACGTGGCTCGCCGGCTGTACCCTCGCCGCGCTCGGGCTGCTGCGCGTGGGCGCCAGCTCACGGAGGTTGGCCCTGGTGGCCGTGACGATGCTCGCCGCCTGGGTGTTCGTGGTCCGCGCGCACCCGGTGGCGCCACCCTACGCCGCCCCCGACGCCACATCGCCGGCGCCGAGGCGGTAGTGACGCGGATGCCTCGCCTGCGGCAGATGTACGGTCCAGATCGCGGTGGTTAGGCCATGGCACACGCCTTGCATCCATCGTTGGTGACAACCACGCCACCTCCAAGGAGTCCACCATGCTGCTCGTCCTCTCCCTGCTCGCCTGCGCCGAAGCCGACTGCACCACCGAGAGCGGCGCCACCTACGCCTCCGGCGAATCGTGGACCTGCGACGACGGCTGCAACACCTGCGCCTGCGAGGACGGCGCCATCGCCAGCACGCTCATGGCCTGCGAGGCCGTGACGTGCACGGACGCCACGGGCACCTACGACGTCGGCGCGACCTGGACCTGCGAGGACGGCTGCAACACCTGCGCGTGCCTCGAGGACGGAAGCATCGAATCCACCGACATGGACTGCACCGCCGGCTGAGCGAACGGACTACCCTGTGTGCAGGAGCGCCTCGATGCTGACCGCCCTCATCCTTACCCTCCTCGCCTGCACAAAGACGGACGACGGCGCCTGTGTCGACGATTCCGGGGTCGAGCACGCCGCCGACGCGTCCTGGATGTGCGACGGCGTCTGCGACGGCAGCTGCTGCACCTACTGCAACTGTGTGGACGGCACGGTCATGAGCTACACGCCCGAGTGCGCGCCGGACGGCTGCACGGACGCGACCGGCACCTACGAGGTCGGCGAGACCTGGACGTGCCCCGACGGATGCAACACCTGCTCGTGCGAGGGCGACGGCGAGATCGCGCAGACAGAGATGTCCTGCGCGCAGGACAGCTGCACCGACGCGACCGGCACCTACGCCAGCGGCGAGACCTGGACCTGTCCGGACGGCTGCAACACCTGCGGCTGCGACGACGGCGAGGTCTGGACGACGAACCTCGCGTGCGACGTGACCTGCACCGACGAGACCGGCACCTACGAGGTCGGCGCCACGTGGACCTGCCCCGACGGGTGCAACACCTGTTCGTGCACGGAGGACGGCAGCATCGTCGCGACCGAGATGGCGTGCGAGGTTTCGTGCACCGACAGCACCGGGACCTACGTCCCCGGCGATTCCTGGACCTGCCCTGACGGCTGCAACACCTGCGGCTGCATGGAGTCCGGCGACATCGTCTCGACGGACATGGCCTGCGTGAGCTGCACCGACAGCACCGGGACCTACCCGGTCGGCGCGACCTGGAGCTGCCCCGACGGCTGCAACACCTGCTCCTGCATGGAGTCCGGCGAGATCGCGTCCACACGGATGGCGTGCGAATGAGCGAGACGGCCTGGTACCGTCCCCTCGGCAACGAGGTCGCCCTGTTTGAGCTCGCCGCCGCCCGAAAGTTGCCCGTGCTGCTGAAGGGGCCCACCGGCTGCGGCAAGTCCCGCTTCGTGCGCTTCATGGCGGAGCGCCTGGGGCGTCCGCTCATTACCGTGGCCTGCCAGGAGGACCTTGGCGCCGCCGACCTGACGGGCCGCTGGCTGCTGGAGGGCGGGAGCACCGTCTGGCGCGACGGGCCCGTCACCAGGGCCGTGCGCGAGGGGGCCATCTGCTACCTCGACGAGGTGATCGAGGCGCGCGCGGACGTGCTCACGCTCCTGCACCCGCTGACCGACGACCGGCGCAGCCTGCCGCTCGACCGCCTCGGGGAGGAGCTCGCCGCGCCCGACGGATTCATGGTCGTGGTGAGCTACAACCCCGGCTACCAGGGCGCGCACCGCCAGCTCAAGGAGAGCACCCGCCAGCGGTTCGTGAGCCTCCCCTTCGACTACCCGGCCCCGGAGATCGAGGCCGAGATCGTGGCCCACGAGAGCGGCTGCGACATCGGCACCGCGCGCTTGCTCGTGCGGCTCGGCGAGGGCAGCCGCAAGCTGCGCGGCCACGGGCTCGGCGAGGGCGCGAGCACGCGCATGCTCATCTACGCCGGACAGCTCGCCGCCGCGGGGTTGCCGCTCCGCGAGGCCGCCGAGGCCACGCTCGTCGGCAGCCTCACCGACGATGCCGAGCTCACCCGCGCGCTGCGCGAGTTGGTGCGGAGCGCGCTCGGCTAGATGGCGGCGCCCGTTGTCCGCGCCGAGGATCTCGACCGCGCCACCCGCGAGGAGTACGGCGAGGACGCGCTGGCAACGTCCGACCAAGAGGCCGAATCCGCGCTGCTGGCGCGGCACCTCTTCGCGCCGCCGATGAGGCTCTCGCCGTCCGGCGCCCGCGCCGGTCTGGAGCTCGCGCCGCACCGCCGGGCCCTCGATGCCTGGCTCCGCATGCTCGCGCAGGACGTACCCGGCTGGAAGGGCGTCGGCCTGGCCGAGATCGCCACCACGGACGGCGCGCGCGCGTTCCTGCCGCCGGCGCTGCCCGTCGTGGCGGGCGCCTCCGACGCGGACCACCTCGCCGTGTACCGCGCGATGGCGCTCGTGCAACTCGGGCTCGTTCGCCACGGGCTGGTCGCGCCGCGGCGACCGCTCCTGCAGGCGTTGTACGCCGACAATGTGCTTTCGGCGACGTACCTGCTCCTCGCGGGGCGCTTCGTCATCCGGGCCTGGCGCGCGGCGTGGCCTGGGCTCACCGACACGTTCGCGCGGGCGAACGCGCACGCCTACGCGCGACGGCTACGGATCGGCGCCCAGGAAGTCGCGCCCGACGGCGTGGCGAGCGAACTTGTCCCGCTGCTGCCAGGGCCGTGGCCGGGAGCACGTCCTCCCCACAACGCGATCGCCGCGGCGCTCCATGCCGTCGATGCGCTCGACACAGGGCCCCACGAGGCGGCGCTCGCGGACACGCTGATGACCGAGGCCCGCCGCCTTCGCGAGACGCTCCGCCGCGAGCGGCTCGGCTGCCCTCCCCTCCCCTTCCTCTACGGGGTCCTTCGACCCGACTGGATCCTCCGCGACCTCGCGCGTGACGAGGTCGCCGAGAACGCCTGGCGAGAGGGCCCGGCCGCGCTGCGGCTGCTCAACATGGCCAGGGCGCGCGAAGGCGCCACGACGCGCACGCCCGCCACGGCGTCGGCGCCGCAAGGCCTGCGCGCGCGCCTCATGGCGAGGCTCCGCGGGCCGGAGATCGGCGCGACGCCCGCCTACGGGGCCCTCCGCGACGCGGAGCCCGCCACCCTGACGGCGCCACCGCCTCCGCCCACGGACGACGACGCCCACGCCCGGTACGACGAGCTGGACGCAAACGGCGACTGGCGCGTCAACGCCGTCGAGGTGATCCTCGAGGAAGCGGCCGGCGGCCCACTCGAGGCCTGGGAGCGCCTCGCGCGGGCGCATGCCGCGGCGCTACAGCGCGTTCGTGCCCGCTTCGCGGCGCTCCGGACCGAGGCGCGCTGGCGCCACGGCCAGCCCGACGGCGGCGAGCTCGACTTCGGCGCCGTCGTCACCGCGATGACCGACGTCGCCGCCGGGAGCACGCCCGACCCGCGGATTCACGCGCGCTTCGAGCGCGCAGCGGAGCCGATCGCCGTGCTCGTCCTCGCGGACCTGTCCGGGTCGATGGCGGGCGACCTGCTCACGCACCAGACCACGGCGCTCGCGCTGCTGGCCGAGGGGCTCGCCACGCTGGACACGCCGCACGCGCTCTTCGGGTTCGGGAACACCTCGCCGACGCGGTGCGTCCTGCAGCGGATCAAGGGCTTCGACGAGCGCTGGGACGACGCGAGCCACAAGCGGCTCGCCAACGTGCGCGCCGCCGGCGCGAGTCGTCTGGGCGCGTACGTGCGCCACGCGACGGAGCTGCTGGCGACGCGCTCCGAGCCGCGGCGCGTGCTCCTCCTGCTCAGCGACGGACGCCCCGAGGACCGCGACGGCTACCGCGGACGCACGGGTGAGCGCGACACCGCGATGGCCGTCCACCAGGCCCGCGCCCGCGGGATCCACGTGCAGTGCACCAGCATGGACCGCCACGAGGACGCCGACGGCTACCTCGCGCGCATCTTCGGCCGAGGGCGCTACCTGCGCGTGCGCGACCCGTCCCTGTTGCCCGAACGCCTCCCCGAGCTGGTCCGCGGCTACGTCCGCTGAACGCTCCGACGCGCGCCGTCCTTCAGGACGTGCCGGACGAACCGGGTCGGCTCCCAAGCGGCCGGCGATCCGGATCCGCGGCGTACCAGCGCCAGGAGAGCACGGTGAGCGCGATCAGCGATCCGAACAAGGTCGTCATCAGAACGGCGAGCCCGGCCTCGGCCCCCCACAGTCCCGCCACAGCCGTGAGCGCGCCACCGATGCCCATCGTCCAGGCGTTGAGCCGGTGCGCGCGCCGCCACGCGAGGTCACTCGCGAGCGTCCACGGGAGCCGGAGCCCCATGACGCCGTTGGGCGCGACATCACGCATCGCCACGCCGAGCAGCGTGAAGAGCACGCCCATGGCGACCGGCACCACACGTCCGACGGGCATCTCGAACGCCACGAGCGCGTGCAGGGCGACGAAGAACGCCTGAAAGCCGGCCTCGATCTGATGATACCGACGCAGCGTGAGCGCGTCCGCGCGCAAGCGGGGCTCCGCGCGCTCCGCCACCGCCATGATTCCGCCCACCAGCAGCGAGACCGGCGCGAACGTCAGCAGCAGGGCCAGCCTGGAGGCGTGGGCGTCCGCCTCGCCGCGGGCGTTCCAGTGCGACGCGACGACATCGTTGCCCCCGAAGCGGGAGCCAATGTAGGCCACGAGGGCGTGACCGAGCGCGGCGACGAGCATGGGCGCGAACCTGCGCATGGCGAGCGACCTCGGGCTCAACCTAGGCACGCGCCTCGGGCTCGGCAAGTTCGCGTGAGCGCGCCCACGCGCGCGTGCTGCGGGCGCGCGCTACGTTACCGTCGTGACCCGGACGCACGCCGAACACGAGGCCGGCCCCTCCTTCGAGGAGGCGCTCCGCGCGCTGCGTACAGACGAGCGCAACGTCGCCTTGCCAGGCCTGCTCGCCACCTATGTTCTGCTCGTTGGATGCCTGCTCACCGCCGCGCACCTCGACACCTCCTGGGGCTACCTCGCGTTCGTGGTCCCCATCGGGCTGCTCCAGTACCGGGTGACGCTCTCGGGCCACGAGGCCGTCCACCGCACGTTCTGCTTTCCCGGTTGGCTCAACGAGACCCTCGGCGTCGCCGGCCAGGCGCTCGAGGGCGTGAACTTCGCGAGCTACCGTGTCCAGCACCTGGACCACCACCGCGCCACGAGCATGGCCGCGGACCCCGACGGCCACATCTACGGCACGATCGTGAAGGCACCCCGCGGATGGCGACGCGTCCTCACCTGGACGCTCGGGACGCTGGTGGAGCTCGTCATCAAGATCGGCCAGAAGGGCATCGGCAGCATCGGACGCGCCCACGCGCAGGCCTCGTCGGTACGGACGCTCGGCTACTCACGCCTCTGCTCCGTGCTCGTCGTCCTCACCCAGTCGGCGCTCCTGCTCGGGCTCTGGAGGCTCACCGGGCACGTCTGGGCGTACGCGGCGCTGTGGATCGGCCCGCTCTTCGTCGTGGCGGTGTTCCTCAACCGATGCCGCATCCTCGTGGAGCACGGGCTCGCGCTGCTCCTCGAGGTCCCGCCCGTCGCGCGGAGCATTCCGACCGTGGACATCGTTCCACCGGCGTGGGAGCGCCTCGTGTTCGCGCCGTTCCTCTTCAACTACCACTGCAGCCACCACCTCTTCCTGACGGTGCCGCACTACAATCTCCCCCGGCTGCGTGACCTGCTGAAGACCCATGGTGTCACGGGCTACCACGAGGTCGAGGGCAGCTACGCACGCGCGCTCGCCCGCGCCATGCGCGCGTGAGACTCAGCGCTCGTCGACCCAGAGGCGCTGCGCGGGCAGCGCGAAGGTGAGCCCCGCTCCACGGGCCCGGGCCACGACGGCACGGTTCACGACGTCCAGCACGCGCGGCTGGTCGACGACGTCGTGGACGAAGAACCGCAAGCGGAACTCGAGCGCGTAGGGGCCGACTCGCTGCAACAGCACGTCGGAGGCTGGCTCTGCCAGCACCTCCCCGGCCTCGCGGGCGTCCTCCAGGGCCGCCCTGAGCGCGACGGTGACACGCTCTGCGTCAGCGTCCAGCTCGAAGGGCACGTCCACCTGCAGGCGCGTCCGACGGCGCAGGAGGTGGTGGTTGACAAGCTGGCTGCCGGCGAGCTTGCTGTTCGGAACGATGATGAAGTCGTCATCCAGCGTGCGAACTCGCGTCGTCCGCCAGCTGATGTCGTGGACGTAGCCCGACTGGCCGTCCTCGAGGCGGATGAAGTCGCCGACGCGAAACGGCTGCTCCACGAGGATGTGGATGCCCGCGAAGAGGTTGCCGAGCGTCTCCTGCATGGCGAGCGCGACGGCGAGGCCACCGACGCCGAGGGCCGTGAGCAGGGGCGCGATCTCGATGCCGAGCACCCGCAGGGCGATCATGCCGCCGAGCATCCACGCGAGCACGCGCGTGACCACGCGTCCGATGGCGGGGACGCGGCCTTCGGGATTCACCCCGCGAATGGCGCGCTCCAGCACCTCGCCGGAGGCGTTGGCCACCACCGCGGTGGCCGAAAGGACGAGAAGCACGACGAGCGCGTCGGCGACGACCGCGCGGAGCGCAGCGTCCACGGGCGCGACCCGAAGGGTGACCGACGCCGCCACGGTGACCACCCATACGAGGCTCGGCCACCGGACGGCATGCAAGAGCACGTCATCGAGGTTGGTGGCGGTCGCAGCGGACGCCCGCTCCAACGCGCGGAGCAGCGCACGGCGCACGAAGAGCAGGACCAGCACGGCGACGCCGAAGGTGCCCGCCGCCTGGAGTGCCGCCTGGGTCTCGATCGTCACGTCAGTTGCACGCCGGGTCGGCGGACGGGTCGAGCGAGGCGTCCAGCGTCAGGCCGTCGCGCCACGGCGCGGAAGCGTCGCGCACCTCAAGCTCGACGCAGTTCATCGTGCCGTCGGGACAATCGACGCACGGCACCCCGAAGAGCCCGAGCGTGTCGCAGGCGTCGCCACCGCCGAGCAGCGCGCCGAGCTCGCGCACGTCGATGAGGCCCTGGAGCGTGATGTCGGTGATCGACGCCGCGTCCGTGGCGAAGCGGCCCTCGACCTCCATCTGGAGGATGGGCACGACGAGGCCCGACGCCGACAGCGACGTGTCCTGCGGACCCACGTGGAAGAACGGGTTCGACGCGAAGGTGCCGGTGGCGAAGTCGATCGGCGGCGCGCACGGGTACTGGGCGACGCTGCGGCCGACGTCGTAGCCGGCGGCGCCGAGCAGATCGATGCTCTCCGCGTCGGCGTTCTCGACCATGAACAGCAGGCTCTTCGTCTCGAGCTGGCTCACCAGCAGCGAGCCGACGGAGGGCTTCACCCAGGTGATGTCGCGCCCGTCGAGCTCGACATCGTAGGTGCGACCGACGATCGGCGCCGTAGTCGGCTCCCCGACCGTCGTGAAGGAGGTCGCCATCACGCTCTCGCACACCGTCACCGTCGCCGTGTAGGCGGTCTCGCGCGCCAGCGGCGCCTCCGGCGTCCACGCGACGCTCAGGCCATCGCCGGCGAGGCTGACCGTGCCGTCCACCGCCGGGTCGATCACCACGGCGATCTGGTCCGCGGTGACCGGAGCGGAGAGCGTCGCCACGACAGGCGCGTCGATGGGGACGTCGACGGCGCCGGTCTCCGGCGCGAGGGTCACCACGACGGCGTCACACGCCTCGGCGGAGTCCTGTGCGCTGTCCCCACCCGAATCGGCGGTGTCCACCGTGTCCGTCGTGCCGGAATCCTCGTTCTGCCCGTCGACGGGGTCGTCCGTCTTGACCGAGGAATCGCCGCAAGCGGCGGTGAAGGCGAGCGCGAACAGCAGCGAGGTGCGCATGGAGACTCCGGGATTCGTGGTCAGGGTAGCACCGCCGGGCGGTCAGCGACGCGTCTGCCAGGGCGTCACCGTCTCCGGGACGCCGAGCTGGGTACGCGCGCACATCGCGAGGAAGTCGTCCGGCGGCGCGATGGTGAAGGCCAGGGGCGCGCCGGTCCGCGGATGCGCGAAGCCGAGGTGCCAGGCGTGAAGCAGCGGCCGACCGAGCGCCGTGACCGCGTCGCGGATCGTGGCCGGCGCCTGACAGTCACGACGCCCGTACAGCGTGTCCCCGAGCAGCGGGTGCCCCGCCTCGGAGAGGTGGACGCGCACCTGGTGCGTGCGCCCCGTCTCCAGCTTCGCCTCCACGAGCGCGACGCGGTCGCCACGGGCGCGCGTGCGCCAGTGGGTGATCGCGAGCCGACCCCGCCGCTCACGGGCCGGAACCTCCTCGGCGTCGACCTCGTCCTCGAGATCCTCCTCGCCGATGCGCGCCACCCAGGCGTCATCGACCACTTCCTCGCGAACCTCGGGGATGGACGACACCTTCAGGCGGTTGTCCGGATCGCGCCCGATGCGGCTGCGATGCACGCCGGCGTCGTGGAGCGGCACCCTGTGCACCACGGCGAGGTAGCGACGGTCGAGGTCGTGGACGGCGAACATCTCGGAGAGACGTCGGTGCGCCACGTCGTTCCGGGCGACGACCATCACGCCGCTCGTGCCGGAATCGAGCCGGTGGACGATGCCGGGACGAAGCTCGCCACCGATGGTGGAGAGTCGCCCGAAGCGGCCGAGGAGCGCGTTGACGAGCGTGCCCGTGGCGTGGCCGGCGGCAGGGTGGACCACCATCCCGGCGGGCTTCACCAGCACCAGGATGTCGTCGTCCTCGTGCAGGAGGTGCAGCGGGATGTCCTCGCCGACGAGACCGGTCTCGACCGCGTCCGGTACGAGGATCGTGACCACGGCGCCGCGCTCGGGCTTCGACGAGGCCTTGGCGGGCGCGCCGTCCACGGTGACGGCTCCCCCGGCGATCAACGCCTGAAGGCGCGCGCGGGAGAGGTCAGGAAAAGCCTGCGCGAGCGCGCGGTCGAGACGACCGGCGCCCTCGGGCGCCACCCAGTGCAAGGAGGTCGCCATGATCAGCCGCGCGCGCGCGTGAAGCGTGCCATGAACCCGTCGATATACTCCTCGGCTTCCACCGGCGTCGGGATCGCCTCGAGCTCGCGCACGATGAGCTTGAGGTACCCGCGGACGAACGTGGCGTTGGGGAGGTCGGCGTAGAGATCGCGCTCGATGGCCTCGATGAAGCGCGCGGTGATGCGCGTCACCTCGGAGAGGCGCTCGACCTTCACGCGACGGCGTTCACGCACGGCGGCGAGAAACGCGCCGGAGGTACCGTACTGGTCGAGGAGCCGCGCAAGGTCTTCGGCGGACACTTGACGCGCGAGCTCGAGCGGCTCGGTAGGCCCGCCGAGGCCTCGCGTGGTGCGAAGGTCGGACGAGACGGCCGTCGTGGCCGTGGCCGTCGGCGTCACCGGGGGACGTGCGCTGGGCGACGAGGAACGCTCGGTCACGACGGGCGCACGTTCCGGCGGCGGAGCGGAGCGCTCCGGGGGCGCCGAGACACGATCGGTCGGGGCGGTCGGACGGTCTGCCGCCGGAGCGGTACGTTCGATGGGACCGGAGGGACGCTCGTCCACGACGAAGGGACGCTCCACCGCCACCGGCGGCCGCGGCGCGGGCGTCGGTCGCTCCATCGGCGGCGCCTCGGTGACCCTCGGGGCGCCCACGGGCGCCACGCTCGGACTGTCCACCTCGGCAGGGCGCGGGCGTGCAGGCGCCGATCGGGTCGTCGTCGGCGCGGGCGGCTGCATGCTCTCGACGCGGAGGTCGTCCGTCAAGGTGCGGACGACCTCGATGGCGGCAGCTGCCGCGGGATCCGCGAAGGACGCGGACGCCGCGGCCCAGAGCGAATCCACGTCCGTCGGCAGGCCCGCGTGCACCAAACCGCGAAAGCGATCGTAACGACGACGGCGCACGGGGTCGGAGAGCACCTCCCAGGCCTCAGCGAGCGCGGCGCGGCGCGACTCGAGCGGCGTCGTGTCCTGCTGGCGCGCCTCCGCCGCGCGCTGGCGCCGGACGACCTGCGCGACCTGCTCGTGGTAGGCCGCACGCAGGTCGGCGAGGCTCACGTCGGAAGAAACCTGAAGCAGTTCGTAGAAGCCGGTCATGCAGCCGCGCTAACCGCCCGACG
>JACCDX010401113.1_pt1 | contig 11427 bp, 12 predicted proteins | sample 7449681 | NCBI WGS metagenome assembly JACCDX01 (sample SAMN15323450, study PRJNA562643) | freshwater metagenome | isolation source: river surface water | place: USA:Blue River Watershed | collected 2017-08-18 | reverse complement strand
TAGACATGATCGGTAACTACAACTACGGAACCGGCCGTCGCAAGAGTGCAGTGGCTCGCGTGTTCATCAAGGTCGGAACCGGCAAGATGACCGTCAATGGCAAGGCCGCGAGCGAGTATTTCTCGCGCGAGACCGGTCTGATGGTCATCCGCCAGCCACTGGAACTCACCAACAACGTCGATCGCTTCGACATCATGGTCAATGTCCATGGTGGCGGCGAGTCCGGTCAGGCCGGCGCTGTGCGTCATGGCATCACCCGCGCGCTGATTGACTACGACGCAGCATTGAAGCCCGAGCTGTCGAAGGCAGGCTTCGTGACTCGCGATGCACGTGAAGTCGAACGTAAGAAAGTCGGTCTGCGCAAAGCACGCCGCGCTAAGCAGTTCTCGAAGCGTTAATCCGTCGCTTTTGCAATATATTGAAGCCGTCGGGTTCGCGCCCGACGGTTTTTTTTCACCTTCTTTCAGTTTTTTGTGGCGCTGGTTCTGCGCTCATATTTTGAACACAGCGTGGCTTCGCAGGAGAGATTCAGATGATCAAGATTGGTATCGTGGGCGGCACGGGCTACACCGGCGTCGAGTTGCTACGCCTGCTGGCCGCTCATCCCCAGGCGGAACTGGTGGCCATCACCTCGCGCAAGGAAGATGGTATGCCGGTGGCCGAGATGTTCCCCTCGCTGCGCGGTCATGTGTCTCTGGCGTTCTCTGCGCCTGAAAAAGCGCGACTTGATCAATGTGACGTGGTGTTCTTCGCGACGCCGCATGGCGTGGCGATGTCGCAGGCGAAGGAGCTGCTCGCTGAAGGTGTGAAGATCATCGATCTGGCGGCGGATTTTCGTCTGAAAGACACTGCGGTTTTCGAGCAGTGGTACGGCATGCCGCATGGCTGTCCTGAAGTGCTTGCCGAGGCGGTATACGGGCTGCCCGAAGTCAATCGTGAAGCGATACGCAAGGCAAGAGTCATCGGACTGCCGGGCTGCTACCCGACCTCGATGCAACTAGGTTATGCGCCTTTGCTGCGCCAGGGTAAGCCACTGGTCAATGAGTCGGCACTGATTGCTGATTGCAAGTCTGGCGTGTCCGGCGCGGGTCGCAAGGCTGAGGTCCATACCTTGCTGGCGGAAGCCTCCGACAACTTCAAGGCGTATGGCGTGAAGGGGCATCGTCACTTACCCGAGACGGTGCAAGGGCTCGAAGCGATCGCTGGCCGAAAGATCGGCCTGACGTTTGTTCCGCATCTGGTGCCCATGATACGTGGCATACACTCGACGCTGTATGCCACCTTGTTGCCTGAGGCGCGCGATATCGATTTTCAGACGCTGTACGAAGATCACTACCGCAACGATCCGTTTGTTGATGTGCTGCCAGCGGGCAGTCACCCCGAAACGCGCTCGGTCAGAGCATCGAACATGCTGCGCATCGCTGTCCATCGCCCCGGTGGCGGCGATCAGCTGGTGATACTGGTGGTCGAGGACAATCTTGTCAAAGGCGCGGCTGGCCAGGGCGTGCAGTGCATGAACCTGATGTTCGGACTGGAAGAAACCACAGGACTGCGCCAGGTGCCGATTCTTCATTGATTGCGAGTATTACGCGTGATTGCGCGTGATCTAGGCTTGTCGACCCTCAAGCAGCTGCATTGCCTCGGCTTCAGCGCGCACGCAACGAGCGAATTCCCAAAGACCAGCTGCTGAGTCCGCGTTACGCTGCCCCTCTTCTGGCGCACAACGTGCGCCATCTGGCGGGGGAGGCGCATGGCAGGATCGAGCACGTTGCGAGGTATAGATACGCTGATTGCCCGCGGATGCCACATCGAGGGCGAGCTCACAGTCAGCTGTGGCCTGAGAATCGACGGACAGGTCAGCGGTGATATCCGATCAGACCTTGCTGGACAGGGTTATCTGGTGCTGTCGCGTACGGGCCGGATTTGCGGGGACATCAGCGCCGGACATGTCGTGATTGACGGGCAGGTGACCGGCGATCTCCACATTAGCGGGAGGGTTGAATTACTGTCCCGGGCGCGCATAATCGGACATATTCATTATGCGTCATTGAGCATGCAGCCAGGCGCCACGGTGACCGGTCAGCTTTGTCCCAGTGGCCAGTCGGGCGCTCATCCGGACAAGTTGCCGGAGCCCCTGCTGAAACTAGCCTGAGTGGTACGCTCGGTGGATGGCTGGGCGAACGGCTCAGGCACAGGTTATAATTTGAAATCAACGACTTACATGCAGGAGCATCACCATGAACGCACCCACAGAAATGCCGGCACCGATCATTTTTACCGATAGTGCTGCGGGCAAAGTCGCACAGCTGATCGAGGAAGAGGGTAATCCCGACCTGAAGCTCCGCGTCTTCGTGCAGGGCGGTGGCTGTTCGGGCTTTCAATATGGTTTCACTTTCGATGAGATCGTGAACGAAGACGACACGACCATGCACAAGAATGGCGTGCAGCTGCTGATCGATTCGATGAGCTATCAGTATCTGGTTGGTGCAGAGATCGATTACAAGGATGATCTCGAAGGCGCGCAATTCGTGATCAAGAACCCTAACGCTACAACGACTTGCGGTTGCGGTTCGTCATTCTCTGCCTGATCGCATCGACAGTTCGCATCAACAGTTGAATCACAGTTCTACTTAAAGCGCGGCTTGCCGCGCTTTTTTTGTTGGCGTGACGGTTCAGGCAGGATATAGCGCGCCGAGCAGGCGTTCACCTTTTGCGCCAGTAACGGATGGCAGGTTGCCTGCCTGTCGGTCGCAAAAGCGTTGTGCAAGCCACGCGAAGGCGAGCGCCTCGACGTGGGTTGGGGGAATGCCGAGTGAAGCGGTGCTCTCCACAGGTTGAGGAATCAGATCAGACAAGCATTGCATCAGATGCGAGTTATGAGCGCCACCGCCGCAAACGAACACGGCATCGCAGTCCGCTGCGTAAGTCCGCACTGCGTCAGCAATGCAGCGTGCCGTCAGTGCCGAAAGGCTTGCCTGCACATCTTGCGGCCTCGCTTCCGGGAATGCCGCCAGCCGCTCGTTCAGCCACAGCAGATGAAAGAGGTCGCGTCCGGTGCTCTTGGGCGGCACTTGCCTGAAAAATTCTTCGTCCAGCATACGAGTCACCAGCGAATCAATCACTGAGCCTGATGCCGCCCACTGCCCGTCATCGTCGTAGGTTTTACCAAGATGCTGATGTATCCAAGCATCCATCAGCACGTTGCCCGGTCCGGTGTCAAAGCCGGTGACGGAGCCATCTGCTCTGAGCACACTGATATTGCTGATGCCACCGATATTGACGATCACGCGTGCATGCGAGTCGCTGCCAAAGACGGACTGATGAAACGCCGGTACCAGAGGAGCCCCCTGTCCGCCGGCAGCGATATCGCGGCTGCGAAAATCGGCGATGACGTCAATGCCCGTCAGCTCTGCGAGCAAGGATGGATTATTGATTTGCCGTGTATAGCCCTCAGCCGGAAGGTGCCTGATGGTCTGACCATGAGCGCCAATTGCCCTGACCCGGGAGGAGGCTACCCCCGACACGCGGAGTAATTCAGTGACGCAGTCAGCATATAGGTGCGCCAGCTGGTTGGCTGCCAGCGCTTCGCGATGAATTTCATTTGTGCCGGGTGACTGCAGCGCCAGCAATTCATTTTTCAGCGTGGCAGGGAAAGGAATGTAGGCTGAGGAAGGTGTGCCACTGAAATCCGTGATCACGCCATCGACACCATCGAGGCTGGTGCCGGACATCAGGCCGATGCAGAAGGTTTTGGCAGCCATCGGGAGCGTTTCGGCCAATAAAATGTCAGAGCGCTTGCATCAGCGCGCAGCGAGCTGCGGCGCCTCGGGCGACATCAGGCGGAAGCGATGCTTGATGTCAGCCAACTGCTGGCGGAACTGATGAAAGCTCGTTCCGGTCAGCGTCTGCACTTGCGGTGAAGCGATGGAGTTTGGATCGCGCGCATCATTGTTTACGCGGAATTCATAGTGCAGATGCGGGCCGGTTGACCAGCCGCTTGTGCCGACATAGCCGATCACATCACCCTGCGATACCCTGGCACCCTTGCGAATCCCTGGCGCAATGCGACTCATATGGGCATAGGCAGTTGAATAACTGCCGCCGTGCTGAATCACCACCACATTGCCGTAACCTCCCTGGCCGCCAGCAAAATCCACATGTCCGTCGCCGGTCGCGCGGATGGGTGTGCCGGTGGGTGCGGCGAAATCGATGCCTTTGTGCTGTTTCCACATACAGGAGATAGGGTGCACGCGCATCGCAAAACCAGAGCTTACGCGCGAAAATTGCAGCGGCGATTTCAGGAAAGCTTTTTTAAGCGATTTGCCTTCCGGATCGTAATAGCCGCCATGCGTGCCATGCTCGCCGTGGGAATCGCCAAACCAGATGGCCTGACAAGTCTTTCCGTCGTTCTTGAAGGACGCGCCCAGCACATGGCCCGTGCGCACCCATTCGCCGCCCTGCCAGAAGGTTTCGTAAATCACCTCGAAACGGTCACCACGACGCAGATCCGACGCGAAATCGATATCGGATGAAAAGATGTCCACAATTTGCATCGCTACAGGGTCAGGCACTTGCGCAGCGTCGGTCGCTGCGAACAGCGATGACCGTATTTCTCCGGAGCGCATCTCGATATGTCGCTCCAGTGGGGCAGGCTCTTTTTTTGCGGTGAAGCCAGATGCAGCACGCTCGATCACCAGCCGTCGCTCTGCTTGCTGGTCGGCGATCAGCGTGCTGGCTGACAACAGCTTGCCCTCGGAATTCACGATGGCCTGCACGCGCTGGCCCGGACGCAGACTGGTGAGCGCGCGGGCTTCTGCATCACTGCGGATGAAGGCTGCTGCTTCGCGATCATCAACGCCCAGACGGTCCAGCAGCGAGGCGAGGTTGTCGCCGGCGCGAATCCGCTCCTCAGCCACAAAGCGCACTGGCCTGGCGCGCAGCGCATCCACCTGTTCAGCCAGATCGGGCAAACCGAGTTCTTCCACTTTCACCGTGACCGGCAGCTCGGACGCGTCCGGCGCGTAGGGGGCCACGCCGGCGGCACCAAAAGCGATCACCGACATGCCGACGGCTGCAGCGGTCAGGATTCGGGTCTTGGGAGTGGCGCGCAGGCTCGCCAGCAGGCGGCGCGCGGAGGGCAGGAATTTGTCTCTCAGGCTCATTCGATACGCTAAAATCCGTCGTTTTGACCGTTCGACATGCAAACTTCGGGCCGGGCCGGGCCGAAAAAGTGCAGTGCAGGGCAATGCTGGGAAAAGCGCGCATTATAGCAAACGCGGAATCGCGAAATTATTGATTAGATACAACAACTTATGAACGCCATCCACTCGCCGGCGTCCGGTGCCCAGCCTCATGCTGGTGCGCACGCTGCGGACTTGCCGCTCTCCGATTCGGTGCACGATGCACTGGCCATTGTGAAGCGCGGCGTAGAAGAACTGCTGATCGAGTCCGAGTTTGCACAGAAACTGGCGGCGTCCGAAAAAAACGGCCAACCGCTGCGCATCAAGCTGGGACTCGATCCGACCGCGCCCGATTTACATCTCGGCCATACTGTCGTGCTGAACAAGATGCGACAGTTACAAGATCTGGGACATACCGTGATCTTCCTGATCGGTGACTTCACCTCGATGATCGGTGATCCTTCTGGCCGCAATGTCACGCGCCCGCCGCTGACTCGTGAGCAGATTGAAGAGAACGCGAAGACCTACTTCTCTCAGGCCAGTCTGGTGCTTGATCCCCAGCGCACTGAGATCCGCTACAACTCTGAATGGTGCGACCCGCTGGGCGCGCGAGGCATGATCGAGCTGTCTGCGCGTTACACCGTGGCGCGCATTCTGGAGCGTGAGGATTTCACCAAACGTTTCAAGGCGGGAACACCTATCTCGGTGCATGAGCTGCTGTATCCGCTGATGCAGGGCTATGACTCTGTTGCGCTGAAATCCGATCTGGAAATCGGTGGCACCGACCAGAAATTCAACCTGCTGGTCGGTCGCGAGCTGCAAAAGGATTATGGACAGCCGCAGCAATGCATCCTCACCATGCCGCTGCTTGAGGGGCTGGACGGTGTCGAGAAAATGTCCAAGTCCAAGGGCAACTACATCGGCATCACTGAGCCCGGTAACACCATGTTCGCGAAAGTCATGAGCATCTCTGACGAGATGATGTGGCGCTACTACGACCTGCTGTCTTTCCGCTCGCTGGCCGAGATCACGCAATTCCGTGCCGAGGTAGAAGGCGGACGCAACCCCAGAGACATCAAGGTGCTGCTTGCTCAGGAGATCGTCGAACGTTTCCACTCCCGCAAGGCCGCAGAAGATGCATTGGCCGATTTCAATCACCGCGCGCGCGGCGGCATTCCCGATGAAGTGCCTGAAGTATCGCTGACAGGCGCGCCGCTGGGCATCGGTCAGCTACTCAAACAGGCCAATTTGTGCGCATCTTCGTCCGAGGCATTGCGCATGGTCGAGCAGGGCGGAGTACGTATTGACGGTGCGACAGTCAGCGACAAGGGATTGAAAGTCGATGCGGGTACTTTTGTGGTGCAGGTCGGCAAGCGCAAGTTCGCCCGCGTGACGCTGTCTTGATTCGCTCTTGATCGCGCTACTGCAAAGAGTTGCCGAGGCCAGCGTCAGGGTCGATGGCGAGATCGTTGGACAGATCGCCCAGGGTCTGCTGGTGCTGCTGTGCGCCGAGCGCGGCGATACCGAAAAGGAAGCCGATGCGCTGCTGGCCAAGCTGCTGGCTTACCGTGTCTTCTATGACGCTGATGGCAAGATGAACCTGAATGTCGGGCAAGTCGGCGGCGGCGTGCTGCTGGTACCGCAGTTCACGCTGGCCGCCGATACCCGCAGCGGCACCCGCCCATCCTTCACGCCGGCGGCGCCACCCGATGAGGCACGCAGATTGTTTGCTTATGCGGTGAGCAAGGCGCAAGCCAGTCATCCTTTTGTCGAGACGGGCCGTTTCGGTGCAGACATGAAGGTCGCACTCATCAACGATGGCCCCGTCACTTTCTGGCTGCAAGTGCCGCCTTCTCACTAAAACCTCCCGCCATGGAAATTCTGCTGATACGTCACGGAGAAACTGCGTGGAACCGCGTGCGCCGCATGCAGGGTCATGTCGATACCCCGCTCAACGAAGAAGGCCTGCGTCAGGCAGCGGCCCTGGGACTGGCGCTGGCCGCAGAGAAGCCAGATGCTATTTACTCAAGTGACCTGCAGCGCGCACGCATGACTGCACAGCCCGTCGCACAGGTTCACCAGATGAACATCCAGTTCGACACTGAGTTGCGCGAGCGTTGCTACGGCGCTTTTGAGGGCTTGCTATACGAAGAAATCACCCAGCGCTATCCTAACGAATTTACTGCGTGGCATGCGCGTGATCTGCACATGCGCTTCCCGTCAGGGGAGCGAGAAGCCGAGACCTTGCATGAATTCCATCAGCGTTCGGTGAGGGCAGTGGAGCGCATCGCGCGTCAGCATTCCCACGGGCGTATCGTCGTGGTCACACACGGCGGCGTGCTGGATTGCATCTACCGAGCCGCGACCGGCATGCCTGTGGAGGCCCGGCGCGATTTCGAAACCATCAATGCAGCAATCAATCGGCTGCGCTGGGATGGGGAGCGTTTCATCCTGCTGCAGTGGGCTGATACTTCGCACCTCGAAACTGCCGGACTGGACGAGATCGATCGTACTCATCCCGCTGCCTGAGGCGGGTCGGGGCCTGCCGCTGCGCTGCGTATAAAATAGGCAGCTTCCCGATGAGCAGCCTTCATTCAGGCATCCTTTTTTCTCGCATGCAGCTAGGTCCCTATCAACTTCGCAATAACGTGTTCGTCGCGCCTATGGCTGGCGTGACAGACCGGCCATTCCGGCAGCTGTGCAAGGAGCTTGGCGCAGGCTACGCGGTATCAGAGATGGCTGCCTCCAACCCCCGCGTCTGGGCCAGCGAAAAGACCGCAAGGCGCATTAATCACGACGGCGAGATGGAGCCCAAGTCGGTTCAGATTGCCGGTGCCGATCCGCTATTGCTCGCAGAGGCTGCACGATTCAATGTCGATCGCGGTGCACAGATCATCGATATCAACATGGGCTGCCCGGTTAAAAAAGTTTGCAACAACTGGTGCGGCTCTGCACTGTTGCGCGACGAAGCACTGGTTGCCAAACTGCTTGAAGCGGTGGTCTCTGCCGTGGACGTACCTGTGACGCTCAAATTTCGCACCGGATGGGATCGTCAGAACCGCAATGCACTCAAGATTGCGAATATTGCCGAACAAAGCGGAATTGCCATGCTTACCTTGCATGGCCGGACGCGCGCCGACGCTTACAGCGGATCAGCGGAATACGACACGATTGCTGCCGTAAAAGCGGCCAGCCGAATTCCTGTCGTGGCCAATGGCGATATTGACAGTCCCCAAAAGGCGAAATTCGTGCTTCAAACCACTGGTGCGGACGCCGTGATGATTGGGCGTGCAGCGCAGGGCAGGCCCTGGATTTTTCGCGAGATTGATCACTATCTGCGCACCGGCGAACTTTTGTCCGCGCCGAGCATCGCCGAAGTGCGCACTCTGATGGCAGCGCATTTGCGCGCTCATTATGCGTTTTACGGGGAGTACCTTGGCGTTCGCACCGCTCGAAAGCATATCGGCTGGTATGTGCGCGACTTGCAAGGCGGTGAGGAATTCAGGCAACGAATGAACCGCATCGAGGCTTGCGACGCTCAGCTTGAAGCGGTTGATACATTCTTTGAGTCGCAACTGTTACTGGGCGAGCGGTTACAATATGCGCCCGCCACAGAAATGCTGGCCGCGTAAAGTAATTCATTCCCCCAAGTTTTCAGCATGAGCAAAGACAATATCCAGGAAGTTGTGAAAAAAAGTCTCGAGAAATATTTTCGAGACCTCGGGGAACAGGAACCATCCAATGTGTACGACATGGTGATTTTCACGGTAGAGAAGCCCATTCTTGAAGCAGTGATGGAAAGGGCGGAGGGTAATCAGTCGCACGCTGCTGACATGCTGGGCATCAACCGAAATACCCTGCGAAAAAAATTGCAGCAGCACGGCCTGCTCTGAGTCACTCTCTAGAGAATTCCTGATGATCAAACAAGCGCTGATTTCCGTTTCCGACAAGACCGGTGTGCTCGAATTTGCGCGCGCACTCGCCGCCATGAACGTGAAACTGCTGTCCACTGGCGGCACGGCGAAGCTGCTGGCCGATAATGGCCTCGCCGTTACCGAGGTGGCCGATTACACAGGATTTCCTGAAATGCTGGATGGGCGAGTAAAGACGCTACATCCCAAGATACATGGCGGCATACTTGCGCGCCGTGATTTTCCTGCGCACAGGGAGGCGCTGGATCAGCATCAGATACCTGCCATCGATATGGTGGTGGTCAACCTGTATCCGTTTCAGCAGACAGTCGCCAAAGAACAGTGCTCGCTGGAAGACGCGATCGAGAATATCGACATCGGCGGTCCGGCGATGCTGCGCTCATCCGCAAAGAACCACAAGGATGTTGTAGTAATCTGCGACCCCGCCGACTACTCCACCGTGCTGGACGAGATGCGCTCCAATCAGGGTGAGGTAGCGTACGAAACTCGTTTCATGCTAGCCAAAAAAGTCTTTGCTCACACAGCGCAATATGATGGTGCAATCACCAACTATTTCAGCTCCCTTGGTCCGGAGCGTGAGCATGCGACACGCTCTGCCTACCCGGAGACGCTGAACCTGCATTTCGAAAAAGTGCAGGACATGCGCTATGGCGAAAATCCGCATCAGTCAGCCGCGTTTTATCGGGACATTCATGCGGTGGAGGGTGCACTCGCAAATTACAGGCAATTGCAGGGCAAAGAACTCTCATACAACAACATTGCCGATGCCGATGCAGCTTGGGAATGCGTGAAGACCTTCGATGGTCATGCGTGCGTGATCATCAAGCACGCCAATCCCTGTGGTGTTGCTGTAGGCAAGGATGCGGCCGAGGCTTATGCCAAAGCCTTTCAGACAGATCCAACCTCTGCATTCGGCGGCATCATCGCCTTCAACTGCGAGCTCGATGGCGCAGCAGCCGAAGCGGTGGCCAAGCAATTTGTAGAGGTCCTGATTGCGCCGTCATTCACGGCTGAATCGCTGAAAATTTTCGAGGCCAAGCAGAACGTACGCCTGCTGCAAATCCCTGTTGCGCATGCGAACAATGCCTATGACATGAAGCGAGTTGGTGGCGGTGTGCTATTGCAATCGCCAGATGCCAAGAATGTACAGCTGTCCGAGCTGAAAATCGTCACCAAAAAGCAGCCCACTCCCCAACAGCTGCAAGACATGATGTTTGCCTGGCGAGTTGCCAAGTTCGTGAAATCCAATGCGATTGTTTTCTGTGGCAATGGCATGACGCTGGGCGTCGGTGCCGGCCAGATGAGTCGCGTCGATTCGGCGCGAATCGCTTCGATCAAAGCGCAGAACGCCGGGTTGCAGCTGGCGGGTTCAGCGGTGGCTTCTGATGCGTTTTTCCCGTTCCGTGATGGGCTGGATGTAGTGGTCGCGGCGGGTGCGACTGCCGTAATCCAACCGGGCGGATCCATGCGCGATCAGGAAGTAATTGATGCCGCAAATGAGCAGGGGATTGTGATGGCGTTGACGGGGACGCGGCATTTCAGGCATTGATGAGTTGTCGGTATGCGACGATGGGTCCCAGCTTTCGCTGGGACGACGGAGTTTGGGTGTTGGGTGATTGCGTCCTATAGCGAGTTGCTGTGGCGACTTAACGACGATGGGTCCCAGCCTGCGCTGGGACGACATAGGGATCGTTTGCTGATAGTCCTGCCTTCGGGCTGATGTTCACGTTTCTGGCATGGTTTGATTTACCACCGACTCGTCGTCCCAGCGAAAGCTGGGACCCATGCTCGCCAACCTCCATGCCCTATGTTTACATGCTCGCCAGCCAGAAATACGGCACGCTGTACATAGGCGTGACTCGCGACTTGATTAAACGTGTGTATGAGCATAAATCGGGTGTCGTGCCCGGCTTCACCAGGCAGCACAAGATACACAAGCTGGTCTGGTTCCAACCCTGCGACTCCCTGATCTCCGCTATCTACCGAGAAAAGCAAATGAAGGCCTGGAAGCGAGACTGGAAAATCTGCCTCATCGAACAAACCAACCCCTACTGGAACGACCTCTACCCCGCCCTGCTGTCATAATTGGCGGATGAAAATCCTTGGCATAGACCCCGGACTGCGAGTGACCGGCTTTGGCGTGATCCGCAAGGAAGGACAGCGGCTGTCCTATGTCGCCTCGGGCACCATACGCATCCCCGAAGGAGATCTGCCCTCAAGACTCAAAGTCATTCTGGAGGGCGTTGGTCAAGTGGTGGCCACTTATGAACCTGATTGCGCTGCCATCGAAATCGTTTTCTCGAATGTGAATCCCC
>JACCDX011804571.1_pt1 | contig 11428 bp, 11 predicted proteins | sample 7449681 | NCBI WGS metagenome assembly JACCDX01 (sample SAMN15323450, study PRJNA562643) | freshwater metagenome | isolation source: river surface water | place: USA:Blue River Watershed | collected 2017-08-18 | reverse complement strand
GCTTGCCCAAGTGCATCAACAAAGTGGCGTCACCACCGTCGTCCAAAATCATGTTGGGGCCTTCGCCAGTTGTACCAGCAGCACCGAATTCGAAAATGCGGTGGGTGTAGTCCCAGTACTCAGCCAAGGTTTCGCCTTTGGTGGCGAACACAGGAATGCCGGCTGCTGCAATGGCGGCGGCGGCGTGGTCTTGGGTAGAGAAGATATTGCAAGAAGCCCAACGCACATCGGCGCCCAAGGCTTTCAAGGTTTCGATCAACACCGCTGTTTGAATGGTCATGTGCAAAGAGCCAGTCACACGTGCGCCTTTGAGGGGCTGTGTTTTGGCGAATTCTTCGCGGATGGCCATGAGGCCGGGCATTTCGGTCTCGGCGATTTTGATTTCTTTGCGGCCCCAATCGGCCAGGCCGATGTCGGCAATGATGCAGTCAGCGTTGACGGCGGTCGGAATGCGTGCGTTCATGTGAAAACTCCTTGGCAATGTGAAAGGACCACATGCGTGTTGGAGGGACTGTGTTGAATACAGGCTCACCGCACGTCATGTGGATGAGCGTCGTTGCTTTGGAAGTGTTCCGAGCCTCACGCCCCGCTGCCGGCTTGGGTCACAAGCCAGGGGGCGCTGCAACGCTCCTCGGAAGCGCCTATTCTAGCGCAGACCCTGGTCCGGGGTCGCCCCGCACCAGAGCCGCCCCGATGCGCAGAGGGCTTTACCGTGGGCTTTTGCTAGACTGAAAAGATCCTGACACCCGCACCACACCATGCCCGACCTGATGAAACACCTTGCCGCCTACTGGCATTTATGGACCGTTGCTGCGGTGTTGGGGCTGATTGCCCTGCATTACCTTGTGCGATTTGTCATCCCGGCCCTTCAGCTCAAAAACCAGCTCAATGTGGTCAATGCGACCTTGAGTCAGCTGGCATCCCGGCCTGCCGAGACGTCCATCGATCTGACGCCGATCCACCAAGACGCCCAGCTCAACCCCGCCTTGGACCACGCATGGCAGGCCTATGCCCGCACGCTGCAAGCGCCTTGGCAAAGCGCTGACAATGGGCCGGTGGGTGCCGCCAGGCAGCGGGTGAGCCATTTGTCCAGCCAGTTTTTTGCCCACATGAATACCAACGCGGACGGTGGGCGCTTGGACTTGTCCGCCATCGAAGGCCTGGCACAAACCGACACGCAACTGGCCAGCCTTTGGCAAGAATACAACCAAGCCGTAGAAACGCTGCAAAAGCTGGAAGCCAACCCACGCACCCACTCCGGGCCCTGGCAAGCCAGTCAATACGCCGAACACCATTTCACCGAGCAAGCCCTGGTCGACTCGCCACTGCAAACCCACTTTTTCAGCCACATCCCGGGCATCCTCACCGGGGTGGGCATCATCGGCACCTTCACAGGCTTGATTGCGGGTCTGATCGGCTTTGACGTCTCCAACCCGCAACAAGTGCAAAACGAATTGAGCCAACTGGTGCAAACCGTGGGGCACGCATTTTTGGTCTCTGCCTTGGCCATCACTTTGGCCATGGTGTTCACCTGGCTTGAAAAATCCTTGCTCACCGGGCGTTATCGGCAGGTCGAGCAACTGCAGCAGCATCTGGACACGATCTTTGCACCCCATGCCGGCGAACAACACCTGGAAAGGCTCACCCTGGCCACGGAAATGCAAGCCAGCCTGTCTCTGCAAATCTTGCAGCAACTGCGCGCCGCCGCACCTGCACCGGCCAAACGTTGATCATGCTGGGACCGAAAAAAAACCCTGGCCGACGGCGCCGGGACGAGGCCGAGAAACCCTTCTGGATTTCTTTTTCCGACCTGATGACGGCGCTGATGGTCTTGTTCCTCGTGGCCATGGCCGTCGCTTTGCTGAACGTGACACAGGGCTTGCGGCAAATGGACGATGCACGCCTCCAACGCGAAAGCGGCATCTCGACCTGCCTGCAGGACATTGCCCAGATCACACGGCAAAAATCTTTTGCGGGTGTTCAGTTGCGGGGGCAAACCCTGGAATTCGGTTCCCTTGCCGAATTTCCCAAAGACAGCCACCAACTGGACCTGCAACGCGCCCATTTTTTGCGTGAGTTCGTCCCGCAATTGCTGGACATGGCGCGCACCCCGGCCTGTCAGACGTGGCTCAAACGGTTTGTGGTGGACGGCTACGCCAGCCCCGAAGGCTCTTACCTTTACAACCTCAACCTGAGCCTGGCACGCTCTCAACGTGTTTTGTGTGTGCTGCTCGACGCCAAGGCGCCCAACGCCCCCAGCGCAGAAGACCGTCAAGCGATCCGAGAACTGTTTTTTGTGGGCGGTTCTTCTTTCAACGCCGCCATCTTGAACCAACCCGAAAAAAGTCGCCGCGTAGAGCTGCGGCTGGAGTTCAAGGAACCATTGCCCAGCTGCAACCCCGCCACACCAGACTGCAAGCCAGAGACGACGCCCTCCATCCCCTGGGATGAGGACTTCACATGCCCACTGGCTGCGCGCTCGTGAACGCCAGCCTGACCGTGGTGCCACGGCCATTTTCAACAGGGCTGCGCACACTCACCGTTGCACCATGCTGGTTGGCGATTTCCTTGACGATGGCCAAGCCCAAGCCGCTGCCACTGACCCCCGAAGGCGCAGCGCGGTAAAAGCGCTCGAACACATGCGCCTGGTGCGCCGCTGCAATCCCCGGGCCATCGTCTTGCACTTCCACCCAAGAAGGCCCCACCCTGACCGTGATGTGCGCACCGGGCTGGGTGTGCTGCAAGGCATTGTCAAGCAGGTTGCTCAAGGCCTCGTTCAACAACAGCGCCACGCCCAAGACCACACAGCGGGTCTCTAACATCTCCAGGCCCAGATCGTCACCGCGTTGGTGCGCACGCCACAAATGGGCCTGGGTGACTTGCTGGGCCAGAGCCCCCAAATCCACAGGCTCGGGGCTGTGCATTTCACGGGCGTGCTCGACACGCGTCATCGCCAACATCTTTTCGGTCAAGCGCACCGCATCGTCGGTGGTCTGCCGCGCCGCCTGCAGCAGGGCCTGCGCCTGTTCGGGTTGGGTGTTGCGCTGGGCCAGGGCCAATTGGGTTTTGAGCGCCGTCAAAGGGGTGCGCAATTGGTGCGCGGCATTGTCCAGAAAGCGCTTGCGGATGTCGATCAATCGGCCCAAACGGTCGAGATAACTGTTGAGGGTGTCGATCAAGGGCCGCATCTCGCGCGGCATGTCGGGCGGGTGGATGGGCGAGAAGTCATCCTCGGCCTTGCCCGCCAGTTGCCGACGGAAGACCTCCAGCGGCTGGATGCCCTGTTGCACCCCCCACACCACCAACAAAGCCGCCGCCAACAAGAGCAGGCCTTGACTCCTCAAGGTGCCCCAGAAAATCCGCTGCGTCAATTGCTGGCGCGCTTCCATGGTCTCAGCCACCGTGATCCGGATGAGGGGATCGCTCAAGCCTGCAGCCTCCATCACATGGGTGAGCTGCACCAGGCGCACCGATTGGTTCAGGTGCTGCCCATCGCCCAGCTGCACCAAGGCAAAAAATCGCACCGAAGAGGCACTGCTGGGCGCTAACTCGGGCAAATCAGCGGCCCCCGCCAACCACTTCCCGTCCAGCGTGCTGACCTTGTAAAAAAGACGCGAGCCCGTGTGGTTCTCAAACAAATAGCCTGCCGCCTTCATCAGCTCCAGCTGAATCTGTCCCTCCCGCCACACCAGCTCTTCGGCCAATGTGCGTGCAGCCAGGTAGAGCGATCGGTCATAGGCCTCATTGGCCGCATGGACCGCGTTGCCATAAGCCACCCAGGCATTGAAGCCAATGAGCAGGGCCAAGGGCCACAAAATCCAGGCCAACAAGCGAGTGCGCAAAGACGCAGCGGGTCGGGCCAAGTCCTTGGGGCGCTGCATCTCAAGTCCGTGCGGGGGGCTGCGTCAACATGTAGCCCATGCCCCGAAAAGTGGTGATGGCCACCTCGGCAGGTGCAGAAGCCGCCGTCAGCGATTCCAGTTTTTTGCGCAGCCGGTAAATCAGCACCTCCACAGCATCCAGCGCCGTGGGTTCGTCGCCAAAGACCTCGGCATGCAGCTGCTCTTTGCTCACGGTGCGTTGGGGCGAAGCCAAGAGCACGCGCAAGGCGGCCGATTCGCGCTGGGTCAGCGCCAGCGGCTGCCCGTGGAGCCACACGGCACCGCTGTCGGTCTGCATTTCCAGGGGGCCCATGCGCAAGGCAGCATTTTTGGCCCGCCCCTGGCGACGCAACAAGACCTGCAGACGCGCCTCCAGCTCGCTCAGGTCAAAAGGCTTGGGCAAATAATCATCGGCCCCCAGGTTCAGGCCCAGCACCCGGTCGGGCACGCTGGCACGGGCCGTCATCACCAGCACCGGCACCGCATCACCGCGCGCCCGCAAGGCCTGCAGCACGCTCAGGCCATCTGTTCCGGGCAGCTGCAAATCCAGCAAGACCGCATCAAAACCATGTCCCGGCTGCAAACACTGCTCGGCCTGCACACCGTCGGTGGCAAAGCTCACCGCCATGCCGCCTTGGCTTAAGGCGGTGCCCAGCCACAAGGCGATGTCGGGGGTGTCTTCCACCAGCAAGATGCGGGGCTTGAGGGTATTCACTGAGCAGCTTTGACAGGTGATTGACAGTTTGGTGCGAGGTGGCACACCAAAATGGTGGCATCTGCGCAAGGCACGGGCTTTGGCAGTGGTTTTTATTTTCACACAGGAGACCCCCATGTCCATTTCCAAACGCGACTTTCTGGCCCTCGGCGCCGCCGCTGGTGCCTCTGTGGCCCTGCCCGCTTGGGCACAAGGCAAACCCATGTTCGACACGCTCAACATGTTCGTGCCCGCTGCCCCCGGTGGCGGATGGGACGGCACAGCGCGCGCCATCGAGCGCGCGGCCAAGGCCGCCGGCCTGGTGGGCAATATGGCCTTTGAAAACGTCGGCGGCGCTGGCGGCATGGTGGGCCTGCCCCGCTTTGTCAACCAGCGCAAGGGCCAAGGCAACACCCTGATGGTGGGGGGGTCGGTGATGATCGGCGCAGGCATCGCCAACAAGAGCCCGATCACCATCAAAAACGTCACACCCATTGCCCGTCTGACCGAAGAAGCCGGTGTCATCGTGGTGCCCGCTGCAGGCAAGATCAAGACCTGGAAAGAGCTCGAAGCCGCCATCAAGGCCAACCCCAAGGCCGTCTCGGTGGCCGGTGGCAGCGCAGGCGGCACCGACCACCTGATCCTGGGCATGCTGATCAAGGCGCTGGGCAAAAACCCGCGCGAAGCCGCTTATGTCGCCTTTGCCGGTGGAGGCCCCGCCAACGCGGCCATTTTGGGCAACCAGGTGGTGGCGGGCATTTCGGGCTATTCCGAGTTTGAAGAGCAAATCAAGGCTGGCAAGATGATCCCTCTGGCCGTTTCGGGCAAGAGCCGCATCCCGGGCGTCAACGTCCCAACCTTGTCCGAGCTGGGCATCAACGTGACCGAGTCCAACTGGCGCGGCGTGTTTGCAGCCCCTGGCATCAACGATGCACAGCGCAACAACCTGATCGACTTTGTGACCCGCCTGACGCAATCGGCCGGCTGGAAACAAGAACTCGAAACCCGCAAGTGGACCAACGCGTTCATGACCGAGCGCCCTTTTGAGCGCGATCTGGCCAAAGACATTGCCGACAAGGAAGTCTTGATGAAAGAACTGGGTCTGGCATGACGCCTTTGCGCCTGGCTCTTTTGCTGTTGGTGGTGTGCGGCGTGGCCGCCTGGCAGCTCACGGTCATTCCGCAATCGCTGATGCAGATGACCGTGGGCCCAGTGCTGGCCCCGGCCGCCATCGTGGCGGGGCTCACCCTGGTGGCGCTGCTCTACGGCTGGAGCGCCTGGCGCGGCCACCAGGTGGACCTGAGCCATGAAGCCGGGCAAGAAGCCCTGCCCGGCTCAAACACCCGCCTGCTCAGCTTGTTGGGCGGCGGTGTGGCTTTCATCGCGCTGGTCATTCCTCTGGGTTTCGTCCTGCCCGCCACCTTGTGCGGCATGTGCATTGCCCGTGCTTTTGACGCGCCTTTCAATGGCAAGTCACTGCTCGTGTGCGGCCTGATTGCCAGCGTGTTCTGGTTTGTGTTTGCCCGCTTGCTGGGCGTGGGCTTGGGGCCCGCATTGCCCTGGTTGATTTGAATCGGATACCCCATGGAAGCTTTTGACGCCCTGATGGGTGGCTTTGCCATCGCCTTGCAACCCACCACCTTGCTCTGGGGCTTCGTTGGCTGCTTTGTGGGCACGCTGGTGGGCGTCTTGCCCGGCATTGGCCCGGCGCTCACCATCGCCTTGCTGTTGCCCCTGACCTACCATGTGCCCGCCACCAGCATGTTCGTCATGTTCGCAGGCATCTACTATGGTGCAGCCTATGGCGGCTCCACCACTTCCATCTTGCTCAACACCCCGGGCGAATCGGCCGCCGTGGTCACCGCGCTGGAGGGCAACAAAATGGCCCGGCGCGGCCGCGCAGGCCAAGCGCTGGCCACTGCGGCCATTGGCAGCTTTGTAGCGGGCACCATCGGCACCCTGGCGCTGACCTTTTTTGCGCCTCTGGTGGTCGATGCCGCTCTGGCCTTTGGCCCGGCCGAATACTTCAGCCTCATGGTGTTGTCGCTGGTGGCGGTGTCGGCCGTGCTGGGCAACTCCATGTTGCGCGGTTTGGTGGCCCTGAGCCTGGGCTTGCTGCTGGGCATGGTGGGCATCGACTTGCAAACCGGTCAAGCCCGTTTCACTTTTGGCCGCCCTGAGTTGCTCGATGGCATCGAGGTCACCGTGGCCGCAGTCGGCCTGTTTGCCGTGGGCGAAGCGCTGTATCTGGCCTGGCAAGGCCGCGAGTCCAAGGGCGGCGAAGTCATGAAGCTGTCGGGCAGCCTGTGGATGAGCAAAAAAGACTGGGGACGCTCCTGGAAGGCCTGGTTCCGGGGCGCGTTCTATGGCTTTCCGATCGGGGCCATGCCCGCCGGCGGGGCCGAGCTGCCCACCTTGTTGTCTTATTACACCGAGAAAAAACTCTCGAAACACCCCGAAGAATTTGGCCACGGTGCGATCGAAGGCGTGGCGGGCCCTGAGGCGGCCAACAACGCCGCTGCTGCGGGCGTGCTGATGCCGCTGCTGACCCTGGGCATTCCCACCTCCGCCACCGCGGCCATCATGCTCTCGGCCTTTGAAGGCTACGGCATCCAGACCGGCCCGCAGCTGTTCAGCCAGCAAGGTGGTCTGGTGTGGACGCTGATTGCCAGCCTCTACATCGGCAACGTGATCTTGCTGGTGCTCAACCTGCCGCTGGTGAGCCTGTGGGTCAAGCTGCTCAAGATACCGCCACCCTGGCTGTATGCCGGCATCATCGTCATTTCCACCGCGGGCGTTTACGGCGCAGGCAACTCCATCTTCAATGTCGGTTTGTTGTTTGTCTTCGGCCTGCTGGGCTACCTGATGCGGCGCTTTGACTTCCCGGCCGCGCCCCTCATCGTCGGCCTGATCCTGGCCCCCATGGCCGAACAATCCATGCGCCAGGCGTTGACCATCAGCCAGGGCGATTGGTTCACTTTTTTCACACGCCCGCTCTCGGGCAGCCTGATGGCGATTTCGGTTTTGCTGCTGGTGGCGCCTGCCATTTGGCGGCAGCTTCGCCGACGCTAAAACCCTTGCCGATAGAGGGTTTTGGTACGTAATTTCCCTCTTCAAAACGCCTGTTTTTTTTGTTCTGATGCAAGCTTCGATTTTTCAACCAAAACGACAAAAGACATGAACCCCAACGATCCATCCCCCATTCAAAGACGCGACTACCTCAAGTGGATGGGCGCAGCAGGTCTGGCCGCATCGGGCGTGTCGGGCCACGCCCAATCGGCCTGGCCCAACAAACCGATTCGCTGGATCATCCCATTTGCACCGGGCGGCACCTCCAGCATCGTGGCCCGAGGCATTGCAGCCCAGCTGACCAAGCAAATGGGCGTGTCCTTTGTCATTGACAACAAGGGCGGCGGCGGTGGTGTGCCCGCCATGCAAGAGCTTCACCGCGCTCCGGCCGACGGCTACACCATCATCATGAGCCACATCGGCCTGATGGCGGTCAACCCCCTGATTTACCCTGACAGCGGCTACGACGTGAACAAAGACTTTGTGCCCGTCACCCTGCTGTCCCGCGTGCCCAGCCTGTTTGTGGTGCACAAAGACGTGCCCGTGACCGACATGAAGTCCTTGGTCGCCTACGTCCGCGCCCGCCCCGGTCAGCTCAACTATGCCTCTGCCGGCAACGCCAGCGCAGGCCACTTGGCCATGGAAGCGCTCAAACTGGCCACCGGCATGTTCATCACGCACATCCCCTACCGCGGCACAGGCCCTGCGCTGAACGACGTGCTGGCAGGTCGCATTCAATTGCTGTCCGCAGGCACCCCGGCCCTCTTGCCACACATCAAGAGCGGTAACCTGCGCTGCATTGCCACCGGCACAACCGAGCGCATTCCGGTACTGCCCGACGTCCCCACCGTCATGGAGTCTGGCTACAAAGACTTTGAAACCGTGCAGTGGTATGGCATCCATGCCCGTGCAGGCACGCCACCCGAGATCATCAACAGGCTGCAGCAAGAGTGCGCCAAGGCGGTGAAATCGCCCGAAGTCGTTGCTCAAAACGCCGCCGAAAGCGCCATCGCCGGCGGCGGCACGCCGGCCGAATACGGCGCCTACGTGGCGCGTGAACAAGCCCGTTGGAAAGAAGTGGTCATCAAGGCCCAGATCCGACCCGGTTAAAGCCATCCCTAGCCTGGCCCTCACCGAGGGCCGAGCGACCCAACCCCTGCAGGGCCACTTGCAGGGGTTTTTTCATGGGTTCACGCGGCTGGGGTGTTTGGGCGTTCTGCGGCTTTGCAACATGCCCACATTCATTTCGCCATCCAGGGCAGAGGCATAAAAGCGCTCGATCATCTGCACCGAGGTTCTGGCGTTTCGGGCCAAAGTCAACATGTCGATGCCCTGCCCATACAGCAAACGGAACATGATCGACGTGTGCCTCAGGCAATACAAGGTGCGCAGACGGCCCATGGCGTCTTCTGGGGCCACACCGGCCTCGCGCATCACCCACTTGAACCAAAAGCCCAGCACCGCCAAAGCGTAATTGCGGTCCTTCTCGGCGGGCAAAAACACATAGTCGTCCGGTCCACCCTGGCCCTCACGGCGTGCTTTGGCCAAAGCGGCTTCGTACACCTGGACCGCTGGGCGCAAGGTCACCATGGGCGCGTCATGGCGTTTGGTCTGCGGCAGGGTCATCCGCAAATACACACTGCTGCCACGCACCACCTGCACATGCTTGTGCTTGAGTTGGCGCAAGTCTCCGGGCCGCACAAAACTGTTCACCATGAACCGGATGGCCCATGCCATGTCGGGCGGCAAACTCAGGTTGCGGGGCTGCACCCAAAACCGCTCTCGGCGTCCCGTCGATGCCTTCACCTCCGGGGCCTGCTCACCCTGGCGAGCCAAGCGGTGCGCCGTGCGCACCACAGCCGCATATTCCTTCAGGCTCAACATCGAACGGGGTCGGTTGGCCACCTTGATCGAAGGCAACTCGGGGATTTCGCGCAAAAAACCATGGCGAATGGCCAGTTTGAGCAACTTGCGCAACACCACCAAGTATTGCGACACCGTGGTCGAACTCAGCTGCGCGTCCGTCAAGCGCTTGACAAACGAATCCATCATCATGGGTGTGACTTGTGAAGGGGGGATGTATTTGAAATGCGGCAAGACGTGGGCGTCGAGCCGGTTTTTCAAAATACCCACCGAAGCTGCGCTCAACTCACCGCGTTGGACACGCTGGTTTTCCTGGGCCATCAACTGCTCTGCCAGCACATCAAAACTGTTCGAGCGCATGGCCCCCTGAGTCAAGACCGACGCCGTCATGGTGGCGCGTTTGCGCCGATTCCCCCTTGGCGGCTGGGGAACCACAGGGGCCTCGTCCAGGTCAAACGTTTCGGTCAATATTTCATCGTCCGCTGGGTGCGCAGTTTCCTGAGGCGAGCGGCCCACCCGCGACATTTCTCGCCACGCATCCGGACTGACCACATAAAACACAGGCTGATTGGCATCCAAAATGGCCACGGCCGAGGCGCCCGACGCCAGCACCACGTTCATGGGCTTGGTGAGGAAGTCATCGAGACTGGCGCATAAAAAATCAAACAGCGGTCGAACGGTCATGGCTTTGCACCTCCTCGGCCCCAGGCCAAACACCCACTGGAGTCAGGCCCATGCCTGCGGATCGGCTCCGATCCGCGCACATTCATGGGGGATTTCGAGGGTCTATTTCAGGTTTGGGTCATGCTACAAAAACATAGAATGACGCCCTGAATATTAACCTATTATTCGGCAGTTTTAATAAAAATGTAGATGCTCTGGCTACATTGGCAGCCTGCAGCGCTGCTTTCGCACAATCCACAGCCACCATCTCTGGCTCTATCTCTGTTGGTGTCATGGACACTGGCGCTGATGGTGCCAAGGCTGGCGTTGCTCACCTGGGCAACGGCATGAACGCCATCAACATCGGCACCCGCGAAGATCTGGGTGGCGGCCTGCGCGGTGGTTTTGACAGCCAAATCCGTTTCAACGCTCAAACCGGTGACGTGAACTCCATCGGTAACGGCAATGCCTTGTTCCACTCCATCAACACCTTTATCTCTGGTGGTTTTGGTACAGCCCGCATCGGTAAGATCGTTGAAGCCGGCACATGCGGTATGGACCCATGGGCTTGCGGTGGTGGTGCTTCCTTGCAAGCTGGCGTTGGCGTGAATGCGTTGACGGGCGCTTTGGCTGCATCCAATGCCATCAGCTACACCACACCCACCATCAGCGGTTTCAGTGCCGGCTACCTGACCAGCTTGACAGGCCCTACTGAACGTAACAACGAGCGTGAGACCCTGAACATCAACTATGCCAAAGGTCCGCTGATGTTGACATTCATTGACATCAAAGGCGGCACCAACACAGCCGCCAATGGCGCCTTCGGCGCGGCAATCTCTGCTCCTGCTGACACAGCCACCAAAAACCAAGCTGTCGGCGCCAGCTATGACTTCGGTGTTGCACGTCTGAGCTTGGTCAACTCGTTGGCCAAGAACGCCGCTGGTGTGAAGACTGCTGACATCATGTCGATTGGCGCCACTGTACCCATGGGTGCTTACACGATTTTGGCTGGTTACAACAAGGCCAAGACCGGCACAGGCTACACCGCCACTGAAGCGAACGACACCAAGATCGCTTTGGGTGTGAACTACGCTTTGAGCAAGCGCACCACTTTGGGTGCTGATTTGTTCAAGGCTGAGGCTGTGAATGCCGGCACAGGCTTCGTGGTTCGCGCTCGCCACACTTTCTAATTCCCCACTGGCTTCAGCCAGTTGAGATTCGGAAAACCAAAAACCCACCATGGTCACATGGTGGGTTT
>JACCDX011343506.1_pt1 | contig 11428 bp, 10 predicted proteins | sample 7449681 | NCBI WGS metagenome assembly JACCDX01 (sample SAMN15323450, study PRJNA562643) | freshwater metagenome | isolation source: river surface water | place: USA:Blue River Watershed | collected 2017-08-18 | reverse complement strand
CGGCGCCTGGACATTCCCTGCCGCTACGGCGGCGAGGAGTTTGCCGTCATTCTGCCGGATACCGCTCTGCATGCCGCCAGTGTGCTGGCCGAGCGCCTGCGCGTCGTGGTGGCCGGCAAGCCGGTGAATTGGGACGGCAACCTCATACCCCTCTCTTGCAGCATCGGTGTCGATGTTCACACCGCAGGTGATCGTGACGATGCCCGCGGCTTCGTGCGCCGTGCCGATGCCTGGCTGATGCAGGCCAAGAGTGATGGGCGCAATCGCGTGTGCCATCCCATCGAACGCGCGGCCACCCATGTCGGCGGCGACGAGCGGGATCTGCTGCTGCGCGGAGACTGAGCCAGTTGCTCAGGCGCCGGCAATTTCCTGTGCCAGATGGTACAGAATGGTGGCCGTGGCGCCCCAGATCCGGTAGCCATCGTAGTGCATCTGCAACAACTCCCGTTCCCCGTGTGCCGTTGACACCCGCACGCGCTCGAAACTGCTGACATTGAGCGCCAGCTGCAGCGGCACGCGAAAGATGTGCGCCACCTCGCCTGGCGAGGGAGACAGTGGCGTGTCATCGGCGATCAGGCCCACGATGGGCGTCACGCAATAACCTGAGGGCATCAGCAGATTGCCCAGCGTGCCCAGCACCGTGACGGCCGCAGGGGGCAGACCTATCTCTTCCTCGCTCTCGCGCAGGGCCGTGTGGATCAGGGATTCGTCCGCGGCATCGCAGCGCCCGCCGGGAAAGCTGACCTGCCCCGGGTGACTGCTCAGCTGCTCGGTGCGCTGGGTGAGCACGACGGCATAGCGGCCTTCATGGTGCACGATGGGAATCAACACGGCCGCGGGGCGCAGACTGCCCTCGGGGAAGGCCGATGAGTGCATCAGACGATTGATGCGCGGGTCGGTGTGCGGGATGGGCGTCAGCGCCGTGCGTGTGCCCGCGAAGTAGCGCAGCAGGCTCTGCAGAGGAGTGTCAGGGGTTGTTGTGTGCAGGCTCATGGCATGCCCCGGAATGAGTATCTGCCGGGATTATAAGCAGAAATGCCCGCCCCGACAGGGTCGGGACGGGCATCGTTCTGCAGCGCTCGATCAGTGTTGAGCGCTCCGGCTCAGTTGAAGCGCCAGTTCACGGACACGAAGGCACGCAGCGGCTCGCCGGTGAAGTAGCGATCACGGCCGAAGGCGAAGTCCGCACGCTCGGCATACATCTCGTCCGTCAGGTTGAGGATGTTGGCCGCGAAGGTCAGATCCGAGGTGGCCTGCCAGCGGGCGCGCAGGTTGATCAGATCGTGGCCTTCGTAACGGTTCAGGTTCTCGGGGTTGCTGTAGTAGGCCCCGGAATTCGCCCACTCCAGTTCCGCGAACACGCTCGGCGTTGCCTGCCACTGCAGCTGCACGCTGCCGAAGCGGCGCGGTGCGGTGTCGACATCGTTGCCGTTGATGTTCACGCCGCCGGAGAACTCATCGTTCTCGTAAGTGTGACGGGCAAAGTTGTAGGCGCCCGCCAGACGCAGCGTCTCGGTCAGCTCGTAGGCGCCGCTGAGTTCCAGACCACGGTGCTTGGTGTGGCTGTTGTTCAGGTTGATGCGGGCGCTGTCGGTGATGATCTCGTTGTCCTTGTCCATGTAGTACGCGGTGACCTGGTATTCCCAGGCATTCGCCGCACCTTCCAGGCCCAGCTCGATGCTGTCGATCTCGACGGAATCCAGATCGGCCACGTTCTGCGTGTTCTGCAGACGGTACAGCTCGGTGGCCTGAGGGGCCCGGTAGCCCTTGTTCAGACGCAGCTGCGCGTTGTGGGTGTCGTTGATCTGGTAGCGGATGCCGAGCTTGGGGGCCCAGTTCGCGAAGGTGTCGCTGCGATCGGCAGGACGGTTGTAGCGGCAGCCGCCGAAACCGCAGGCCACGCCATTGTCCTTGGTACGACCGGTCAACATGCGGTTGTCGTAGTCGTATTCCATGCGCTCATAGCGCAGGCCGAGGGAGATGTCGAAGCCGTTTTCCCAGTAGTGCTCCATATGCACGAACGGGGCGACCTGAGTGGCATCCACGTCGTAGTCATAGTGCTTGCCGACCGGGGTCTGGGCGACCAGCGCGGGGGCACCCACGGTGGGGAAGCGCTGCTCCTGCAGCAGGCTGCCTTCAGTGGCTTCGACGTCCATGCCGAAGGAGATCATGGTGTCTTCGCTCAGGTCCTTGTAGCTGCCGAACTGCAGGCCAAGGCTGCTGTGCTGGTTGTCCTCGGTGGGCAGACCGGGCAGGAAGTGCTGGATGAAGTTCAGGTCCGCCTTGCGGTAGTACGGCGTGGCCACGATTTCCCAGCCATTGTCGAACTCCTTGCTCACGGTGGTCCAGGCACGCATGCTCTGGCTGTCGCGATAGGCTTCCGGATTGGGGTTGGTGTCCCACAAGGCCTTGTTCTTGTAGTTGTCCTTGCCTTCCACGTAACCGGCCGTTTCCTGGTTCAGGTTGGTGACGGTGAAACCGCCGTCCAGGGCATAGCCGCCGGCCGTGGTGTACTGGTAGCGCCAGGACAGCTTCTGCTGGTCATAACCGCTGTCATCGCGGAAGCCTTCTTCGCGCGTGCCGTTGGCCAGGATCATGTGCTTGAAGTTGCCGTAGTCGTTGCCGAGCGTGAAGTTCGCGCGCTTGGTGCCGCGCGGGCCGGCTTCCAGCGTGACATCGCCGCCATCACGGGGGGCGGGCAGCACGACGTTGATCATGCCGTGCACAGCGTTGGAGCCGTAGTAGGCGGTGGCTGGTCCGCGAATGACTTCGATGCGTTCGGCATTCTCGCTGTTGGCATCGAACAGTTCATTGACGTTGCAGAAGCCTGCTGCACGCAGGGGAATGCCCTGCTCGGCCAGCAGGAAGGCGCCACACGCTCCGGCACCGGTCAGCACGGGCGAGCGGATGGAGGTGAGACTCTCCTGGCCGTTGTTGCGGTTGATGTTCACGCCGGCCAGACGGTTGGCCGCTTCCTGGATGTGCTGATGGGAAATCAGGCGCAATTCTTCCGTCGACATCACAGCGACGCTGGCGTTCACCGTGGCCAGGGATTCGGGGCGGCGCGTGGAGGAAGTCACCATGATTTCCTCGATCTCGGCGGCGGAGCCTCCGGACTGGGCCAGGGCGCCCTGGCTGCCGAATGCGGCAAGGCCGACGGCGCAGGACAGGGCGAGCAGACGCGGCGCAACGCCGTGCCATGGGGATGTAGTGGGCTTGCTGAGTACTCTCTGCTTGTTCACGTTGCTGTGACTCCCTTGTAGTTGGGTTTTCTGAAGCGGGGGCACTATAGCACAGAAGATTTTGAGTGCCCTCCCGGGCGAGTGTGACAGTTGGTGCCAGAGGCCCCGTCTTTCAAGGGGGTTGCGATCCTGGCCGTGCGTGCGTCGGGCTTTCCCCCGCTGCCTGTTTGCTGAATAATGCCCCCGGAAAATTCATTCAATCACCCGTCAGGACCACGACATGACAGCAGCGATCGGCAAGCACTCCGTAGTAGAGATCCATTACACCCTCAAGAACGCAGAAGGCGAGGTGCTCGATACCTCTGCGGACGGCGAACCGCTGATGTATCTGCATGGCACTCACGGCCTCATCCAGGGCCTGGAGAACGAGTTGCTTGGCAAGAAAGTGGGCGACTCCTTCAAGGCTGTCATTCCGCCGGAGCTGGCCTATGGCGAAGTCGACCCTGACCTGATCCACAACATCGACAAATCCATGTTCCGCGGCGTCGATCACATCGAGCCGGGCATGGTGTTCACTGCCCAGGGCGAGCATGGCCACCAGCACATCACCGTGAAGGCCGTGGACGGCGACAAGGTGACCATCGATGGCAATCACGAGATGGCGGGCCAGACGCTGTATTTCGATGTCGAAGTCGTCAGCATCCGTGACGCCACCGAAGAAGAGATCGACCACGGGCACGTGCACGCCCACGGCGACCATCACCACCACTGAGTCTCAGGCGCGGTCGCCGAGCAGGGCCTTGGTCTCGAGGTAGTCCTCGAAGCCTTCCAGGCCCCACTCGCGACCATTCCCCGATTGTCGGTAGCCGCCGAAGGGCGCATTGAAATCCATGCCCGCCCCATTGATGTGGACCATGCCGGTGCGCAGTCGACGGGCCACGCGGCGGGCATGTTCCACCTCTCCCCAGACCTGCCCCGAAAGTCCGTAGTCGCTGTCATTGGCAATTGCCACCGCCTCGTCCTCATCCCCATAGCTCAGAATGCAGAGCACCGGTCCGAAGATTTCCTCGCGGGCGATGCGCATCGTGTTGTGCACATTCGCGAAGATGGTCGGGCGCACATAGCTGCCCGCTTCCAGTCCTGCCGGCTTGCCCGGCCCGCCACAGATCAGGCTTGCGCCCTCGTCGATGCCCGCCTGGATCAGCGCCTGCACGCGTGCGTATTGCGCGTCGCTCACCACCGGCCCGAGCCGCGTGCTCTCCAGCGCCGGATCGCCCGGCAGCACGCGGGCGGCGGCCTGTTGGGCCCGCTGGATGACCTCGTCCAGTCGCGCCCGGGGCACCAGCATGCGAGTGGGGGCATTGCAGGACTGCCCGGCATTGCTGAAGCAGCTGTGCACGCCCGCGGTGACGGCACGGCCGAAGTCGACATCGTCCAGCAGTAGATTGGGCGACTTGCCGCCCAGCTCCAGGGTGACGCGCTTGATGCTGTCGGCCGCCGCGTGAGCCACGGCGCGCCCGGCCCGGGTGGAGCCCGTGAACGAGATCATGTCGACCAGCGGGTGGGTGGCCAGCGCGGCACCCACCGTGGGGCCGTCGCCATGCACGAGATTGAACACGCCTGCGGGCAGTCCGGCCTCGGCCATGATCTGTCCAAGAAGATCGGCGCTCAGCGGCGCCAGTTCGCTGGGCTTGAGCACCACGCTGCAGCCTGTGGCAAGCGCGGGTGCGAGCTTGCACATCATTTGATTCAACGGCCAGTTCCACGGGGTGATGAGGGCACACACGCCAATGGCCTCCCGTTGGAGGCTCGTGGTGCCGCGCGCGGTCTCGAAGGGGTAGTCCGCCAGAATGCGCCGTGCCGTGAGCAAGTGCGCGAGTCCGCTGCCCACGTGGGCACTGCGCGCGAAGGCGATCGGCGCGCCCATCTCGCGCGAGACGGCCTGCGCGAGGTCCTGCGCGCGTGCACGCAGCCCGGCGATGACGCGATCGAGCATTGCCAGGCGCGCGGCGACGCTGCTCTGCGCCCAGGCGGGGAATGCCGCATGGGCGGCACGCACCGCCTCGTCGGCATCGTCCGCTGTGCCCAGCGCGAGGGTGGCACAGGGGCTGCCACTGGCGGGAGACAGGTGCACACGCTGCGGCCTGGCAGGCATGGCGCGCCAGGCCCCGTTGATGAAGAAACGCGTGCAGTCGATGGTCATTGCCTCGGTCTCCTTCCTTGCTCCGGCCGGAGTATACCTGCAATTTCCGCGGCCTTAAGGTATGGTTGGCCGCGCCATTCGCAGCAAGGACACCGACAATGCTGAAAATCACCCGTACCCTTGGTCGAGCGCTCGCGGGCTATCTGAGCAAGCCGCGTCCGGATTACCAGCAGCATGACACCACGCCCATCGACCGCATCCTGCAGGTGATCGAGCCGGGTGACATCCTGCTGGTGGACGGCAACAGCCGCATCAGCACGGCCATCAAGTATCTCACTCAGTCCACATGGTCGCATGCGTGTCTGTATGTGGGCGCGGTCGATCGCTCAGCCGACATGCCTTCGCTGGTCGAGGCCGATCTGACGGAAGGGGTGACACTTGTCCCGCTCAACAAGTACGAGAAATACAATGTGCGGATCTGCCGTCCGGTGGGGCTGAACGAGAGTGAGAAGCGGCGCCTGCTGCGCTTCGTGGAAGACCGACTGGGCTATCGCTATGACCTGAAGAACATCATCGATCTGATGCGCTATCTGATTCAGAACCCTGCCGTGCCGACGCGGTATCGCCGGCAGCTGCTGAGCCTTGGCAGCGGGGAACCCACCCGGGCGATCTGCTCGACGCTGATCGCCCAGGCCTTTCAGTCCATCGACTACCCGATCCTGCCCAAGCAGAACCGGGTGGCCGACTCCGAGGAGCGGCAGTTCGAGCACCGCCATCACACGCACTACGTGCCCCGCGACTTCGATCTCTCGCCCTATTTCCGCGTGGTCAAGCCGACGCTGGAACTGGACTTCGATTTCCATCGCATGAGCTGGAAACACAGGCTCAGCGCTGATACCACGGTTGCTTGATCAGCAGGGCCGGGTCCGCGCCCGGCTTGGGCACCATCTTCTGGGTGCGACCGAACTGGTTGTCGCCGCCGAACAGATTCAGCTCGGAATCCACCGTGAAGGCATGCACCTCCAGGAAACCAGTCGGACCATCGCGTTCGACGAGCCAGGAGTACTGGCGCTCGCCGTTGAAGTCGAGCTTCACGAAGCGCAGCGGGTTCAAGTCGGTGATCCAGAGGGAATCGTCGTTGACGATGATGTCCAGCGGCAGGCTGAAGCCCCCCCAGGTGTCCACGTGCTCGATCACGGCCGGATCGTCCGTCAGGCGATAGGTATTGATGCGGCCGCCGGAGCGATCCAGCGCATAGATCATGTTGTTCGGGCCGGCCGCCACGGAGTGCACGCCGTTGAACTGACCGGGCTCGGTGCCGAAGCCGCCGAACTCGCCGATGTACTTCGCGTCCTTGTCCAGGATCACGACGCGGTGATTGTCCAGGCCGTCGGCCACCAGCACGCGGCCATCAGGCAGGAAGGCGACATCCTGGGGGCGGCCGAAATGGGTTTCGTCCCAGCCCGGCACGCCCTTCTCGCCCAGAGTCATGAGCAGTTCGCTGCCGTCATTGCTGAATACGTAGATGGTGTGGAAGGTCTCGTTGATCACCCAGACACGTTTTTCCGGGTCATAGGGGCTGATGCGCAGGCGGTGCGGGCCGGGGCCGTCGGAGTCGGCGCACAGCACGTCCCACTGGGTCCAGTTCTCCACGACATTGCCGTCGCCGTCCAGCGCATACAGGCAGTTGCGCCAGGTGCGCAGCTCCGTGGCCGTCAGCACATTGATGCCAATGGAACCGGCATAGCCGGCGTATTCGGGCGGGATCGGCTGGGGCAGACGGGCTTCCCCGCGCATGGCCACCAGGATGCGGTCGGGTGATTCGGCGAAGACGCCGGAATTGCCGCCGAAGGCATAGCCGGGTTCCTGAAAGGGCTTGTGCCAGGCCGGGATGATGTCATACGGACTGGGGCCGACCGGGCCGAGGATGACTTCGTTCTGGGCGAATGCAGAGGAAATGGGCAGTGCAGCCGAGCCGGCCAGCACCGCTGTGGCGAGCAGCGAGCGGAGTGTCTTGTTCATTCTTGTTGTTCTCACTAAGTCGATGACGGGACGTCGGCCTCAGTATACCCATCAGTCAACGACCTGCCAGTAAAACTTCGTCCCGCTGGCACTCGGCCTGTTCCGTCCAGCGCAGGATCTGCAGCTCGCCGTTGTGGCCCTCCACCATCGCCGTGCAGCTCTCCACCCAGTCGCCGGTGTTGCAGTAGAGCGTGTCGCCGAAGCGGGCGATCTCGGCCTTGTGAATGTGCCCGCACACCACGCCGTTCACCTTCTGCGCTCGCGCCGAATTCACCACGGCCTCCTCGAAACGCCCGATGTAGCTCATGACGTTCTTGACCTTGTGTTTGAGATGGGCGGCGATGGACCAATAGGGCAGTCCCAGCAGCGAGCGCAGAAAATTGATGATCCGGTTCAAGCGCAGCAGGTGGCCGTACATGGTGCTGCCCACCTTCGACAGCCACGGGCTGCACTGCACGATGGTGTCGAACTGGTCGCCGTGCAGCACCAGCAGCCGGCGGCCGTCGGCGGTTTCGTGCACGGCGGTGTCGCGAATCTCGATATTGTCGAAGCGGTGGCCGCAGTAGTGGCGGGCGCTCTCGTCGTGATTGCCTGGAGTGTAGACCACGCGCGTGCCGGCGGCTGCCTTGCGCAGGATGGCATTGACCACCTGCTGGTGCGAGGCGGGCCAGTACGATTTCTTCTGCATTTCCCAGCCATCGAAAATGTCACCCACCAGGTACAGGGTGTCGGAGTCCGTGGCATTGAGGAAATCCAGCAGGAAATCAGCCTGACAGCCCTTGAAACCCAGATGGATGTCGGACAGGAAGATGGTGCGGTAGCGCAGGGGATGATGCAGGGCGCGAGTCTTTGCAGTAACGCTCATTCCAGTCACCTCGATGGCTCGTTTGCGCAGCAGTGTGCCGGGTGTGGATGACGCGAATGTGAAGTCTGTGTGGCAGTTTGGTGACCTCAGCGCTGCCAGGTGGTCCAGGGCGTGTGAATCAAGGCCTGATTGGAATAGCGCAGGTCCGCGCTGACCTCCTCGGCAGCCCAGTCGGGCAGTGCGAACGGCTCGACTTCGCTGGGCAGTTCCAGCTCCGCGAGCAGCAGGCCGGCATTGGCGCCGGCGAACACGTCCAGCTCCCAGCGCCGGCCTGCATGCAGGATCTCGTGGCGGGTCTTGTCGATGACGCCGGCCTGACACAGCTCGGCCAGCATCGCCTCGGCATCGGCCAGGGGAATCTCGTACTCGAATTCGCTGCGGCGAATGCCGGTGGTGGGCCCCTTCAGCGTGAGCCAGGCGCGGTTGCCGCGCAGGCGCACCCGCACCGTGACGCGATTGAGGGTCGGGACATAGCCCTGCACGATGCGCTCGCCCGGCGGCAGTGCCGGCAGGCGATCGGCGTGCACCAGGAACTTGCGTTCGATCTCGATGCCCATGCTGCGTCAGTCTCCGAGCAGGCGCTGCAGCTGACGGCGCAGCAGCGTGTTCTCCTGCTGCAACCGCTCGCGCTCGTGCAGCAGGTCGAGCACCAGGGCGACGGCCTCCCAGTCCAGGTGCAGGTCACGCTGCAGCCGCTGGGCGCGCCGCGCCGTGTTGAGCATCTGCAGGTCGAACTCCCAGGTGTCCGGGGAATCGCCCGCAGGCGCGACGATGCCCAGGGCGACAATCGCGATGACCTCCTCCGCGGGGATGCCCAGCGCGTGGCAGGTATCGTGCAGGTACAGGCTGGTGGAACTCTCTGTCTGCATTTCAGACCTCCCAGTGCTTGCGTGGATTGAAGGCGGCGGTGTCGGCCAGTGACTGCCACAGGCGCTTCGCCTCCGCAGTGCCGCCGGCGGGCATCTCGATGCGCAGGATGGCGTAGAGATCCCCGGCGCCGGTGCGGGTGCGCAGGCCCTTGCCCTTGATGCGCAGGCGCTGGCCGTTCTGGCTGTCCGGCGCGATGGTGAGCGTGATCTTCCCCGTCAGCGTGGGCAGCGTGATGCGTGCGCCCAGCGCCGCCTCCCAGGGGGCTACCGGCACCGTGATGCTCAGGTCATGGCCCGTGACATCGAACAGCGGGTGCGGCACCAGCCGGATGTGCAGGTAGAGATCGCCCGCGGGGCCATTGCCGAAGCCGGGGCCGCCCTGGCCCTTGAGGCGGATGCGATCGCCGTCCGCCACGCCGGTCGGCAGCCGCACGCTCAGGGTCTTGCGGATGTCCGGCAGGCGGCCGTGCTCGCCATAGTGCGGCATGCTGTATTCCAGCGGCCGAGGCTCGTCCGAGAAGGTGTCTTCCAGGAACAGGGGCATCTCCACATCGATGTCGCGGCCCCGGCTGGAGGTGAAGTCCTCGCTGCTCTGGAAGCCATGGCCTGTGCCGCCGCGGCGCCCGGCGCCGAAGATGCTCTCGAAGAAATCCGAGAAATCCCCGTGCCCGCCAGCGCTGCTGCTCTGCCAGCCGGGCGGGGGCTCGAAGCGCTGACCGGCGCTGCCGTACTGCCGCAGCTGGTCGTACTCGGCGCGCTTCTTTTCATCAGACAGCACCTCGTAGGCTTCGGCCACATCCTTGAATTGCTTCTCTGCCTCCTTCTCAGTGCTGACATCGGGGTGATACTTGCGGGCCAGACGGCGGTAGGCCGTCTTGATGGTCTTGAGGTCGGCATCGGCGGCGACCCCGAGAATCGTGTAGTAGTCCTTGAATTCCATGCGATAACCCTGATTTTGCGCAACAGGAACAGCGGCCGCGTGGTGCCGATCATGCCGTGTGGCAAGCGCCCTGCGCCTTGATCTGACGCAAATGCCACTCGCCGTCCGCTCGGCTTGCGCCGCTCCCGCGTTGGTGGTCTGATGCCGCAAACGCCGGGGGGCCGGGCCAGGGACGGTAGCGCGAGTGTGCAGCGGCCTGCCGGTGGCGTCAAATGTGGCCTCCGGGCAGGGTAAACCTCCCGGCAAGCCCCGCGTTGAGACGCAGGCATCCGTCGACAAGGGTAATGAATGCAATGCGTATGGACAGAGTGATGGCAGTGCTGGCCCTGTGTCTGCCGCTGGGCAATCCCGCCTGGGCCCAGGCGGTGGATGCTCCGGCCGAGGCGGCACAGGCCCCCGCCGAGAACGCGGTGGTGCAGGCGCCGGCCGAGGCGCTGCCGGATGCCGTCGAGGCAGAGGCGGCCCCGACACCCGACCCGGAGGCCGAGGCGCAGCGTGCCCGCGAGCTCAGCGCCGCGCTGCAGCGCTTCGAGGCGGCACTGGTGGCGCTGGAGAGCGAGCGCGGCCCTTACGACATGGGCCTGATCGAAGTGCTCAACGACTACGCCGCCCTGCACGTGGAACTGGGGCAACCTGCGCAGGCCGCTCAACTGCAGGAGCGTGCGCTTGCCATCACCCGCATCAGTCACGGGCTCTACAGCCCGCAGCAGGTGGACATCCTGCAGGCGCTGATCGACGCCCACAGGGCCGCCGGCCAGTGGGAGCTGGCCGATGATCGTGCCCATCTCGCCTTTTATCTGCAGAAGCGGCTGCACGCCGCCGATTCCCCGGAATACATCAGCGCCCTGCTGGCCTACGGCCGCTTCAAGCAGCAGGTGTTCGCCGGCAACCATCTAAGCCGCTCCTCGCTGGCCAGCATCCGCGACATCGAGGCCCTGCAGGGGCTTTACACGGAGGCGCTGGCCACGCCAAGCCTGCCTGACATGGCGGCTGAGGGAGCGGATCCGGTTGCCACGCCCGTGCCGCTGCCCCGCAGCCTGGAGGCCGCCGAGCGCTTCGAGTTGCTGCACGCCCGCGCCGTCACCGAGTTCCAGCTGGCCCAGTTCGCCATGCACGATGTGCCGCTGGGGCTCCATCGGCCCGTCGAACGCTACATCAACGATTTCGTCTGCCAGGACGTGGTGGGGCCCACCGGGCAGGTGGTGCAGCAGTGCGGCACCGTGCGGCGCGAGAATCCGGCCTGGCGCGACTGGGAAATGCAGCGGCAGATGCACGGGGAGCGCATCCGCTCGGCCGTGAATGCGCTGGATGACTCCGTGCGCCAGGCGCAGGCGGTGCTGGAGGCGACCCCCGCGCTCAGCGCAGGCGAGCAGGCCAGTGCGCCCGGCCGCCTGCAGGAACTGCTGG
>JACCDX010052866.1_pt1 | contig 11428 bp, 12 predicted proteins | sample 7449681 | NCBI WGS metagenome assembly JACCDX01 (sample SAMN15323450, study PRJNA562643) | freshwater metagenome | isolation source: river surface water | place: USA:Blue River Watershed | collected 2017-08-18 | reverse complement strand
TCACCCGATCATTTGCGGAAATGACACGCCAGTTGGGCGAGACCCGCTCCGCCTTGGACCGCAGCATGCAGCAAGTGAGCACGGCGCGCGCCAACCTGCAAACCATTTTGGACAACCTCACCGCCGGGGTGCTGGTACTCGACGCTGACGGGCATTTGCTGCGCATCAATCCCGGCGCGACCCGCATCCTGCGCATCCCCCTGGCTGCGTGGGAGCAAAAAAAACTCGCCGACGTCCCCGGCATGGCCTTGTTTGCCCAAGCCATCGCGCATGAGTTCGAGAGCTTTGAGGGGGAGCGCAGCCAATCCGGCGTTGACCATTGGCAGCAATCGGTGGAATTGCAGGGGGTTCCGCCGGCACTCAGCGCCATGGCCGCCAACGTTCCCTCCGTCACCCTGCTGGCGCGGGGCGCCCTGCTGCCCAATGCCCAACGCTTGGTCGTTTTTGACGACATCTCCGAGATCATTTCTGCCCAGCGCGCCATGGCCTGGGGCGAAGTGGCGCGCCGCTTGGCGCATGAAATCAAAAACCCCCTGACCCCCATCCAGCTCTCTGCCGAACGTCTGGCCATGAAGCTCGAAGGCAAGCTAGGGGACGCCGAGGCCCAGGTGGTGCAGAAATCTGTGCGAACCATCGTCGATCAGGTCGACGCCATGAAGCGCTTGGTCAACGAGTTTCGCGATTACGGCCGCCTGCCCCAGGCCAAGCTCGAACCCATCGATCTGAACCTTCTGGTGAGGGACGTTTTGCAGCTCTACAGCGCCGAGCCCGGCCATGCCAACATTGCCCTTGAACTGGAGCCGGACTGCCCCGCCATCTTGGGTGATCCCCAGCAACTGCGCCAAGTCATCCACAACCTGTTGCAAAACGCGCAAGATGCGGTGGAGGGACAAGAGCCTTCCCGCATCAGCATCGCCACCCAGGCGAGCCCCACGAGCGGGCGTGTGCGCTTGGTCATCCGCGACAGTGGGCCGGGCTTCCCGCCGGCCATCTTGCAGCGCGCTTTTGAGCCCTATGTCACCACCAAAGCCAAAGGAACAGGGCTAGGCTTGGCCGTCGTGAAGAAAATCGCCGATGAGCACCAAGCCCGAATTGAGCTCAAAAATAGGGAAAACGAGGGGCGTGTGATTGGGGCGCAAGTATCGTTATCATTCAAAGTGGCGGCGGCTACCGCAGCCGCACTTGCATAACTCACGTAAGCTCCATGGCAAACATTCTGGTTGTAGACGACGAATTGGGTATTCGCGACTTGCTCTTTGAGATCCTCAATGACGAGGGTCACAGCGTCGAGCTGGCCGAAAACGCTTCGCAGGCGAGGCTTGCGCGTCAGAACGGCCGGCCTGATCTGGTTTTGTTGGACATCTGGATGCCGGACACGGACGGTGTGACCCTGCTCAAAGAGTGGGCTGGTGCCGGCTTGCTCACCATGCCCGTCATCATGATGAGCGGCCATGCCACGATCGACACCGCCGTGGAGGCCACGCGCATTGGCGCCTTGGCCTTCCTAGAGAAACCCATCACCCTGCAAAAACTGCTCAAGGCTGTCGAGCAAGGTTTGGCGCGTCGTCCGACGGCACCGGCGCCTGCGGCCGCGCCCAAGGCCAATCCTGTCGTGTCCCCCGGCGTGACCCCCGCCGCCCCTGTGAGCGAGGCGCCAGCGCCTTCAAACCGCCGCAGCTTTGACTTGGAGCAACCCTTGCGGGAAGCGCGTGACGCGTTTGAACGCAGCTATTTCGAGTACCACCTCGCCCAAGAAAACGGCTCTATGACCCGTGTGGCCGAAAAAACCGGACTCGAGCGAACCCACCTCTACCGAAAGCTCAAGCAGCTGGGTGTAGACCTCAGCAAAACCCGTCGTTTGGCCTGAGCGCTCACTCCGCCTTGCGGCGCAGCCAGGCAACGATGCCCGTCCGGCGGGCCAGCGTGCGCAACAAGAAAGCGCCTAGCAGCGCGCCATTGAAGTCGCCAATCACCATCAACAACCATTGGTCTTTTTGAATCAGCAGTTCCGGCGCAATCATTGACCATGCCAAATGATGGCAGGACGCATTGAAAAAGGTGTAGAGCAAAGCCACCTTGAAAAGATCCATGAGCGAGAAGTGATGCAGCCGCCGACCATGCAAAGATTCAAAGGCCAGGGCGGCGAGCAAAGCCCCTAACACGGAGGCCAACAGATTGACCAAGGCCAGATCCACGGGTCGGAGTTCCACCAAGAGGAGCATCAAATGCCCAAACGCGGTGGCCAAACTGCCCCACAGCGGCCCCATCACCAGCACATTGGCCAGACGCAGAAATCCGGGCAAGTAAACCAGGCTGATGTGTGAAGCAAACTCGAGCGCACTAAACGCCCAGCTGTTGAATAGGTGAACGGCCGCAAAGACAAGCCCCAGAACGAGGCTAAACAGCAGGCTGACCCCCGTAATTCTCATACTGCGAAAGCTCAAGTGGTTGCAATGGAATAAAAATTTATAAGGCCAACCTGAATTATTCCTTGCAACCCAATCCCATTGGGGGCTACGGTTATTCTGTTACAATGCTACGTTCTGGCCCGGTAGCTCAGTTGGTAGAGCAGCGGATTGAAAATCCGCGTGTCGGTGGTTCGATTCCGCCCCAGGCCACCAAATCAAAACCGTTGTCTTTGCAAGAGGGCAACGGTTTTTTCTTTGTCGCACACCGCAGCACACTCGTCGCACACCATTTGGGCTGGCATTGACTTGCGGCGCTGCTGCGACTTTACCCCACGCTGTGCTGGCGGCGCAGAGCTTTTGCCTCAGCGGGCTGCGATATGAAGCAGACGCAGCTCAGCTACCCCACGCTGGCAGTGTCGTTTGAAACGACAACTGGCAAACTGCCCGCAACGCAAGCCCGTATCCACACGCTGAGAGACGGCGAGCTGGTGCTTTACAAGCGTAGCCACAGCCGTTTTTGGCAGTGCCGCTACAAGCTCTACGACAACCAGTGGCACAGACAGACGACTGGGCGCACTGTGCTCTCAGACGCTGTGCGGGTGGCTGGCGAGCTGTACGACGAAGCTCGTTTTAGGGAGCGTATGGGGCTGGCGCCCACCCGTAAGACATTCAGCCAAATCGCAGCACTGACAGTGGAGGAAATGCGGCGGGATTTGGCAGCGGGCACGGGCAAAAAGATATACGAGGACTATTGCCAAGTCATTGAACGCTACCTCGTCCCCTTCTTCGGCGAGCGCCACCTTCAGACGCTGAAGCACAAAGACATTGCCGAGTTTGAGGTGTGGCGCAATGAAAAAATGGGTAAGCGTCCAAAGAGCAGCACCCTAATGACATTCGCCAGTGCCTTCAGTCGTGTTTGTAAGACGGCTACAGAGCGCGGCTGGCTCAGCGAACGGGTGGTGTTGCCCCAAATGAGCCGCAAAGGTGAAAAGGGCTCAGTGCGTCCCGCGTTCAGCGCAGAAGAGATTGTGGCGTTACGGGCAGCAATGGCGGGCTGGCAAACCAGCGGGCGCACCACAGAAGACAACGACTTTAGACAGCTGCTCTGCGACTATGTGGAGTTTCTGCTGCTGACTGGCTGTAGGCACGGCACAGAGGCAATGGGCGTCAGCTGGCAGCACTGTGAGTGGTACACGGCAGACGGCGTGCGCTACTTGCGTATTTGGGTGGACGGCAAAACTGGCGGGCGCTGGCTCATTGCCAAACACGAACTGGCAGCCGTCCTACAGCGCCTACACAGCCGACAGCGGGACATAGCCCACAAGCCCTTTGACTCTTTGGTGGGCAGACACAAGGGCTGGTTGTTCAGAACGGCTAACGGGCGGCGTCCCTACAGCTTCAACGGCTTGTTCCGTCGTTTGCTACGACATTGTGAGTTGGTGACGAATGGTGCGGGCGAGACGCGAACGCTTTACTCACTGAGGCACACCTATGCCACCGCTGAGTTGCTGACGGGAACGGACATACACACACTGGCTAAGCAAATGGGTACGTCAGTGGCTATGTTGGAGCGACACTACAGCAAGCTCACAGCCACGCTGGCTGCGGAGAGATTGGCGTAGTCTAGTGCGCTTGCATTAGTTAAAGTTACATGGTAAAAAGCAGTAACTAAATTTAATGGATTTGCAAAAATGTCCTTGCCATACACAATTATTCTTCCTACCGATTATGGAGATATGTTAGTTAATAGATTCGATATCAATCAAACGGGAGCTTTGTTGAAGACGGCAAAAGCTACCGATTTCGAAAAAGTTAATTTTGCTGTTCAAGTATGCAAAAATTCACCTAAGAATTCTATTGCCTTAGACATTGGTGCAAATTTCGGTACATATTCTTTGGCAATGGCTGGCGCCCTCGTAGATAATGGTGGAAAAGTATATTCTTTTGAGGCTCAAAGAATAATTTATTATATGCTATGTGGTTCTGTATCTATTAATTCTATAGAAAATTGTTATCCGCACTTTGCATGCGTCGGAAATTCAAATGAAAAAGTTTCAATTCCAAAATTCAACTACTCTGCAATAATGAATTTTGGCAGTATAGAGTTTGGTTCAGATATACAGCAGGAACAATTGCATCAATTACGAGGCAGCTCTGATGAAAAAGTGCAACAAATAAAGATAGATGATTTGAATTTACAGAATGTTTGTTATTCAAAAATTGATGTGGAAGGAATGGAAATTCAGGTGCTGCTTGGGGCTTTGAAAACACTTGCTGATTCAAGGCCGGTATTGCAAATTGAAATAATAAAAACAAATCCAAACGAAATAATTTCTACTTTGACGCCGCTGGGATATAAAATTTATTCGTTAACTGGTGATTTGATATGCATTCCCAGTCATTTGTCTGATGTTTATAAATTTTCATAACATGTACATTTGTGCGAGATTAAAAATGTATATTCTTGTTATTGATAAGAAACCAGGAAAAGCGCGAATTTAATTAAAGAAGCCAGCGTTCACACTGGCTTCTTTGTTGTGATGAGCTGCTTACTTCTTAGCCGCAGCTTGCTGAATGGTTGCGGCAGCAATGCTGGCGGCACTCATTGACTGACGGGCAGTACGCTTCGCCAGTCGCAGCACACTGAATATGACGCTGCGGAACGAACCATTGTTGCCCGCTATGGCTGCCAGCAGTTGTGTGTCGCTTAAAACGACATTCTCGTCAGCGGCAATGCGGCGAGCCAGTGGCAAGTACTCAGCGTCAGTGGCTGCGTTCATTTCAACCAGCACACACCTATCCTTCACACCTTTGTCCAACTGGCTAATGTTGTTGGTAGTCAGAATGAACACTGAGCGCGGGCTGTTCAGCGTTGTTTTCAATCCAGCTTGTGCGGCTTTACTGAGGCTGTCCACTTCGTCGAAAATAAAATAGTGGTTGTGGCTGGCGTTCAATGAGACTGTGCCAGTTTGCTTGCCCACAAGTGTTGTGAAAACAGTGCCCACATAACCTTGTTGGCAACCGCAGAACTCAGCGGGCATAGCCAAATCTTCACCAGTCTGTCCGCGCTCAATAGCTTCGGGCAGTAGGCGTGCCAGCGTTGTTTTGCCAGTGCCGAATGTGCCGTACAGAAGAATGCCCGTTTTGCCTTCAAACGGAAAGGGCATAACGCCGCTAACAATGTCGTCAATGAGAAGACGGGACTCGTCGTTTCCAAAGACAACTTCAGCAATAGTTTGGGGTTGGTACTTGTGTGTATTCATTTCAATGTTCCTTTCAATGTGAGAGAGTGAGCGCAGCAGCTTGCGCTGCCGCACTGGTTGGGTGATTTAGGCTGCTGCCTTTGCTTGCTGCCCGTAAACAGCCAGCAGTGCTGCGTTAAGCGCAGTGCTGCTGCGTGTCAGTGCTTTAATGGCAAAGCTGCCGTCGGCTTGCTGCTCAGCAACGAGCACACACTCTTCACCCATAAAGTCTCCGTCTGCCAGCTGCGACAGTGCTTCGCTTGCTACAACAGCGAGGTTGGTAGTGGATGTCAGCGTGGCTTTGGCTTTTTGGGCTTTGGCAGACGGGCTGACATAGGTTGCGCTGCGGGCGAGCTTGATTTCTTGTACGCCGCCGTTGTCCTCAATCCACTGAGCGAGGTTGGTGGGCAACACATTGGCAGCTTTGGCGCTGCGCAGCACCAGTGAGTAGGTGCTGATACGCCGTCTATCCACATTACCGAACACAGCTTTGACAACGCGAGTCAGCAGCGGTGTTTCCTTCTTTACCACATAGCCGCGCGACTGGCAAAAATCAGCAAGCACTTTGCTACGCTGCTTTGCTTGTTCCAGCGGCAGTTCGCCACCGTAGGCATAGCACTCAGCTAGCAGTGCGTAGAGCTGCTGATTGCTGGTGCGGTAGACGGTGGTTTCCCATAGCTTGCGCTTTTCCTCCAACGCTACAAGTCCAGTTGCCGCCACTTGCGTAGTAATGCTGGCGGTGGCTGCTGTGTCGTTTTGAACGACAGCGTTGGTAGCGGCAGTGCGCTCAATGATAGTTGCTTCCATATAAATCTCCTTACTTAAGTTAATGCTGCGGAACACCTTGTTTCGCAGTAATAGTAGTATCTCAAAACGAGCGTTTTGGCGACATAATCTAGCTATTCAACAACATTACTTGTTAATAATATGCTGCGCCACTTCTCAGCCCCAACCCCCCGTTTTGGACGAGTGAATAACCGTCTGCCCATTGGCTACCAGCAGCGCAGTCCCTACTACTGGTGGTGGCAGTACTTGCGGCGCAATGCGGAATACATTGCTTGTTGTGAAAAGAGCGGTAAGGGAAGACTGGCTGCGCTGTACGCAGACTTTGGGGATGTGAGAGAAGACAACTTCCACAAGTGGTGGACGGAGAACCAAAGAGGCGCAGTGCTGTTTGGGGAGCAGCCGCTGGCAGTGAAGTTTGGGGAGTTGGCGACAGCAGCAGACTGGCAGCCGCATTGGGACAAAGACGCTGTAATGGTTGTGGCTGTGCCGCTGTCAATGAGCAAGCGGGCACTCAAAGGCGCATTCGCTAAGTTGCTGGACAGCAGACACACGGGCAACAAGTCGGGCCGCCCGTCGTTGGCAAAGCTGAAAACCGTCAGCACAGCCCGCTACAAGTTGGAGCACAACTACACAATCAGCGGACTAATGACGGCGCTGGCTGTTTATGACTTGTGGGTTGAGAACCAGACGAAGCCCAAATCGGAACGGCTGACGCTTTGGGAGATTGGTAAAGAGCTGAAAATCAACAAGGGCGCAATCAAAGACGCAGAGAGCCAGTCTTCAGCTGACAGACTGGTTGGGCGTAATGTATTGGGTGCGACAGTCAGCCGCTATGTCAAACAAGCGCGGGCAATGATTGAGAACACAGCGGCTGGCAAGTTCCCATTGATGTGATGTCGTTTCAAACGACACTCACACCAGTTCAACCGCTTTGCGCTTCATATCGTCATTGACTGTGATGTAGCGTTGGGTAGTGGCAATGCTCTTATGTCCAGCCAGCGAGGACAAAACGAACACGCTCACCCCTTGTGAAGCGAGGCTAGTTAGGAAAGTCTTTCTACCACTGTGGCTGCTGGCTTTAATGCCCGCCCGCTTGTAAAGCCAAAAGAAATGCTGTGTCAGTGTATTGACTGAGAAGGCTTTGCGCGGGCTGTGGTGAATGCTGAACAAAGGCTGCGTGTCGTCCAACCAGTTGCGTGTGGCAATGTAGTCTGCCAGTTCGGTTTGTAAGCGACGGCTGATAAACACAGTGTGGGCGTGTCCGTGTTTGACTCTGTGTGCTGCCAAATACACCTCTGCTTTGACGCTGCCGTCTGCGTTGCGTATGTCGCCCACCGTCAGCCCCGCAAGCTCTGACACACGCAAGCCCGCCATTACGCTCATTAGGAAAAGACAACGGTTGCGCTGTGCGTTGGCGCTGTGGGCAATGTAGTCCAGCACTTGCTGTATTTCTGCGGGTGTGAGTGATTTAGCTGCTGCCATTTTCGTTCTCCAAATATGTTGCGTGTAAAAAGTGTGCTTTCTTTAGTGCGGGTTGGGCAAACGAAACCCGATAGGTTGGCGGTGTATTGGCTGATTGTTCAAAATCAACGACTTAGTTCGTCTGCTAAAGACTTTCTACATTCTCTTTAGTCGTGTATTTAGCTCTGCTGCGCGGGCAGTCTGTGGCTTAAAGAACACGACAGCACACAAAGCCCTACAAGCGCACAGCGCATAGTCAAGCACTCAGAGCATTCGCAGAGCACAAAAAGCGCATACACGACGGATTTGAGGTGTTGCTGTGCTTGCCCGAAATGGGTGCTGTGCCCGCAAAAATCTGCTGCGCGGATTTTTTAGGTGGAGTACTTATCCTTTTTGGGTGGTGATTTTTTACCTATACCCCCAAGTCCGCAGTCCTAAGTGGGTTGTCGTTTGAAACGACACAGAAGTGAATGGCTGTATGTGTGGGCTGAATGAATGCGGACTGGCAGTCCGCTGTGTTTCGCTCGTCGCTCACACATTTCTTTCTTCTTCGTCTTCTGCTGTCAATGAGCAGTGAATGAAGCCGAACACAACGCAGTTGTGTGAGGGGCTGTTGGATTCATTTAGATTAGATTGGACGCACGACGGCTATAGCACGAACATTGACTGTCGGTGCTATTGCCGCCGTGTCGTGTAGTTTCATTTGAGTTGAGTCGTCCTACACGCTCGCAAAAGAGTTGTTGGGGAGACTGATGTATTGAAACTCCCAGCTGCGATACGCAGCCACTCTGCGGCTTCACCTATTGCTCACACACCTTTGCGACGATATGTGTAGGGCGGGGGCATTAGCCGTCATATTTCACCCCGCGTTTGTGCCATTTGATAGACGAGCGACTTACTCGTTTTCGTGCCTTACCGTTGTGCCTTCTTCTGTTTGGCGCAGAGCCGCTGTGCTTGCTTGGCAATGTTCATTACCTTGTAGCACTGTGCTTGCGTAATCTTCTTTCGCTTCTGTGCGCTGTGTGTTGCCTTCAAAAAGTTGTTGAGCGTATGTGCCTCGTTCTGCCCTAACAGTCTGCCGTGCTCGCGCAGTGTTGTGGTTGCCAGCTTGGTGGCTTGGAAAAGCTCTGCTGTGCCCACATAGATGTGTGCCACATTGATTCCGTTGGACTTGAGCCAGCGGTTTGTCTGCTGCGTTTGTTGGAAGTCTGTTGCGTTCATACATTTATTTAGCAAAGACTAAAGAAAATGCCAGCAAATCAGAGCAGATATTTGGTGATTTTGGGCAGATTGAATGGACTCGCCAAAAGAGGTTGCCCAACCGCTGGTGGTGAAAACACACTTGCGTTGTCATTGAACAAAGGAGAACGCAAATGGCAGCACTGGCAGCACTCAAACTCATTAGCGCAAAGAAGACAAACGCAGCCTCGCCCGTACAGCAGCGGCGCAACAAGCTGAGTAAAAAAATCTTTCAGCAGATTGAGTTAGCAAAAGCTGTAGCCAGCGGCGAGCACTACGCTGTGCGGCGCTTTCGCACTGTCAAAGGCGCAGACGGCAGCCGCACTAGCGTGGAAGTTGAAACGGCAGTGCGCCAGTGGTGGTGGCAGCAAGACAACGGCAAGTTGGCTCTGTCTGTGCGCTACGGCAGCAAGCCCATTGCGCTGAGCCCCAAAGCCAATGCTGTTGAGTGCGCCAACTATGACGAACTGACAGCTGCGCTAGCAACCATTCGCGCAGCTGTAGAAGCTGGCGAACTGGACGCACAGATTGAAGCTGCCAGCACCAAGCTGCGCGACGGCTTTCGCAAATAACCAAAGAAAAGCACGGCTGCGACTAAATAAATGAAAGGGGAGCAGTCGTGCGTATAAATGAAATAGCCAGTGCGGAAGAACAGATTGAACTTTGGAAGCTTGTCAGCAACAGCGTGTGGCAGTCGCTACAGCAGCAAGAACGCGAGGAGCAGCAGCGTAAGGCAGCAGCAGCGGCAGCTCGGAAGAATGCGCCCAAAGGCAAACGAGGGCGACGCAGTGCTGGCTCTATCCCTTCGCTGCCAAAAGTGCCAGCCCCCAAGCGACCCACACCACCCCAGCAGCCAACCCCCAACAAAATGGCTGGCACAGCACCCCAACCCAACGCCGCACAACCAGCAGCGTCTAAGCCGCTTGCCCCAGCGTCAGCACAGCCTAACGCTCCGCAGCAGCCAGCGTCTTTGCCAACAAATCCGCTCAACAGCGTCAAAACCGCTGGTTTCCAGCCGAAATATGGGCAGAAAAAATCTGACGACGAGACGGACGACAGACATAGCAAAAATACTTTCCAACCCACCGTCGCCCGCTCTCCGTTGCGTCGTTAGAAACGACATTGCGAGAACGCTTCGCACACTTTGGGTGGACACGCTTGGGCTACGGCATACAGCTTTCACACTGAAGCGCGGGTGGGTGGCGCAAGCTGTTGATTTTGAACGCGAAGTTGAGTCTAGCAAGCGTTTGAAAATCCGCGTGTCGGTGGTTCGATTCCGCCCCAGGCCACCAAATCAAAAAACCGTTGTCTCCAAAAGAGGCAACGGTTTTTTCTTTGTCAGCGCTGGGTTCGCGACTCTTTGGTGGCCCCCTTCGCATCGGGGTGGTCAGACGCCATCGCCAATCTCCCTGGCGGAAGACGATTGGTGCATCAAGCTTGGGACAACACTTGAACGCGGGAGATCCAGCATGAATACCGTTTCCGTTAATGTTGCTTGTCAAGGCCAAGAGCGTCCGTTTTGGTATCGGGAAAACTCCATTGGTGACAAAGGGGTTTTGCAGCAAATCTTCGTGAATGGAGACTACGTGATCTCCCACTGGCCACAAGGCCGGCGGCTCCTGGAATACCACCAGCAATACGCCCATCAGCAGGCGTCGTTGATTGTGGACGCCGGCGCGAACATTGGTGCATCGGCGGTGTTCTTTGCCCAAACATATGAAAACGCCATTGTGTTCGCCATTGAGCCCGATGAAATGAACGGGCGATTACTGACCCAGAACACGCAGTCCTTGGCGTGTGTTGTGTTCCATGGCGCGATCGCCGCTGAGGATGGTGTGTTGGCCTTGGTCGACCCCGGCCGATCCGATTGGGGGTTCATGACGGCGCGTGTGGATTCTCTGGATTCTTCGCATCATCAAAAAATACCGAGCATTTGTCCGCAATCGATCCTGAATCACCCCCAAGTGCGTCATGCCCGGCCGTTGATCTTCAAGATTGACATTGAGGGGGGAGAGGAAAACCTCTTTCGCACGAACACCGATTGGCTCAAAGAATTCCCGCTCGTCATCATTGAGTTGCACGACTGGATGTTGCCCTTTTCGGGCTCGTCGCAAAATTTTCTGAAAGCGATTGCGCAGTATGACTTTGACTTGGTGCATCGCGGCGAGAACATTTTTCTCTTTAACCGCGCCCTTTTGAAGTCACTCTGAGCCCGTTCGCCCGTCCGCGGGGCGGGGAGGGTGCTGTCACGTCTGTGCCATTTCGCCAGGCTTTCAAGGGTTTACCCGCCTC
>JACCDX011826198.1_pt1 | contig 11430 bp, 15 predicted proteins | sample 7449681 | NCBI WGS metagenome assembly JACCDX01 (sample SAMN15323450, study PRJNA562643) | freshwater metagenome | isolation source: river surface water | place: USA:Blue River Watershed | collected 2017-08-18 | reverse complement strand
GACGATTTAATAAATAATCCATAAATATGAGGTAATCCTCTCTGCAAAGGTTAAATAAAAATTAAGCTTTAATATTTTTAATGATTAATTTTTTTACTGGAAATATATTTCTATCGAATATTAACATGCATGTTTTGTAATGAAGAAAATGCTTGCTCCATTACATTAACTACAAATGATCTTTCTGGGATTCTCACTGAAATGCAAAGCTCGTGATCATTAATGGCCGTTTGTATCGGCCATTCGGACGAGTTACGAAAATCGTTTAGTTTAAGTAGTTCAGTCAGCAGTTCCGCCGTTGGATAAAACATCGACTCCGATCGAGATAGCACGACCTCCGGCACGGGGAGATGCGCGAGGTGAGCTATTTTCAACCGTGCCTCGTTTGGCAAGTCCAGATCAAGGATGCCGCGTTCATTGAGCATGAGCTCAGGTAGGCCAATGCTGATGCCGAAGTCTCGTATGGTGTCGTTTACCCAGGTCATAGTGTTGGATTTTCCTCCTCGGATTCTTCGCGTGCAATGAGGGTATCAAGCGCTTTTTGTACAGCGTCCATGATGGCGCTGCGTGATGATTCATCGGTGTAGACCTTGAAGGGCAGCTCGCGCAGTAGCTGCTTTAAGCCTGTCAAAAAATAGATCATTGCCGGACCGTCAGGTATGCCGAGGTCGCGTCCCATTCTTTCGAACTGCGTTGGGGCGACCCAGCTACCAGCGACGGTTTTGAGTAGCGCCAACAGCAGCTGCTGCTCATCGATCTCAAGTATCGTCTGTTTAGACGCTTCCATAGAGGCGCCGTAAGCCACTGATTAATTGGGTCGTCATGTCCAGCAGTGTAGTAGAAATATGCATATGCGATATGTCGCTCAAGAGCATTTCCAGCTTTGTTTTATCGGTTGAACGTGGCTCTGCATTCAAGTCATCTGCCAGGGCCTGCTTCATGAGTGGCAGCACATTGCGTAATTCGGCAGGTTTGTAGCGCTTGAGAAGGGTGGTCATTGCATTGCTGAAGCCGCTGCTGTCCAGCACCAAATCGTTATAGCCCTCGATGAAAGCCTCGGCATGGCCACTTGCACGTGCTGAGCCTAACGCGTTGAGGCTTGCGTGGATTCTGGAGCCGTGTAATCGTTCTCTTTCTTTGATTTCATCTTCGACACGTTCGAGCAGCGCTTCCTTGTCCTGCTTGCTCAGTTCGGGGAGATTTTGTGCATCACGTAGTTTTTGTTTCAGCTGATCGGGCTTGAAGCGCAGAGCTTTCATCAGTTGATACAAACCTTCATTGTTTTCAGGCATGCCCTCGACTTCAGCAAAGATCTCACCCATTTTCTCGCTATCTTCCCCCACTTCTTGAAGCTTCTCAGCGAGTTCGTCGAAATTTGAGATCCGGTCCTTCATCGGCGTCAGCAACGCGACAAAGTCACTGTCATTACCGCGCAGTGCAGCGGCTAGCTTTTGAAGCGCTAGATAATCCCGCATCAGCTCGCCTGTGCCATTACCGGGTTGAGGCTTTGGGCCGTCACCTGATAAGTGGCTCAGGTAAGATTTTGCGATTTTGCTGGTACGGGCATTGCTGCCAACGGCATCCGTATAGTCGCCGATGGCGCTGGTCGACAAACCAGTCGATTTCTGTTCAAGAGCAATTGTTAGTTGGCTGAGTTGTTTGCTAACGGTGGGTGCTGTAATGCCGATGGATCTCGCCAAGCGCTCAGTCTGCAGTTTGTCATCAACATCACTAACGGGAGATCGTAGGGTAATCGTTTCCCCACGCCAATTTCCAGTGCGTCCCCGTTCGCCTTGCGGTTGCACTCCTTGGCCAGGGCCACGGACACTGATTCTGTTGGTGTTTGAGTCGTTGATCATGGTGTGGGGATGCTCTGTTGGCATTATTTTTTCGGTTTTACCTTTTTTCAGTGGAAAAAAATGAGGCACGGTTCCCTTCTTTTAGCTGCTTTGTGGAACAAAAAATAGTAGGACGTTACCGAAATTCAGGTTCTAGGCGGCTCTTCGAATCTAGTTATATCTTCTGGTCCTTGAGTACCAAAACTCGCGTCTGAGATTGGATTTTCGTACCACTTTTTAATAGTTCGTTCCATCATTAATGTTTTTGTATTTGTAGGGGAGTTTTGATGAATGACGATGAGCTACAGAGTCATCTAGAAAAAGTGCTGTCGGAGGCAAAAAAAGCCGTTGATGAGGCCAATAAGGCTTTGGAAAGAGCCGATGCCTATTTTATTAACCAAAAACTATCGCCTGACGATTTGATTGAGTATGTAAAACTCAACGGCGGTCCCGACGCACTTCGTGATCTGGATCGGCAGGTCGAGCAAAAAATGAATGAAATTAAGGCAGAGGCACAGGCAATTATTGATCAGGCGTTTGAAGACACATCGGCAAAGTCTCCACGTAAAAAATTTCGTAGTCTCATATAACAATCTCTCGCTGGATTTCATGATGACCAACTCTTCTATAGATACATCTGTGGCAAGACTCAGCCCGGGCTATATTGCTAGTGCAGGCGAAGCATTAGACATTGTGTCATCCGTTCAATTTTTACTTGCTGATAACATTCGATCGTCATTAAGTTCTCAACTTTCCACCGGTGACGGTTTGATTGAAAAGATTCTCTCCGTATCTGGTCTATTGGATCGTGTGAAAGACTCGACATCGGGTCCTTTTAATCCAGTAACCGTCGAAAATTTAAAAAATTCTCCCCGTACGAGAGAGGATCTTTCCAAGTTATTTCTCAATGATGGCCCCAGACTCGGTAAAAGTATTCCCGAAGGGCGGGCTATTTTGGATGACCTGCTGGCGCTGGGTGCGGATGTTGAGGTAAAGGTTCTTTACCCTTTGCTGACGGAGGTAAAAGATGTAGACGGGAAATTGACTTCATCGCAATTTCAATGGCTGACGCAGGCGCAATTGAATAATATTTTTGATGAAAAATTAACATCTTTGAGCCCGGATTTTCCTGGGGCTGTTTCTTTTTTAAATAAGACCGCATCATCGTCTGTTACGTACACCAGTTTTGAGTCGTATAGCATTATGCGACCGGAGTTACTAACACTTAACAACGCATTTTCTAAAATTGGAGACGCTGTTGATGGGTATAGAAACGAGCTCTTTGGTCTGATTGCCAATACGTCACGAGCTGCTTCTCAGTTGGAAAGCATAATTGACCGTGCCACTGAATCTGGTAAAACACTCGAACTTAAAAAGGTAGAAAACGACGAGAAAAATAAAGCTGACTTAATTGATCTTTTAAGAAGAATTTATATCCTTAAGATAGAGAAATTCATTAAAGATGACCTGCAAATTGATTCGGATATTTCCAAGAAAGAATTAGGAAAAATAGAATTACAAAATTACCCGGAAATATCGACGAAGGCATTTGAAAAAGTTGAATTAAAAAATGAGCCGGTTACATCCACGAAAGCATCTCAAAATTCAGCAAATCCCGATAAGTAAATAATTTTTTTGCTATTCGGCATGTTCGAGCCTTCATTTCTTGATTGGTATCCGCGCGGTCGGTTAGCTTTCCTGGCGGGCAAGCAATCAAAAGACATTAAAAGCAGAATCCAGTTTACTGATTCTATTGCGGCCGCACTTTTAAGTTTCTTAAAAGTGAAATCTGAACTTCAAATAATCCTCGATACTTTGAGTATATCCGAGAAAAATGGTGATTTGCCAAGTTTCATTCTGCCATCGGCATTTCATATCTCGCAAGACCCTCAAGATTCTTTCAGTTCGCAGGTTGCTGAGATGCCCAGATATTTTCTGTCGCTGACGGATTATGTTTGTAGATTTTCAAGCGAGTTTTTTTCTCAGTTTGTTCAAGATCCTATTTTTAAAAAAGTACTGGAGGAAAATCCGGCTCTTGGTTGTCTTTCAGGCTCTCCCTTCCTCATTTTTGATCGTGCCATCTACGCGATTGATCTTGGAGAGGGTGCTGATCAACTAATGATTGAAAGCTTTTTTCCGCCAGCCCAGTTTGATACGAGCTTTGAGATGCAAGAGTGTTCTAAAGAAACTATATTTACTAACTCAATTGGTTTGACTTCTGCTTTGCTCGAGCGTGATGGGAAATTCGATATTTTTCCAGTGGTGGCTACACGTCCATTTTTTTCGAAATATAGTGAAGATAACAAAAATGCTATTAATAAATTTTTTCAAGAGAATGCCTTGACCTTGATGCGATTGCTTGAAAATGAAATGCAGATTCTTAAGCATTTATCTGCTTATTTTGTAAGCAGTTTTGAATCTTCGGTGCATTTATTAAAAAATCGAGAGGCGTTATTGCCAGTTTCTGTAGAAGGAAATAACGCATGAGTACTCATCATTTTAATTATATTGCCGATATGCTCCAGACGGCATTGGCTCAGGCACATGTGGTTCGAGTCCGTGGCAGGGTCGTACAAGTGACCGGTACGATCATTCGCGCAGTTGTGCCTGCAGTGAAAATCGGTGAAATCTGTGAGTTGCATAATCCAGGCGACGATAGATCAATGAAGGCGGAAGTCGTCGGTTTTTCGCAAGGGTCTGCATTGTTGATGCCTATGGGCGATATGCAGGGTATTTCTGGTGAGACTGAGGTCATTCCAAGCGGCCATGTTCACATGGTGCCGGTTGGAAATGCTTTGTTGGGCCGAGTGCTCGATGGTATGGGTGACCCTATCGACACGGCGACCCATGGGCCTTTGCCGGTAACCCGTTTCTATCCTGTATTGACGGGTGCGCCCGACCCCCTCAAACGTCGAATTATTCAACACCCGTTGTCTTTGGGCGTGCGCGCCCTGGATGGCTTGTTGACCTGCGGCGAGGGGCAGCGTCTTGGTGTGTTTGCGGCTGCAGGTGGTGGTAAATCGACGTTGATGGCTATGCTGGTCAAGGGGGCGGACGTTGATGTGACCGTGGTTGCGCTGATCGGCGAACGGGGCCGTGAGGTTCGTGAATTCTTGGAGCATGAGCTTGGAGAAGAAGGCCGCCGGCGTGCTGTGATCGTCTGCGCAACCTCGGACAAGTCTTCAATGGAACGTTCCAAAGCGGCGTATGTGGCCACGGCGATTGCCGAGTATTTTCGCGATCAGGGCAAGCGGGTGCTCTTTTTGATGGATTCAGTTACACGGTTTGCGCGTGCTCAGCGTGAAATCGGTCTGGCAGCGGGTGAGCCACCAACGCGGCGCGGATTTCCTCCAAGTGTGTTCGCGACTTTGCCACGCCTGATGGAGCGTGTCGGTATGGGAGCCAAAGGCTCGATCACGGCGCTTTACACCGTACTGGTCGAGGGCGACGATATGACGGAGCCGATCGCTGACGAGACCCGATCCATCTTAGATGGTCATATCATTTTGTCGCGCAAGCTGGCGTCGGCAAATCATTACCCGGCAATCGATGTGCTTGCATCGGTTTCTCGCGTCATGAACATGGTAGTTACCCCTGAGCATAAGAAAGTAGCCGGGCGGCTTCGGGAGTTGATGGCGAAGTACCAGGAAGTTGAACTGCTGGTGAAGATCGGAGAGTACAAGCGTGGCTCTGATGCTATGGCGGATCAGGCGATTGATCGAATTGATCGCATTCGGGAATTTCTAAGGCAACGGACAGATGAATACGTAAGTTTTGAAGATACCCTTGAATTCATGAAGAAAAGCATTGCTTGAAATCTCTTTATTGCCGCAAAGAAAAGGCCGATATTTTTCTTTTTGGTATCAAGTTATTCATAAATATCTTTCTTTTCCCCTCAGTATATTTTGTGGAACACAACAGATCCATGTGTTACATAAAAACAAATTGTAGCTTTTTCCCTACGAACTCTTAAATTTTTTGATCGTTTTATCGATTCATTGATATTTTTTTGTAGATAAATTTGTGGACGTCCTAAAAGATTTGCTCAGGATAAAAATTTTCCGAGAGGAAAAAGCTGAGTTGGCTGTGGCACGTGCCCGACATCATCTCCTGGATATGGATAGGGTTCTCGATGATGCCCGGCGCGCTCATGAAGATCATTTGCGCGCGTGTGAATCGAAAGAAAAGGCGATGTACAAAGAGCTATGTTCAAGGCTTGTTTTAGTCAAAGACATCGATGAAGTGACACTCGACGTGAAGTTAATGCAGGAAGCGGCGACAGAATTGGAAAAAAAGATAGAGAGGGCTAAAGAAGCCAGGGCGCAGGCAGCCGAGGCAGTTGAGGTTTCACGGCAGGTACATCGGGATGCGGTGCGCATGCGGGAAAAATTCATGGAGTTGGTCAGGACGGTGGATGAAGAGCGAGCTACAGAGTTGTTCCGGATGGAAGATCTGGAGATGGAAGAAGCGGCAGGCAGCCGGTACGCTGGTGCGCAGGTCCGGTCCGATGACTACGCTTTTGATGAGCCGGGAATGTCATGACGCGGCGAGGATCTCCCGTTGATTTCGGCCCGCTTTCCTTACCCGTTGGGGATATGCCTTTTTTTCAGGAATCGCACGTAGCGTCTGCTTCATTTCAGGACGTTGAGAGGTTGGAGGCTTTGTTATCCGATCGTGGCAAAGGTGGGCGGGGTAAAGATGATTCTTTGGTCGAGCTGCCCAGAGCCTCTGCAACGCTCATGGCCAGAGATTCGATGTATCTCCTTTCCTCGTTGGCCGAAGCGCTCCCCGGTCTAGCGGCCTCACCCACTTTCAAAGCCCAACAACATACCGAGATTCAGATCAGCCCTGAGCTTCTGGCGAACACGCGTCTTTCCGTCACGGATACGGGGGGGCATGTCGAATTTGTGTTCCGTGTTGCTGGCGATAGTGACAGAGACTGGCTCCGCCAACACTTACCTTGGTTGGCGAAGACCGTTGGTGAAAAGTTGGCACGGGATGTTCGTATAGCAGTTCTCGATTCGGTCGAATCGGATTTATCAGACGACTTCGAAGAGTGGCACGTTGGGATGCAAGTGTGATTCAACCTGTGACGTTTCGGCGGTTATCCAGAGACCAACTTGGGCATTTTCGTCATTTGGGCGTCAGCCGCCGCCAGATTGACTTTACGGCCGCCGATACGGACTGGGCGCTCAAGTTCCAGACTGAGGGTCGGACTGCACCGGGGCGCCTGAGCATTCGGGCTGACTGGGGCGGCGCCCAGATTGTGTTGAGGATTGATGAAAGCATTATCGCGTCTTTGGCGGCTCGGTTTCTCAATTGTGAGTATGCAGCTGGCATGGCTGAACCGCTGCGAACAATTGTTCTTGAAGCTGCTTTGTCCGAAATGGCGGGCATTTTTGAGGACGCAACGCGTAAACGATTTAGTGTGCTATCGCTGGATGAAACTGGCAGCATCGCAAACAACTTCTCAGGATTCGTATTTTCGCTGGATGACGGCGAATTTGTTTGCGAGGGTGAACTGTGGGTAGATGAGCTTGGACTGGGATTTCTTGCCGCAGTGGTTCGACAGGTTGATATCGAAAAAAGAGCGATGTCGGCCTTCGATGATGTGCCGGTTCGATTGTCTCTGGATGTAGGCTGGACTGATTTGTCATTCGCGACGTTTAGGCAGCTGGAAAAAAGAGATCTCATCCTGCTTGACGACTGCTGGGTCGTGCCAGATGGCCGAATTTTTTTGCGTGCTGGTCGACAAGTTGGACTGCCTGCCGAAATTGAAGGTGCGCGAATCGTTATCACGGGTCAACTGGAGGAAATCATGTACGACGATGCAGACGATGATCAGGATGATGATAACGAAAGTGAAATTGAAACCGATAAAACATTGGACGGCATTCAGATGCGCATTAGCTTTGATCTCGGGCAGCGTTCGATGACGCTGGGTGAGCTGCGCAAACTGAGCCCTGGGTATGTCTTCGAATTGGGCCGACCCGTACGCAGCGCTGTCAACATTCGGGCAAACGGAAAATTGATCGGCGAGGGTGAGTTGGTTGATGTGGATGGCCAAATAGCCGTCTCGATCCTGAATCTGTCCTTGGCTGCCGAATGAGCTGGTCCAGCTACCAGAGAGAAAGGAGCTGACCATGAAGCCATTAGATCCGGTAGCACTCGCGTTTGCGCTGGGTTTGCTGGCACTGGTGCCACTGATTCTGGTGACGACCACCTCCTTTCTCAAGATAGCGATCGTACTTTCGCTGATCAGAAATGCACTGGGTGTGCAGCAGGCTCCGCCGAACCTTGCAATCTATGCGCTGGCCTTGCTGCTAACGGCCTATGTCATGGCGCCCGTTGGATACAAGATTTCACAGTCGATATCAGATTTTCCCAATGCAGCTATATCAGTAACCTCGATGTTGTCTGTTGCGCGAAAAGGTGCGGAACCTATCAGAGAATTTCTGATTGTAAATAGTAAGCCTGAGCAGAGACGATTTTTTTTGAGTACGGCTAAAAAGCTCTGGCCATCTGAATTGGCGGATGAGGCAACAGATCGGGATCTGTTGATTGTGACGCCAGCATTTGTTGTGTCGGAGCTGACAGCAGCATTCGAGATTGGATTTCTTCTCTTTTTACCTTTTGTGGTGATTGATCTGGTGATATCTAATATTTTGATGGCGATGGGAATGATGATGGTGTCGCCAGTCACGATATCTCTTCCACTCAAGCTTTTTCTTTTTGTGATGGTCGATGGCTGGTCGCGTCTCATTCACGGTCTTGTATCAACCTACGTGGGGTAGCGCATGGAAGTGGCTGACATCACGTCGAATGTAATTAAAGCCATGTTGCTGGTTCTCTGGCTTTCATTGCCTCCAATTGTGGTTGCATCATTGGTGGGAATTTTATTCAGTCTGGTGCAGGCGTTAACGCAGATTCAGGAGCAAACACTGTCATTTGGTGTGAAACTGGTTGCTGTTGGTTTAACCCTTTATCTGACCGCACGATGGATTGGTGGCGAAATCTATAACTACACACTGATGCTGTTTGATACCTTTCCCTTGATAGTGCACTGACATGGAATATGCACTGGTCGAGTATCCCTACCCGTGGCTGACAGCGATTTTTTTGTCTATGCCTCGCTTTCTCGCCATGTTCTCGGTGCTTCCCATGTTCAATCGTCAGGCTTTGCCGGGGCTGCTGCGTGTTGGTGTTGCTTTCAGCATGGCGATACTGATTGTGCCTTCTCTGAGCAACGAGGCACTCTCGGTCGTTCGTGGCGGCGGGACGATCATGATTCTTTTGCTGAAGGAAGCTGGTATCGGATTTCTGATTGGCTTCATCGTTGCGTTACCACTTTGGGCGATGGATATTATGGGTGCATATGTTGATAATCAGCGAGGCGCCAGTATCGCAGCAACCATCAATCCACTGACTGGTCATGACACATCACCTCTCGGTGAGATATTCAGTTTGGCCGCCATGACATTACTGCTGGTCAGTGGCGGTATGTTCTTGATAATTGACATTGTGTACGAGAGCTATCGCATTTGGCCAGTGCTCGAAATGCTGCCTAGATTCAGTCCTGAAATGCCCGTTGAGCTGTTGTACCTGATGGACAAGCTGATGCGTATGGCTGTTTTGTTTAGTGCGCCGGTGATTTTTGTGATGTTTCTCGCTGAAATTGGATTAGGGCTTGTCAGCCGGTTCGTACCGCAGCTTCAGGTGTTCTTTCTTGCCATGCCTATCAAAAGTGCACTGGCGATGTTTATGTTCTCGGTCTATACCGCGGTTCTGTTTGGCTATCTTGCAAAAGAGCTTGAGGTACTCCGGCACACGGTGTTACCTAGCATTCGCGCAATGTTTAGCTAGAAATTCGCCAAGGATTTTTCATGAGCAGCGAAAAGACCGAACAGCCAACAGAACACAAGATTCGAAAGGCGCGCGAAGAGGGTCAGGTCGCAAAAAGCAAGGACTTTACACAGACGCTTTTGATGGGCGCATTGCTCGGCTATATGCTTGCTGATGCAGAGAGCCTGATTAAAACTTTCGTTGAAATCATGGTTTTTCCTTCGCAGCTTTATGGATTGGCTTTTCATGACGCAATTCGAATCGCATTCGATCAGTTGCTTTTGAATGCTGTAAAAATACTATTTCCTTTTATCTTACTTGTAATATTTTTCGCTTTATTTGGTGAGCTGATGCAGACCGGATTGCTGCTAGCGTTCAAGGCCTTGATGCCCAAGGGTGACAAGTTGAATCCGGTGTCGAATCTGAAGCAGATGTTTTCGATGAAAAACATCATCGAGTTTGTCAAATCAATCATCAAAGTTATTTTTCTCAGTATTTTGGTTCTTTTTGTTATCAGGGATGCGATTCAGCCGCTGATCCTGATTCCAGCAAGTGGCCTGGCCGCGGCGGGTGTGGCGCTGGCGGACATGCTGACGACCTTGGTGATCTATGCGTTCATTGGATTTGGAGCTTTGTCTCTGGGCGATTTGGTCTGGCAAAGATATCAGCATCGCAAGCAATTGATGATGTCGATGGATGAGATCAAACAGGAATACAAGCAGCTTGAGGGTGATCCGCATGTCAAAGGCCATCGCAAGAGCATGGCCAAAGAAATCGCAATGGGTGAAATGGTCGTCAAGACCCGGAAGTCTTCAGTGTTGGTCACCAATCCTACGCATCTGGCGATCGCTTTGTACTACCAGCAGGGCGTGACGCCTTTGCCTGTGGTTCTTGCCAAGGGCAAGGATCCTGTCGCACATCAGATGGTGTTGACGGCGCGCGAATGCGGAATACCTGTTATGCAAAACATACCATTGGCGCATGCGCTGATGGCTCAGGCATCGATTGATCAATACATTCCCTCGGATTTAATAGAGCCAGTTGCTGAAATTCTGGTCGCGCTGATGCGCTTGAAAAAAGGTGGTGAAGAGGAGGGTATATGAAACTGGAACATCTCCACTCAGGGCTTTCTGGATTTATCGATAGGCAGCAACTGAATTCTCGTCATGCGATGCAGCCACGAGTTGACGGCGCAATCGTGCTCTCGATCGATGCGCAAAACAGGGTCTACTGTCGTCCCGCTCCGCACGGCGATCTTGTGCTGGAGTGTCGGTTGGCTGAATTGCCCGCAAAAGCAGCGGATGCAGAGGAGATGATGCGACATTGCCTGATCGCGTCATGGGTCAGGATGTACCAATACGCTGACGTTCCTGTGTTGGATTCAACGGGCACTTATATTTCATTGCAACAGCGTATTCCGTCGGATGCTACGACGGATGAGTTTTCTGAGGTTCTAGAAAGATTTGTTAATTCGCTATCGGACTGGCGCAAAATTTTTCGTGTTTTGTAGAGACAATAATATGAAAATAATTAAGAATTTTTTTAGCTCCTTTGTTTTGGTATTTCTTTTGATCTGCGGCCTGCCTTTGAAAAGTGTTGCGGCTCCGGTGCCCTGGCAAGAGGCGACATTTTCATATTTTGCTGAAAAACAGGAGCTACACAAAGTTCTTGAGAGCTTTGCGCAAACATTTGGTCTTGAGCTCCAAGCGACTGTTGCTGTGTTGGCTAAAAAAGACCTTGTTACGGGCCG
>JACCDX010398492.1_pt1 | contig 11430 bp, 9 predicted proteins | sample 7449681 | NCBI WGS metagenome assembly JACCDX01 (sample SAMN15323450, study PRJNA562643) | freshwater metagenome | isolation source: river surface water | place: USA:Blue River Watershed | collected 2017-08-18 | reverse complement strand
TTGTTTGATCAACGGTTGTTTAGACATACAATTTTTGGGGCTGCAAAGATATTAGAATGCAACCGAAATACGAAGAAAACGGGGAAAAATTTACAGAATTTGTGAAAAATTACGTAAGTCCTTGATTTTCAACGTATATTTTGGCTATTTGAATATGGTAGCTAACTTACTAGACAGTTCCTCTCCCCTAATATTCTTAGCAATGATCTTGCCAGCAGGGTCAACAAGGAAGTTTTGCGGAATTGCCTGAATACCATATTGTTTGGCAACCTGATTGTCCCAATACTTTAAATCAGACACCTGTGTCCAGGTTAAATTATCGTCATGGATAGCCTTCATCCACTTGTCTTTGGCCCCCGGCTGATCTAAGCTAACACCTAACACGGTAAAACCTTTAGCGTTGTATGTTTGAAAAGCTTTTACCACATTTGGATTTTCTTGACGGCAAGGACCGCACCAGCTCGCCCAAAAATCAATTAATACATATTTACCCTTAAAGCTAGAGAGTGAAACAGGCACATCTAATGTATCGTTTTGGGTAAAGTCCATCGCCATGGCACCTACCGCTGTTTTTTTAGCCGTTACTATTTTTTCCGCAAAAGCTTTTCCACTTGGGGTGGCGCGGGCAGATTCAGACAAAGCTTTGTAAATAGGCTCCACTACCTCAGGATTGATATCCCAACCAGCCATCTGACCTAGCGCATACATGGCAATCGGAGAATTATTGTTAGCATTTAAATAACCCTTGTAAACTTCTTTCATTTCGGCATCAAGTGCATCAAAAGTTGCATCGAGGGTTTTCATAGTTGCCGAGTCTTTAGCTTGGTATGCAGCGCTATATGCTTTACTAGCCGCCTGCATTTTATCGTTTACTGGTTTTGTTTGTTTGGTTAATGCTAGGTAAGCGTCATGCGCTTTAGATCCAGCAACGGTTACATTGCTAAAAGAATCTACCGAAGTAACCTGAATAGAACCTGCTGTTACAAAAACAGAAGCATAGTCACGAGGTTGAAACATTTTAATAGGCTTACCTGCGGCATCATTCTTATATCGTACAAATAAGGTTGCCATGATAGGCTCTGAAGTTTTACCAGAGAAACTATATTTCCCGTCAGTTGGCGCAACGCTATCTCTAACTGTTACACCATCTACTCTGTAAGAATAGTATACCTTATTTACGGGTAAAGAAATATTTTGAAGGGTACCGCTAACGGTAAAATTTTGGGCTTCCTGTGCATTTGCGGCAAATGACGCAAGCACCAATAAAGCGATTACTAATTTTTTCATGGTTTAATTTTTCGATTACTATATGGTAACGAATATACTAAAGCCTTAACAAGAATAAAAATTAGGTTGACAGAGGCCAATATTGAGTAGTTTGCGAGCGGATAATTTAGATACATGAAACGGATAGGCCTAATTTCAGATACCCACAGCTATTTAGACCCCAAGGTAGCGCATCATTTTGCCGATTGCGACGAAATCTGGCATGCTGGTGATTTTGGAAGCTATGAGGTGGCGGCTGAACTTAAAAAAATAAAGCCCCTACGTGGTGTTTATGGAAACATTGACGGACAAGATATTAGATCTGAATTTCCAGAGTGCCTGCAATTTGAAATAGAAGGCATTAGGGTGATGCTATTTCATATTGGCGGCTACCCGCCTAATTATAATAAAGTAACAAAGCCAATCATTGCTGCCTATAAACCGCATTTATTTATTAGTGGCCATAGCCATATCTTAAAAGTAATGTATGACCCCGCAATGGCTTGCTTACACATCAATCCTGGAGCCGCGGGCAAGCAAGGTTGGCATAAAGTTAAAACCCTCATCAAAATAGATATTGACGGGACAGACATTAAAAACTGTCAAATTATTGAATTAGGAACAAGGGCTTAAAAGGCGATTAAAAATTACATGCCCGGGAAAAGTGGACGCGCAATTTCTATTCCTCTAAACGGCCAAGGCACACCAGCTAATATTAACACGAGTGCAACCACAAAAAAGTAAAACGCTTTTTTATACTTGGTGGTACTATCCAAACTCTTTTTAGCAACGCCATGTGCGAGCGTTAAAAATACAATCGCAGCAATCATAGTTACTGGATGCTCTACCCAATAAAAACGGAAAAATTTATCCTTCATTACAGAAGTGCCAGCCGCTAACTCAGTGGTAAAAATGCCAATACGACCTGCCAAAACTTGATAGATGCCAAGTAACAAAGTGATATGCCCAGCTATCATAGTAAAGAGCCATATTTTTTTATCTGCAGCAGCGAACTCTTTTTTAGACTGCCAACCCGTGTAGGCTTTTACAATAGATACGAGTAATAATACAAGAATAATCCAACGTAAGAAATTATGTAAATGTAAAAGTCCGGTTGCCATAATAATTGATTTTTATGATGCTAATATAGTGGATTTGGGTTTATTCTACCCAGTCTGCAACAAACAAGTTTGTATCTCTCGTACCACCATTGTTTCGGTTAGAAGCAAAAATTATTTTTTTACCATCAGGGCTAAACATAGGAAATGCGTCAAATCCTTTGTCTCTACTAATTTTTTCAAGCCCCTTCCCTTCCAAGTCTATGCGGTACATATTAAATGGAAATCCTCTTTTGTATTCGTGGTTGCTGCAAAAAATAATATGCTTTCCATCGGGTGTGAAATTGGGTGCCCAGTTGGCCTGACCTAAAGCAGTAATTTGTTTGGCATTAGTACCGTCGGCATTTGCCACAAACACTTCCATATTGGTTGGTGCCACCATGCCTTCTGCTAACAATTCTTTGTATTCTTTTATCGCTTCCGGTGTTTTTGGTCTAGAAGCACGCCAAACTATTTTGGTTCCGTCGGGACTAAACCATGCACCACCATCATACCCTAATTCATTGGTGACACGAATTTCTTTTCCCGATTTTAAATCCATGACATAGAGTTCTAAATCACCACTTTTATCGGAACAATAAATCATTTTTTTGCCATCTGGAGAAAGTGTTGCTTCTGCATCATACCCTTTGGCACTCGTAATTTGTTTTACAATTTTACCGGACATATCTGCCATAAAAATGTCGTAACTATTATAGAGCGGCCAAATATATTTATTGCCATATTTTGCTCTGTCAGGAACTGGCGGACAACTATCTGCACCCAAATGTGTAGAAGCATAAATAATATGTTTACCATCCGGTAAAAAATAAGCACAGGTAGATCTTCCCTTACCAGTACCAATCATTGTTGGTGTAAATTTTTGCGCGTCCGTTAGAGGAAGTTTACCCGCAAATATTTGATCACAGAAAACACCTTCTTTTGGATTTGTTTTTTGAAACACAATAGACTTTCCATCATAACTCCAATATGCTTCTGCATTATCACCCCCAAAAGTTAATTGCCTAACATTTTTAAAATATTTTTCGCCAGCAAAATGCACCGAGTCTTGGGTGGCATACTGCGCTAATAAAGGTGTGCCAGACACAACAAAAAGCAATAAATAAATGAAGTGTTTAATTTTCATGGTATTGAGTTAATAAGTTGCAAAAGTAAGGGCCTTTCAAGGTTTTTATGTCAGAACAATGTCATGATAATTGAAAATGTGGGTATTTTTGGAAATGCGCACCATCCTATTTTTTGCTTGTCTCACTACTTTGTATGCTTGCAATAACAATCAAGACAAACAAAACCAAGAAAAGACAACTACTACATATCCAAGTTATGTAACCGGTTTATTAAAAGAAATTGACCGGTTCCCCGACAGCGCAGCGCTTCGAGTACAACTTGTAGATACCATGGACAGCCTGAACTTAACAAGAGATGCGCTCTCACAAATTGATTCCCTAATTACAAGAGATCCTGGTAATTATGGGGTATGGTTTAGAAAAGGTGAACTCGCCATCAAATTGGCAGATACTGCACTTGCCATTCGTAGTTTTTCAAGCGCTGCAAAAATCTATTCCAACCCTGATGTTTTGTTGACAATTGCTAACCTGTACGCTGCTCAAAAAAACAAATTAGCACTTGAACTATGCAATAGTATTATTGCACAAAAACCTGACAGAACCTACATTGCACATTGTTATTACATTATGGGACTCTATGAAGAAAACATAGGTAACACAAAAATTGCAATTGATCATTTTAATAGCTGTATTCAAAATAATTATTTTTATATAGACGCCTACATGGAAATAGGTTGGATTTATTTTGACCAACAAAAATTTGAAAAAGCAAAAGGGGTTTTTGAAACTGCTGTTGCCATTAAACCCACAGAGGCAGCGCCACATTATTGGCAAGCAAAATGCTTCGAAAAATTAGGCCAATCAAAAGAGGCATTAAATGCCTACCAACTTGCATTCAATTTAGATAATAGCCTACGTGAGGCCGCCGAAGCAATTTCAAGAATAAAAGCCACAAAAAAATAGCAGGGTTGACTAAAAAAAGCAGAAATTTGCACAAAACATACTTATGCCAATCATTGCTCCTTCCTTATTAAGTGCCAATTTTTTAGCTCTTCAACAAGATTGTGACATGCTTAATAAGAGTGAAGCAGATTGGTTTCATCTAGATGTTATGGATGGCAGGTTTGTTCCTAACATTAGTTTTGGCTTACCGATAATCGAACAAATCAGAAAAGCGACTTCAAAAGTTTGTGATGTACACGTCATGATTTTGGAGCCAGAAAAATATGCAGAAGCTTTTAAAAAAGCAGGAGCAGATGTTTACACCGTTCACATAGAAGCATGTCCGCACCTTCATAGAAATTTACAACAAGCAAAACAACTTGGCATGAAAGCGGGTGTAGCACTCAATCCACACACCCCTATTCAAACACTTGTTGACGTGATTCAAGATATTGATGTGGTATGTTTAATGAGCGTTAATCCAGGATTTGGTGGTCAACAATTTATTCCGCAAACCATCCAAAAAATTATTGAATTAAAATCGCTCATCACACAAAAAAATACAAATACCCTCATTCAAATAGATGGTGGTGTAACCCTTTTAAACGCCCCGGAAATTTTAGCGGCTGGAGCAGATGTACTTGTTGCAGGAAACACCGTATTTAAGTCGGAAAATCCTACACAAACCATTGCAGCACTAAAGGCGCTTTAAAAGAAGCTGTATCAAAATATTCACAAATTGTTCATAAATAAGGCTTGGAAAGTTGGTATCCAATAAGTTAAATTTGGATAACGACCTCACTAAAACCAAGCAAGTTGACAGAAACAATCATCAACCTCGACTCCGTTAATCCCATCGAATTTTTTGGCGTTAACAACGGAAAATTAGACGTACTAAAAAAGAAATTTCCACTCCTTAAAATTTTGTCCCGTGGCACACAACTAAAGTTGAGTGGTGCACCTGAGCAAATTGATATTGCAAAAGAAAAAGTAAATTTAGTATTGCAGTATTTAGAACGAAACGGGCATTTAAGTGAAGCTTATTTTGAGCAAATTTTAGGTGGCGATGACCAGGAAGTTACCGACCATTTTATTGATAAAAATCCAAACGATATTTTAGTGTTTGGGCCTAATGGAAAAACGGTTAGAGCAAGAACACCCAATCAAAAAAAGATGGTGGCTGCCGCAGATAAAAACGATATTGTTTTTGCAATCGGACCAGCAGGTACCGGTAAAACATATACCGCCGTTGCACTTGCTGTTCGTGCACTAAAAAACAAAGTGGTCAAAAAAATAATTTTAACGAGACCTGCTGTAGAAGCTGGAGAAAATTTAGGTTTTTTACCCGGTGATTTAAAAGAAAAAATTGATCCGTATTTACGTCCATTGTATGACGCATTAGACGACATGATTCCTGCCGAAAAATTAGGCTATTACATGAGTACGCGCACCATCGAAATTGCACCACTTGCCTACATGCGCGGAAGAACACTTGATAATGCATTTATTATTTTGGATGAAGCGCAAAACAGCAACGACCTTCAATTAAAAATGTTTTTAACGCGCATTGGCGCGAATGCAAAAGCAATTATCACTGGCGACCCTACCCAAATTGATTTACCCCGTAATATGCGCAGCGGACTCGAAAAAGCCAGCCGAATTTTACAAAATATCGAAGGAATTTCTCATATAGCCCTATCGGAAGAAGACGTGGTTAGGCACAAACTCGTAAAAGCCATCATTAAGGCCTACGACAAAGAACATGAGAAAGAAGAAGAATTGTACGGTAAAAGGTAGCCCTAACCCCCTCAAAAAGGGGGTTTTTTGCTTAAAAAGGCGTTTTTTACCTAAAAAGTGCCAATTTGTTAATACTCTGTTGAAATTAGTAGCGGAATATTCGTTTTCTTTGCAGCTGAAAAATCAAACTTATGCTTAGTAAAAAACTCTTGCAATTTGTACTTGCGGTATTAATCCTACCAGCATTTGCACTAGCACAGAACACCACCAGTAGCCTGAGTGGTTCTGTTAAAACAAATACCGGTGAGGTATTAGTTGGCGCAACCGTAACAGCAACCCATGAGCCTACCGGTACAACCTACCGTGTACAGAGCCGTGCAGGTGGCCGTTTTGACATCAGCAATATGAACCCTGGAGGTCCATACATTGTTGAAGTTTCTTTTTTAAATTATGCAAACGAAAAAAAGACTGACCTCTACCTTAGCTTAGGTGATGTTTTAAAAGTTGATTTCGCCCTTGCCTCTAAAGTAAATAACCTCGGAAACGTAACAGTAAGTTCTTTACGTAAGACTACTGAAACTTCTGGTAAAGGTGGTGCAGAAACAACAATTGGTCGTGATAAAATGGCGAACTTACCTACAGTAGGTCGTAACATTTATGACTACTTACGTGCTGTTCCGCAAGCTAAATTGGTTAATGGTTCTGAAGGTGCTGTATCTATTGCAGGCCAAAACAACCGTTACAACGCATTCTATGTGGATGGTGCTATCAACAACGACGTATTTGGTTTATCTGCTTCAGGTACCAATGGCGGTCAAGCTGCAATCGCTCCTTTATCTATCGATGCGATTGATCAGTTCCAAGTTGTTATCTCTCCATTTGATGCATCACTTGGTAACTTCACTGGTGGTGGTATCAACGCAATCACTAGATCAGGTACCAACAAAACATCTGCATCAGTTTACTACTTCTTACAAAACCAAGATTTAGCTGGTAAAACACCAACTGGTTTAAAAGAAAACGCAGTAAGACTTAATAACTTTAGCAAAAAAACTTATGGTTTTAGACTTGGTGGAGCTATTACAAAAAATAAATTATTCTACTTCATCAACGTTGATTTACAAAGAGACATTCGTCCTCAACCATTTGACTTTAGCCAATACAATGGTAACACTAAAGACATCAACGTAATCAATAGCTTAGCTGCTACTTTAAAGTCTAACTTTAACTATGATGCTGGTGGATTTTTAGACAATACTGAAGAAGTAAACGCAGATCGTATCACTGCACGTTTAGACTGGAATATCAACGATAGACACAAATTGTCTTTATCTAATAGATATACAAAAGGTGAGCGTTTAAATACTTCTACTTCAAGTGCAAATACCATCAACTTCTATAACAATGGTTTCCAATTCCCTACAACTACCAATTCTACTTCTGCGGAGTTAAAAAGTTTAGTAGGTAAAAATGCGAGCAATAAAATGCTTGTAACTTACACAGACGTTACTGATGATAGAAGCCCACTTGGTCAAAACTTCCCAAGAGTTCGTATCAATGATGGTTCTGGTGCAATTGTTTTTGGACCAGATAACAGTTCAACTGTAAACCTACTAACACAAAAGAACTGGTCTTTCTACGACGAGTTTAAAGTTACCTTAGGCAAGCACGCGCTTAAGTTTGGTGTGGATTATGAGTACAATGACGTTTACAATGCGTTCATTCAAAATACATTTGGTAACTATACCTATGCTAGCTTAAACGACTTTTTAACCAACGCAAGACCTCAGGGATACCAATTAGGCTTCTCTCAGATTGACAATGGTAAAGGTGACGCAACTGATGCAGCTGCTAAATTTAAAATGGCGAAAGGTTCTTTATTCTTAAATGATGAATTAAGACCTTCAGACAATTTAACATTAAGCTTTGGTGTTCGTGCAGACTACTATAAGTTTTTGAGTATTCCTTGGGCAGATAATTACACCAATAATGTTGCAATCCCTAGATTCTCTCAATACTACGATTTACAAGGTGCTAGATCAGGTTTAACACCTAAAGTACCTATCGCTATCTCTCCAAGAGTTGGTTTTACTTATAAGATCCCTGAAGAGAACTTAATTGTACGTGGTGGTTTCGGTATCTTTACTGGACGTATTCCTCTAGTATGGCCTGGTGGCTTATACAACAACAATGGTATTTTTGTTGGTGGTTACTCAGCTAACGCGACACAATTAAACAACATCCGTTTTAGACCTGATCCAAACAACCAATGGTTACCTTCACAAGTGGGTGCAGGTGTAACAAAAGGACCTCTTAACTTAGTTGCTGCTGAATTTAGCACACCTCAGTTATTTAGAACTTCAATTGCACTTGATAAGAAATTTGGTAATGGTTGGTCTGGTACATTAGAAGGTATCTTCAGCAAAAACCTAAATGAAATCTACTATACCAATGTTAACATTTTACCTCCGGTAGGTGTTTCAAATGGTGTTGGTAGCAGAAACGTATATCCAACTGCAAACCTTGGTCGTATTCCTCTAAATGCAGACGGATCTAACCCTTATGATAACGCTATTTTATTAAGCAACAACCAAGGTAAAACTGGTTATTCTTATAGCTTCACTTTAACAGCTAGCAAGCGTACTAATACAGGTTTTGCATTTGATGTAAACTATACATTTGGTAATGCAGTAGCGGTTAACGATGGTACAAGTTCTGTAAACTTTAGTCAATGGCGTTTTATGGAAACAGTAAACGGTCGTAACTTTATTACACGTTCAAACTCTGATTTCAGCGCTGGTCACAGAATTTTCACTTACTTAAGCAAGAAGTTCGAATATGCTAAGAAAACTTTAGCAACAACAATTACACTTGCTTATACAGGTCAATCAGGCTCACCAATGAGTTACACTTATGCTGGTAGCCCAGTTAGAGACGTAAACACTGGTGAAACCAACGATTTACTTTTCATACCTACTCAAGCGCAATTAGCTGGTATGCCTTTTGCATCAAACACTGTTGCTGGTGTAACGTATTCTGCTCAGCAACAAAAAGATGCGTTTGAAGCATTTATTCAGTCTAATCCTTACCTCAGAAACAATCGTGGTAAATTTGCTGAAAGAAATGGTTCTCGTACGCCGTTCACAAACATTGTTGACTTAAAAATTGCACAAGACTTTAACATTAAAGTGGGTGCTAAGCGTTACCAATTCCAGTTAACATATGACGTGTTTAACTTTGGTAACATGATCAACAGAACTTGGGGTAGAAACTACTTCCAAGGTAACGACAACTTCTCTCTTGTTACTTTTGGAGGTTATGCAAGTGCAACAGATTTAACACCTGTTAACTTCAGATTTAACCCAACTATCAAAACTCCATGGAGTGTGAGCACCACAACAAATGCTGCATACGCTGCAAGATGGATCAGTCAAATTGGTTTACGTTTTAACTTCTAATTGAAGTCATAAATACCAAAATATAAAAAAGGCCGAATCTTAATTGATTCGGCCTTTTTTTATGTAAGAAAAACGAGGTACTTTTAAGACCCGTTCATTTTAATCTATAAATCTTTATGCATACCCCTTCTCAATTTACTATTGGCGTGGAAGAAGAATACATGGTTATTGACCCTGTAACAAGAGAGCTTACTAGCCACGAACAGCGAATTGTTATTGAAGGGCAAAAAACACTCAAAGACAAGGTTAAAGCAGAAATGCATCAGGCCGTGGTGGAAGTAGGCACTGATATTTGCGGTAATATTGAAGAAGCACATAAAGAAGTTACAGAATTAAGAAACATTGTTTCAAGCATTGCTGGAGATTTAAATTTATGGGTAGGCGCTTCAGGTACACATCCCTTTAGCCACTGGCAGCATCAACTCATTACTGACCATGTTAGATACAATCAAATTGTTAATGAATTACAGGATGCAGCCAGGAGTAATTTAATTTTTGGATTACACGTACACGTGGGTATGCAGGACCGAAAAATGGCGATGCATATTGCCAATACAGCACGTTATTTTTTACCACACGTATATGCACTGAGTACCAACTCTCCTTTTTGGGAAGGTAGGATTACTGGATACAAATCTTACCGAACCAAAGTATTTGATAAATTTCCAAGAACAGGTATCCCGGATTATTTTGAAACGATCGAGGATTATGAGAATTATGTAAACCTACTCATCAAAACCAATTGCATAGACAATGCAAAAAAAATATGGTGGGACGTTAGGGTGCACCCGGTATTTAATACCGTCGAATTTAGAATTTGTGACGTACCACTAACCATTAAAGAAACCACAGTAATTGCTGCCCTATTTCAGGCAATTTGTGCTAAAATATATAAGCTAAGGCATCAAAATTTAAATTTCATCAATTACCAGCGCTCACTAATTAATGAAAACAAATGGAGGGCTAGCAGGTACGGAATTGAAGGAACACTCATAGATTTTGGTAAAGAAACAGAAGTGGAAACCAAAGCACTCATTTATGAGCTTCTAGACTTTGTAGACGACACTTTAAACGACTTAGGCAGCAGAGATATTCTTTCCAATATTGATGCCTTATTTAAGGCTGGAACAGGGGCTGACAGGCAACTGGCTGTTTATCAGAAAAACGAAAGCTTTATTGATGTGGTAGATTATATCCACGACCAGTTTTTGGCGTAAGTGCAATCAACGTTCCTAATTATAATCAAATAATGTGGCGGTAAATATTGCCCGTTCCCTCTTTTTAAATACAACGTCCCAGTTACCTTTATAACGCAGTGTTTTAGGCACTGTAAGACCTTTAAATTTGGTCATTTCTACTTCCATAGCCACATCAAAGTCGTAAACACCTGCTTTATAACTAAGTGCATAATTACGGCCTAGTACCTCTAATGTTTTTAAATCAAACCAGGTATTCATCTGATCTACCACCACCCTGTCGCTTTTAAAAAAACCGAGATCTTCTTTTGGCTTGATAGAAAACAAATAACAAAGTGTTCCTTTATAATCCACCACATCTAGTCGGTAATCGTATAGTTTATGGGCAGCTTCGTCATATAAATCAAGCTTGTCTCCTATAAACGGGATGCCCGGTATTTTTTTACCTGGATTAAAAAAAAGCATTTTTAATTGGTCTTTGTGCTTTTCGATACCAGACTTATTACTGGTTAATAAATTGCGACCTTTTACAATATTATTTTCGCCACAAATTTGTCCTTTGGTAAAAAATAAACCAGCGTATAGTTCTGGTGTTAAGTAATTGTATTTACCAGTGCCCGAATAAAAGTCTCCGGTGGTTTGCTCT
>JACCDX010379739.1_pt1 | contig 11431 bp, 21 predicted proteins | sample 7449681 | NCBI WGS metagenome assembly JACCDX01 (sample SAMN15323450, study PRJNA562643) | freshwater metagenome | isolation source: river surface water | place: USA:Blue River Watershed | collected 2017-08-18 | reverse complement strand
GTGCTGTCGACGGATGCCGAGCGCCGTCTGTTGACGTCGCCTGCCGAAATGGAGCGCATGAAGCGGCTGGCCGCCGTCGAGATCGGCCTGTCGGCCAACGATCCTCGCTTCAACGAATTGCAGGACAAGGAGGTTCGAGCGCTTGCGTTCCAGCGCTACCGCCGCATGCAGGAAGAGGGCATTGCCAACGCCAGCCGCCTGCACATCGGGGTTCGCCGGGTGTTCAATCGGCTGATTGGCCTGTTCCAGTCGGTCCGCAACGCGCTGGCCGGTCGCGGGTTCGACAGCTACGAGTCGCTGTTTGAGCGGGCGCGGACGGGCCAGATGGCACTGGACTATGCCGCGCGTCAGGTCGATGCGCGCGCGGCCACGGCGCGCGACGGATCGCGGGCGCGGAATGTCGTCGACCCGCAGATGCGGCCGACCAACCGCATTGATCAGGAGCCTTTCGACCTGAACAATGTCGAGGTGGCCGCTCGTTACATGGCAACCGTGCCGCTTGACCTGATCTCGACGATCCAGAACACGGTCTCAATCCGCTCCGTCAAGGCCAAACTTGGAGTGCCGATCTCCGACGATGGCCGCCCGGTGAGCCTTTTCAAGTACGGTGACCGTTACTATGTGAACGACGGCAATCACCGGATTGAGGCTCTGCGGTCGCGCGGCGCTCGATCGGCTCGCGTGGAAGTCATTGAACTGAGGGATAAGCCCGGCAATGCTGACGCTCCGGTTCTGGCAGATCGTGGACAAGTTGACGCTGCATCGCAGCCTGTGGGTTCTCGCGAGGATTATCCGAGCTTCGGGTCGGATTTCCAATACTCGCTGATCCCGGCGGCAGCCAAGGTCTACGCGCAGCGGTGGTACGATCGCCTTCAGCCTGGGCTGGATCGCGTCCGGATTGGCATCCAGGATCGCATGCTGCCGGTGCGTCGGGTCGAGGAGGAGATCGAGCGCAGTCAGGGCATCAAACTCCCGGTAGGCATGAGTACCTATTTGGCGGAGTCGCTGTACCATGGCCGAGCCGGCGAGCGCCTGAATGACCTGCAAGCCAAGCACATTGAGCCGTTGACGGCGCTCCTGCGCGCCAACAACATCGACTTCGATGTCCTGGGCAACTACCTCTACGCGTTGCATGCCAAGGAGCGCAACGCGGCCATGGCCGTGCTGGACCCGTCGAACACGGCCGGATCCGGCATGACGGACGCCGAGGCGGCCGGCATCATCGGGGCGTTGGAGCAAGGTCCGCGAGGGGCAGTGTTCAAGCGCGCGGCGGGCATGGTTCGCGCCATGATCAAGGAGTCGCTCGATACGCGGTTCGCGGCCGGTCTCCTGACGCGGCAGCAGTACACCGACTGGACGACGCAGTATCAGGACTACGTCCCTCTGCGCGGCTTCGAGGCGAATACCGCCGTCGACGAGCCGCCGCACGTCGGGCGCGGCATGGATACGCGCGGGCCTGAGTCCAAGCGAGCCTTGGGCCGCCGCTCCAAGGCCGACAACCCGGCCGCCTATGCCATGCAACAGGCGGTCGAAGCCGTTATTCGGTCCGAGAAGAACCGGGTCGACAAGACCCTCTACCGCGCCATCCAGGCGTTCCCGGACCCCGACCGCTGGCGCGTCTTCAAGGGCGTCATGAAGCGCCGCGTCAACCCGACGACGGGCTTGGTCGAGAGCTACTGGGTGCCTGCCAACTTTGCGGCCTATGGCAAGGAGGGCGAGAACGTCTTCGGCGTCAAGATCAACGGCAAGCAGCATTATATGTGGGTCGAGCCGGGTCTGGCGCGGGCGCTGAGATCGGCAACTCCCGGCGTTCTCGGTACGGCGCCGGGGCGGGCACTGTATCGCATGTCCCGCTTCTATGCCCGCCTTGTGACGTCGTTCAATCCTGAGTTCGTCGTCTCGAACTACCTGCGCGACTTGCAAACGGCCATGATGAACGTCGGCGACGTGACCGGGACTCCGCTGGGCATCCGGCGCCGGATCGCCAAGGAGGCCGCTTCGCTCAAGACCATTCGCGGCGTCATGGCGGCGTTGCAGTCTCACGAGGGGCGGACGGTGTTCGGCACCAAGCGCGCGGCCGATGAGACCATGATCGGCACCAAGCGTACCGCCGAGGCGCAGCGCTTCTCGAAGTGGTTCGACGAATACCGGCTGGCTGGCGGCAAGATCTCATTCATCGACATGGATGACATCGACCGGATCAAAACGCGCATCGATGGTGCCGTCCGGGAGGGGAACACGCGGCGCATGCTGCGCGGGGCGTTCCAGCTGATCGACAACGCCAACTCGGCGGTTGAGAACGGCGTGCGCCTGAGCCTCTACGTGGCCATGCGCGAGAACGGCCAGTCGATCGAAGCGGCAGCAACGGCCGCCCGCGAATTGACGGTAAACTTCAACCGCAAGGGTGAATGGGGCCCGACCATCAATGCGTTCTACCTGTTCTTTAATGCGTCGGTGCAGGGCACGACACGCCTGATTCAGGCGGCCGTCCGATCGCAAACGGTTCGCCGTGGCATCGCCGGTATCTTCCTGGCGGGCATGGCCCTCGATCTGTTGAACTACGCGATTGCTGGTGCCGATGATGACGGCGAGAACGCGTACGACAAGATCGAAGACTGGAAGAAGGAAAAGAACCTGATCATCATGCTGCCCGGGCGCAAGGATTACGTTCAGATCCCCATGCCCTACGGCTACAATGTGTTCCACATCGCTGGACAGAAGACGGCAGCGCTTGGCCGTGCCGGACTATTCGGGGCAGGCAAGGAGAAGCCCGGCAAGGCAGTCGGTGCCATTCTTGGCGCGATGATCGAATCGTTCTCGCCATTCGGTGCCGCTCCGACGCTGGCACAGATGATGTCTCCGACGCTGACTGATCCGGTCGTCCAGATCAGCGAGAACAGGAACTGGTTTGGCGGTCGTATCTACCCGGAGAAGCTGCCCGGGGAGCAGCGGCACAAGCCCGACTCCGAGAACTACTTCGCCAGCGCGCCGGCCTGGGCGATCGATTTGGCCAAGACCCTCAACAAGATCGGCGGCGGGGATGCCACCAAGCCGGGCAAAATCCTGAACGTCGAGACGTCCGTCTCTCCGGAAGCAATCGAGCACATGGCGGACTTCCTTGGTGGCGGCATCGCCAAGTTCCTCCTCAACTCGTGGAACACGGGAGATCGTGCCGCGCGCGGTGAGGAGTGGATTCCGGAGAAGACACCGTTCGTGCGCCGGGTCTACGGAAAGGCGACGTCGGAGTCTCGTCGCCGCGACTTCTATGAAAAGTGGAACGAGGTCGAGCAGGCCCATTACCGAATGGCGTCCTATCGCAAGGCGAAGGATCAGGATGGCATGGCCAGCCTGCGCCAAGAAAGTGCAGCCGAGTTGGCGGCGTACGAGTCCATGCGGTTCGCCAGCCGCCAGCTGTCCGCGCTCAAGAAGCAGAGCGACGCGATCCAACTGGACCGCGCGCTTGGCCGCACTGAGAAAGAGAAGAAGCTGAAAGCTATCCAGGAACGCGAGAACCAGCTGATCTTGCGCGCCCTGGCCGGTTACAAGCGCTTCGAGAACCAGAAGAAAGGCACCCCATGACCGTTAGCCCAAAGTTGTCTCAGGCCGTTCACTCGTCCCTGGCCTATGAAACCGTCGCGGCCAGCCAGACGGCGCAAGTCCTCGGCAACACTGGAGCCACGGGCGACGTCATCCAACGCGTGATCATTATTCCGGCCACCACGTCGCCGGGCAACGTGATCCTGCTCGACAACGCGACGAGCATCACCTTGTTTACGGGCGGCGCGACAAGCGTGGCCGATCTGAAACCCATCGTCGTCGAGTTGGGCATGAAGAGCGCGTCCGGCCCGTGGAAGATCACGACGGGTGCCTCGGTCAGTGCAATCGCCGTCGGCGTGTTTAACTCGTAAGGAAGTCTTACAAGTCGGAGCATTGAAGCCGCCTCAACCGGGCGGCTTTTTCTTTGGGGAGACAGGGAAGATGATCAAGGATGGTCGAGTAAGCGGCGTGCGCTTCGTGCGCGCCAACGCAAGCGGCGGAGAGATCCGTCCCAAACAGATCGTGCTGCATGACACGGCTGGGCGGCTGACTGAGTTTTCAAGCGTCAACTGGTTCGCCTCGAAGGAGTGCCAGACCAGCGCGCACTTTGTCGTCGAGCGAGACGGCACCGTGACGCAGATGGTGGAGTTGAACCGGAAAGCCTTCCATGCGGGTGTCTCGAAGTGGAAGGGGCAGACGGGCCTCAACTCGTCCAGCATCGGCATCGAGATCGTCAATCCCGGCAAGATGAGCGAAAGCGGCCGGGCTTGGTTCGGGCCGTGCTGCGCGCCGGATGAGATTGTGCACAAGAGCACTGCCGAGCACGGCGACGGTTATTGGCTGCCGTACACGGACGCGCAGATCGCGGCGGTCAAGCTGCTGTGTTCTCTGATCGTCGATGAGTTTCCGGAGTGCAATGAGATCCTGACGCATTGGGAAATCTCGCCGGGCCGGAAGATTGACACCAATCCTCTGTTCCCTCTGCGCGAGGTGCGCAAGGCCGTGCTCGATCCGGATCCCGTGACAGCCGAGGCCATGGAGCCCGTGGTGCCGGTTCCGCCTCCGGCGCCGCCGAGCGGCCCGGCCCTGGCCAAGGAGATCGTCAAGGAGGGGTCGAAGTCGTTCTCGGTGCGGGCCTTGATCGTTGCGGCCCTGGCCTGGATCGAGAAGCAATTCCAGTTCGTCACCGGGATGTTGCCCGATGCCCAGAAGGAAGTCGTTGGCGTGGTGAGCCCGCTGACGAGTCTCGGCAGCATGTTGAAGGTGAACGTCACCAGCATCATGGCGGTGGTCGTGCTGCTCGTCCTGATCGTCGTCATCTACCGGCATAGCCGCGACAAAGCGGAATTGCGCAAGCTGACAGGGGAATGAAAATGAACGCCGTGCTCTATATCGTAAGCAAGCTCCGGCAGTGGTTGCCCAAGGCGTGGCAGATGGTGACGGCGGCATGGGGCCTGCTGGTGCGCGGGGTGAAGGCGCTCTGGTCCTCGTTCGCCAGCCTGATCCGGTCCCCGGCCGTGTGGCTGGCGTGCGGCGCGGTATTCGTCGGCGGGTTCGTCGCCGGATACGGCGGTCCGGCACACAAGCTGGAAGCGGTGCTGGCAGAGAAGCAGGTCTTGGCGAACACCCTCAAGGCGGTCCGCGCGCGCGAAGCCGCCTTGGCCGCCAAAGCCGACAAGGCCGAAAAGGAGGCCGCTGAAGCCAAGGCTGAGCTTGCGGCTACCCTGGAGCGTGCAAAACCCAAGCTCCCGCCAGCGGCCAAGCCTGCCCCGGCAAAGCGCATTCCAACGAAGGGGTGAGCCACATGGCCTATGTTCTCCTCATCATTGCTGCGCTTGCGGGCGCGGCGGCTAGTGGCGTCCTCACCTTCCTGACGATGGAAGCCAAGGAGGCGATTGCCGTCAGAAGCGCCGTCAAGATCGAGCGTCGCAACGGGATTGTGACCTGCAATGCCCGCGTTGGCGAGATCGAGCGGCAGCACAACGCGGCGGTAACGGCTGCGGTCGACGAGGCCCGGCGAGCGGCGGAAGCCGTGTCGGCTACGCCTGAGACACCGGCAGAGATCATGGCGCTTTGCCAGAAATCCGCCTCTTGCCGGGAGAGAAAACAATGAAATCCGCTTTCAAGGGCGTAGCTATCGCCCTTTTCTGCCTTCATGGGCTGGCCGGGTGCGAGTCATTTGGCCCCGTCTCCGAGGTTCAAGCAGTGGCAATCACGTCGTCGGATTTTTGCGAGATCGTAAGTAAGTCTCGCGATCTGACGTGGTCGGTAAATGACACCAAGGCCACCATCACGAACCTGCGCAGACTGGGCGCTAAATGGGATTCCCGATGCGCAAAGAGGAACTGATGGATGTCCCACTGGCACGACGGTCGCAGACGGGCGACCCTGTTGCCCCCGTATCCGCAGCCGCCGGGGACCAACGATCTTTCGTCCCGGGTCAGCCGCCTAGAGGTCCACCAATGGCACACAACACACTCAATGGAGCGCATCGAGGCGGAGTCGCTTCTCCGAGCATCGGACCTTCGATCGGATATCGAGGTGCTGGTGGAGAAGTTGGACCAGATCCAAGGCCATATTGGCACGGCGCGGACGTTGGCCGGGTGGGCTCCGTCCATCGCGCGGTATCTGCTAGCGGCAGTCCTGTTCGGCCTGTTCCTGGCCGGAAAGATATCGGTCGAGGCGCTGAAGCCCTTCCTGGCGGTGCTCGGGCTGCCAACTGGCTAAGGCGTCTCGACACATCCAGCGTTGTGCTGCTGGTCGCAATGGTGATTGCCGCACTATCGTTTTTCTCCAGCGCCATCATATCGCTCGGGCGCATGGCGATCTACGACGATAGTCCGGCAATCATCGTGCGCGCCGTCGATCCGGTCTCGACGTCGCTGAAGGCTGGAGAGCCGTTCCAATACTTCCTAGCTTACGACAAGCGCGCGGATTGTCATCCGCCGCTAGGGTCTGCTGAGATCAGCTACCGCGTCTGGGTCTATCCACCAAACGACGATCCGAGCTTCGTGTGGATCGACTACTCGCGGGCATCCCGAGCTCTGCCCGGAAAGAACATGCGCCTGACGACGCCGTCGTCGGTTCCTTTGCCCGCGCTCGTTCCCGGCCCTTATGGGTTCCAGTTCCGTGCCGTGTACCACTGCAAACACGCGTCGGCCCCGCAAACGATCGACGGCCCGATCATCAAGTTTTCAATCGCTCCTTGAGCCCTGAGATCCCGCGCAGCGGGACACTTCGACGTCTGGCCTTCCCTCCAAGACCCGAAGTGAAACTCCGCCCCGCTGGTCCGATCATCCCCCGGACTGGTGGGGCGGCTTTTTGTTGTCTGCGCCTGCTCCATATAGCGCCAAGGACGGTAGTGCGCGAAGGTGTTTCAGCGTCTCGACGTGCTCGATCTCTTTTTCCAGCGCCGCAATGGCGTCAACTATCGTGACTCCGGATGCAAGCGCCACAAGGCGCGCTTCATCGCGCGTCCAAAGCTCCGCATGGTAGCCGTCGACCACGTAGATGATGCGAATGGCTTCATGCGATTGCACGGCATCGTCGAGCTTCAATGGCACGGAAACTGCCTCCTATTGCTGATGAGCGGAGGTCGAATGACGCCACCGCGCGGCGTGCCTTTGACTGATTGCATCGTTCAGCCTATCAACGTCAGTGGTCGCGTAGACGCCCTCGCTGACGCACATTAGCGTCCAATCTGACAACACCGTTACGCGGTAGCCTCGGTGCTTCCACCAGTCGATGATGTGCTGTTGGTGCATGTCCGGTTCGTCCTCAAAGTGTCCGCCTAAGCGGCCCTTTCTGACGGCTTCAGACTCTCACTACTTCGATGCTCACGCAATCATACCCGCTGAAGCCGTTCAGGCGAGGCAAGATGTTCACGGCGTGATATGCAAATGCTTCTGCCGAGGCTTGTGCAATGTCTTGGTCAGTTGCGTCGTGAGACACTTGCAGCACCGCGCCGCCGCGCAGATCGCAGCGCTCGGCCGATACCATGAATGCCCGCTTAGTCAAATGCCGGTACGGCTTTTCGTTCAGCCAGTCGGTTGCCATGCTCGCGGCCCTTGATGTTAAGCGGTTGCGTTCGTCGGCCAGCGCCTTCCGGTAGCCGTCGCCGTCATCGGCATTTGTCGGGCAATACCCATCTGCGGAGCACCGTTCCGCGTGGGCAATCGCCCGTTTATCTTCATCGCGCAGGTAGCGCCCAACAACCTTGTAGCCGCCACCCATCCAGTGGATGACCGCGAGAACATTCGCGCCCGCGTCATCAACCCAAATCACCTTAGACCAAGCGCCATTCCATAGCCGCTTGTGCTTGTTCGCTTCGTCATGGCTGTAGTAAGCGGCAGGCATCGGCTGGGCCCTTTATGACAGTGCGCCCTTGGCGCTGATTTCGATGCGGCGGATGATCTCATCTAGGGTCATCGCCAGCGTCTTCTGCTCCTCGCTCGCGCGGTAGTCTCCGAGCTTGGACGCAAGCGCGTGACTGACCAGCGACAGCTTCTTCAGCGCCGCCAGTTCGAGGCGGTTGGCCGAGATCGTCACTGTGGCGTTGTCGAGTAGATGCATCGGCCCGGCCCCTTATGTGCGATCGGGATGCGGGCGAAAAATAGCCGACATGATGAGCCCCCAGCCGATGCAGAGAAGCTCCCACCGGGACAACCGCCAGCGCGTCTTAGTCTCTGGATTTAGGTCGTCGATGTGCAGCGTGTGCTCGCTGTCGACGCGGAGCATCGGCCCGGTTGGGTGCATGTAGATCAAGTTCACGGTCGCCCTCCTTAGCGGGCACGCTTGGCCCGCAATTCATTGTGCACTCGCCGTCCGCGTCGCAATCACCGCACGGACCCCACGGCTTTTTCCCGAAGCGCATGCTGTACATAGCCCGGCCCTTTATGTCACTGGCTGGTTTTCAACATCTCGGCAAGCATTTCGCGCTCCATCTTCGGATGTACGGACCGCCAGATTGTGATTGCCTCCTGCGCGCAAGCACTAGCCCACATCAGAACGGCGTCATCCTTGTTGTCGCATTGGCTCAGGATCGTGGCGCGTTCGTTGTGTAGTATCTCAGCCATCGACTTCAATGCGGTAGATGGATCGAGTTTCATGGTGGCCTTCTTGTTCAGTTCATTCTCTCATTGAGAAATTGCCGAAGCTCTTCCAGTTCATGCGTAGTCATCAGGGCTGACTTTTTCTGCCCGTCCTTCGAATAGACAGCGAGTCTGACAACGCTTTCATCATCAGACCAAACCAGTTCGAAGGACGCGCCAGACGCGCACTGCCTGATGTCTGTCTTTGGTCGACGCCCCATGATCGCGGCCCCTGTTGTCACTCGCCTTCGTGCTCGATCACGAGCTGATCGAGCGGCGTGTTTTCATCTCCTACGAAATACATCCACGGATGCCACTCGACGCACTGCGCAACCGCCTCAGCCGGCATCTTGAATGCGCGAGCGGCGTCTCCGAGCGTGGTGTTGCCATTGAGCGCTGACCAGACAGAGATCGCCGCCGCGACGATGCCCACGCCGGGCTTTCCGTAGTCAGGCGAGCCAAGCTCAAGGTCCAAGTTCCAATCATCTTCGTTCGGGCCAAAGAACGGATGGCGCTGCTCTGATAGCGGTTTCGTGTCCCCGATAAGCATGTGTTGGGCCCTTGATGTTCAATGGTTGGCGTCGCTAATTTTCTTGCCAAACGCGATGTGCTCGCGCGGCGTCATCTTCGCTTCAATCATGGCGATGTACAGGGAGTTGTGACCGTGTTTGCGCGCGTGCCGCAGAATGGCCGTGATGAGTGTGTCGACATTCCCCCTGCAGCGGCACGCCAACTCAACCAGTCGCGTTGCAAACGACGACCCGACTGTTAGCGCAGCAGTTGTTCCACCGGCTTGCTCTGCCGGGTTCCATTCGACTTCGGCAACAAACGACATTCCAACGTCTTCACATCGCTTTGCTAGACGCGCCAACTCCGGCGCGATCTCCGCATCATAAATGGCTTCGCGCTCGGCTGGCGTCATGGCGGCCCTTTATGTACGGTTGCGAATTGCATCAGCGATCATGCGGATGCCTTCGGGGTAGACGACATCAGCACTCGCCAGTTTCTCCACGATCTTCGCGCATGCCTCGCGCTCGGCGGCGACAGCCTCCCGAAGAACCGCCATCACTGCGGCGTGCGAGTCATGTTCACACGGGCCGAATTCCATCCAGATCCGTTCTTCGTAAGTATCCATCGGCCCGGACCTTGATGTTTAAATTGAAATCAGCACTTTGCCGGTGCCTTTGCATGTGACACACGGGTGCGGTCCGGTCTCTGGCTCAGGATGAAATTTCGTCCAGTCGCCATCACCTCCGCATTCAAAGCACTCCACCTCGCCTGCGCCGCATCCGACGTCGACGGGATCACACAACACTTCCGTTTCGCGTGCGAAGCCTAAGTAGGCTGTCATCCGTTCTCTGTCAGGTGACACGGCTCATATTCCTCGTCCCAATCCAGCGCCGCAATAGCGATATCGTCATTGCCCATAAGGTTGTCGACGCACTGCTTGCGACCAGCAATCATTTCAAGGGCCAAACGAAGACGATCTATTTCCCTGATCGCATCCATGATCTCGCCAACAGTTGCGTCAGATACGCGCTCGTAGCACGCAGGATCACCGTAGTCATGAATTGCCACGTCAACATGATCCTTCAAGCGCAACCGAACTGAACGCGGCATGACTGCGGCCTTTCTTATGACTGTCGGATCAGCTTCGCTGCGGCCCGACTGCGCGGGCGACAATACTCAAGCAGATACTCCAGATCGGCCCCGCGCGTGTCGCCGTTGACGTATGATTGCATCGTTGAGCGCGCGACAGAAAGCTGATCATGAGCCGCCACGTCGCTGGCGTTCTCAACGGCCGATGCGGCGAGCGTCTCGGCCTCCTTATCGTTGAGCTTCGCAGCTAAACCGATCTTGCGGCACTCATCCATCAAGTTCTGGTCAACGCCCGGAAATGCCGGGTCGTCAAAGTTGGCGATCATTTCTTGGCGGGTCATGTCCGTCTCTCCCGTCTGATGTTGTGAATATAGCCGCTTCGCCCTTGACTGTCAACTAAGGTCTGTGCATAATTGTTGACATGATGCTCTGGCAAATCACAACGGGCGGTTATGAAAACAGTCGAGACAGGCGACGGGCTGCTGATTGGTTACGCCCGCGTCTCGACGCAGGATCAGAGTTTAGATGCTCAGGTCGAAGCGCTCAAACGCGCCGGCTGCGATCCCGACCACATACACACAGATCAGGCGTCTGGCGTGGCGCGCAAGCGGCCGGGCTTGGCGTTGCTGATGAAGGACGTTCGCGAGGGCGACACGGTTGTCGTGTGGAAGCTGGATCGCTTCGGCCGCAGCGTTATGGACTTGCTGACACGGTTGCAGAAACTAGACGCCATGGGCGTGCGCTTCCGCAGTCTAACCGAGGGCATCGACACAACTACGGCCATCGGCCGTCTACTGCTGACGGTGCTAGGGGCAATAGCAGAGTTCGAACGGGCGCTGATCTCAGAGCGCACGGCGCGCGGCATGCAGCACCGCAAGAGCAAGGGTGCGAAGTTTGGGCGCGAGTATTCGCTAGATGCAGCGCAACGCAGGGAAGTGAAAGAAGCCGTTAAGCGCGGGGAAAAGCCGGGACAGATCGCCAAGCGGTTCGGCATATCGCGCGGATCAGTCTACAATTACAGCAGGACGAAAAAGCAGCGATGAGGTGCGCGCAATGTACATCTACCTGATGGCATCTGCGGACAACTGGCACAAGATCGGGATATCTACCGACCCGGTGCAACGGCGGTCTGTTGTCGGCATGTATAGTCCTGTCAAGGGGTACACCGAACTGCTTGCGGCGGTAAAGGTTCCAACGAGGAAGGC
>JACCDX011859776.1_pt1 | contig 11433 bp, 11 predicted proteins | sample 7449681 | NCBI WGS metagenome assembly JACCDX01 (sample SAMN15323450, study PRJNA562643) | freshwater metagenome | isolation source: river surface water | place: USA:Blue River Watershed | collected 2017-08-18 | reverse complement strand
TGCATATCATATTTTTCATATGTCGGTTGTGTAATATTGATATTATGAAAATACAATCAACTCATAATATAAAGTCTTTAGCTCCGCAAACACTATACTATCACCTTGATTCATTTCCAAATATATCGCACAAAGATACGAAATTTAGTCTTATTAAAGAAAATAAAAGTGAGCAATATATGACGCTGTATGATGTATTTAAAGAGTCATTCTTATCCAATATGAAATTAATTCAATCAGCATCATTCATAAAATTTGGATTTGATTCAAATCGTGGAGCTCATGCAGCGGCGTTTTATACATGTGGAGGTGTGGATTATTTTTATGAAGATAACAACGGACCCATTCCGTTTCCGTGGAAACACTTTATGAGATATTTATCATTTATTTTTAAGTCGGGTGATGAACCCGTTGTGTATTTGGGATTCTATGAGGGAGCGTCACCTATTGGGAAAATTGTATATACATTATACCCGCATATTCGTATTAAAAAAACAACTGTTACATTTCATCATGAAACCGGCGAGTTAATTATCAAAGGCCCTAAAAAACTTGAAGATAAACTGATATTGAGAACTTTTATTGTTTTTAAAATGGGTGGTCCTAGACTTTTAACAAACTCTCCAAAAACTCCTTTTACGCCTAGTGCAATACGAATTACAAGGACGCGAAAACCCAATCTTGGTGGTTACCGCAGTCCCAGAACCCGTCGTCGTCGTCCCAGTCGCAGCAGCCGTTCCAGCCGTCCCAGTCGCCGCGGTCAAAATTGATGGACGGATGTTGGGGTTCCGGTATATCATCATTCCCAACAATGTCCTCAACTTCTAACTTTCCCACCTTTCCCATCTTCATCATGGATGCCGAGTGCCCCATTTGTCCCGCCCCCGTCGTTCCCAATTATACAGTGACTCTTGAGAAACTGGTATATTGGACCATTGGCTACGGTGGTTGGCTCGGTATGGCATTGATGCCCGTAATTTGGCGACTTCCTATTCGCGGTTCCGTAATGATTGTTCTTTCATGTGCCGCTCCTCCCCTTTGCGGGATTGTTATGACGGGTTTCTTCTCCGCAATTTATGCCGCGGCCTATCTGATTTATACCGTTAGTTCCATTATGGTAGATCCTCTATTTCTCAAGTCATGTGTTGGAAGTTGTGCCATTGGCCTAGGAAGCATTGCACTGTACTTTGTTACAATGCCTGCTACATTCAATCTGGATAAGTTGGTAGCCGAGGATGATGCCAAGGAGACACAACATGATGATGAGAGCGATGATACTAGCGAGGGCGATAGTGATGCTGGAAGTGATGCTGGAAGCGATCATATCAACGACGAATTTAGTGAGGAAGCAAACGACGATGATGGGAGTGATGTTGGAAGTGATGATGCCAACGAGGAAGAGGAGGAGAGTGATGTAGGAAGCGAGGTTAGTGCAAGTGAAAATTCGGCATCCTCCTCACCATCCGACACCTGGCGTGAGACCGCGGACTTTGATCGTCTCCGTACTGCTCCCCCACTTCCCACAAATGACTCGTAATTCCATTCCATTCCATCAAAATTGACGCGTTCCCCTTTTTTTGCTATTTTCTTGTCAGTGAAAGCAAACAGCAAACATGGGCAAAGGTGGTAAGAAAGGTCGTATTACTAGTTCGCAGCGCAAGGATATTAATGACCGCGCAGTCACCTCCGCTATGGACGGGGATGCCGAGGATGTCCAGTTCGGACGCGTGCTCCGACACCTAGGATCCGGTCATATCCGCGTTATTCTTGACAATCAGCGCGAGGGCATCGCTAAAATTCGTACAGTTCTTTCAAAACGCGGGTCCACACCTATCGTCGCCGATGATATCGTGGTCCTCTCAGGACGTGACTTTGAAACCAAGACGACCACGGTTTCCGAGGGCAAAGTGGTAGAAAAGATAGACCGATTTGATGTGTTGGGAGTTCTTACACGTCAACAAGCCGTTCGCATGGAAAAGGAGGGTCGCATTCCTGCATGGTTTATTGCGGCGGCGGAGGATGTTAAGACGGGTGATATTGGGGAAGCCTTTGAATTCGGTGAGGAGTCCTCATCGGATTCGGAGATGGATGTGGATGCTATTTAATTGCGGTGTCTGCGGGAAGGTGTGTTTAAAGCCACGATTTTTTTGTAAAGACTATTTATAAACGCCATGAGTAGCCTTGACGAGATTCGCGATTACTTGGCGCGCTACTGTGGTGCGGCGGGTCAGTGCTCGGGTGGTGCTAGTGGTACTGGTCCTACTGGTCCCGCCGGCTCAAATGGAGCTGCGGGCGCGACAGGTGCCACGGGTGCTACGGGTGCTGGTTCCACTGGGGCAACTGGTGCTACCGGTGCAGCTGGTGCGACGGGTGCTACTGGTGCTGGTGCAACGGGTCCTACCGGTGCTGCTGGTCCTACTGGTGATGCGGGTGCAACGGGTGCGACTGGTCCCGGACTCACTGGAGCCACTGGTGTGACGGGTGCTACCGGTGCCGCGGGCGATCGCTACAATACACAGACTTCCTCTACCACCATTACTCCTACACAGGGCGGCTCCGTTTCCGTGACTGTTTCGGCGGGCTTGGCATTTATTGTTGGAAATTCGGTCATTGTTATCAACTCGTCGGATCCCACTGCACGCTTTGAGGGCCATATTTCCGCCTACAACTCGGGCAGCGGCGCTTTGACTGTTGGAAGCATTACAAATATCCAGGGTTCTTTTGCGGGTGCTGCGGTGTACAATGTGAACTTGGATGGTATTGATGGTCCTACCGGTGCCACAGGTGCTACGGGCGCCCCTGGTTCTGCATCCAATACTGGTGCTACCGGTCCTACAGGTGATGCAGGTGCTACTGGTGCTACTGGTGCCGCTGGTAGTGCTGGTGCTGCTGGTTCTACGGGTCCTACAGGTGATGCCGGTGCTATTGGTGCTACCGGTGCTACCGGTGCCACTGGTGCTGCTGGAAGTGCTGGTGCTGCTGGTTCTACGGGTCCTACTGGTTCCGTTGGTGCTACAGGTGCCACTGGTGCGGATGGTGCCGCTTCCAATACTGGAGCTACCGGTCCTACAGGTGATGCTGGTGCTGCTGGTGCTACCGGTGCAACTGGTGCTACCGGTGCTGCTGGTTCCACCGGTCCTACTGGCATTGCCGGTGTCACGGGTCCCACTGGTGCAGATGGTACTTCCTCTAACACGGGTGCAACAGGTCCTACTGGTGACGTGGGTGCTACTGGCGCTACCGGTTCCACTGGACCTACTGGTGCTCAGGGTAATGTGGGTGCCACCGGTGCCACCGGTGCCCAGGGCGCCCCTGGTCAGTCCTCGTCCTATTTTGAGTACCAGGCCAACACCGGCGCCACCTCTGGACAGCCTACATCCGGCCATGTGATTTGGAACAATGCTACCCAGACCTCGGCCACCCAGATTAATATTTCGCATCTGACCAGTGGTGGTATTGATGTGGACCTGTTTTTGGCCCTCTTGAACCAGAATGATACAATTGTGATTCAGGATGCCGCGGATTCCGACAATTACCAGAAATGGCAGGTTACTGCGGCAGTTACCGTGATTCCCAATGACTACGTGGAAGTGATCGTTTCGCTGTTGAGCTCGGGTGGAACTTCCCAGTTTACCAACAACCAGAACGTTATTGTTGCTATTGTATTGGCGGGTGTAACCGGTCCTGTTGGTCCCCAGGGTAATACCGGTGCGACTGGCCCTACTGGTTCTGTGGGAGCTACAGGTGCCACTGGTGCTCAGGGTGATACTGGTGCTACGGGTCCTACTGGTTCTGTAGGAGCTACAGGTGCCACTGGTGCTACGGGTCCTACTGGTTCTGTAGGAGCCACTGGTGTAACTGGCCCTACTGGCTTCCTTGCCATTAATGGAACAAACTACAGTGACTATGTATTCTGGCAGACAGCAACATCATCATGGGCCACTGAGACCTCCACCATCCATCTCGGCGGTAATGCAGGTCTAAATAACCAGCGCTCCAACTCAGTTGCTGTTGGATACTTTGCGGGTCAGAATTCTCAGGGTCTGTCCAATGCCGGTGTACCCACACTTTTTGAGCCCGCAGTTGCAATTGGTTATTTCGCCGGTAATTCCACACAGAATGTGGGTGGTGTAGCCATTGGCTCTCTAGCGGGTCAGACCAGTCAGGGTCCTGTTTCGATAGCAATCGGTGTCAATGCGGCCAACACTATGCAGCGTGCCTATGCGGTAGCCATTGGTCACAATGCCGGTAATACATCCCAACAACAGTCTGGTATCGCGATTGGTCGTGATTCCGGTGTGAGTACACAGGGTGCAGGTGCTATTGCAATTGGTATTAATGCCGCAAATTCCACTCAGGGTGCCGCGGCGGTTGCTATTGGTTCAAATGCGGGTATCTTCCGTCAGAATCCTGCAGCCATTGCGATCGGTCAAAATGCGGGCAGTAACTTCCAGAGTACACAGGCCATTGCCATTGGTACTGGTGCCGGTTTACTTACCCAACAGGATGGTGCTATTTGCATTGGTTTTAACGCAGGTATGTCCAATCAGGCCACCAATGCAATTGCATTTGGTCCACGTGCCGGTATGAGCAATCAGGGAATTAGTGCAGTGGCTCTCGGTCAGCGTGCCGGTTGTAACGCCCAGGGACGCGGTGCGATTGCCATTGGTGCTTTGGCGGGCCAAAATAACCAGCCCGCCAACAGTATTGTCATCAATGCGTCCGAGGCGGCACTGAACGGAGCAACTTCCAACGCTCTCTACATCCAGCCCATTCGTATTGATAACGCCTTCGCCACCAGTGCTCTCGTCTACAACTCCACGACCATGGAGGTTACCTACAATACCACCAAGACCTTTGTGATTGACCACCCCACCGACGCAACCAAGTACCTCGTTCACGCGTGTGTTGAGGGCCCTGAGGCGGGTGTCTACTACCGTGGTACCGCCTGTATTCCTGCGGATGCTACATCTACCCAAATCGCCCTGCCTGCTTACGTGGATGCTCTGGCCACTGATTACACTGTGCATCTGACTCCCATTTTCCAGGAGGGCAGCACTCCTTCCGTTGTCGCCGCCTCGCGTGTCGCCCATGGTACCTTCACTGTTCATGGTGCCTCTAACACAGCCTTTGATTGGCTCGTGTTTGCCAAGCGCCAGTCCATTGTTGTTGAGCCTTCTAAGGATGCCACTGTTGTACATGGTGACGGTCCTTACAAGTGGATCTGAGGGAACCTACGGTAGGGGAACCTACGGTTCCCCTTTAACCCCTCCCTTATTATTGAACTCCTGGCCTACGGCCAGTGGTTCATTGTAAGGATGCATTAATGGGATCATATGATCCTTCTAATCACCAAGAATCACATTGTGCTTTTTGGTGAATTGTTGGAAACCGAGGAATTACCGTGGAACACCAAAACACTCAACACCTCTCCTCAGGATTCTTGAACTTTTGGAATTCCCAGGATCACAAAAGTGTACAATGTACTTTTTGGCGAGACACGGTGTTTTGGGGATGGGGAGGCGGATTGTTGGAAACCGAGGAATTACCATGGAACACCAGGACAACCAACACCTCTCCTCAGGATTCTTGAACTTTTGGAATTCTCAGGATCGCGAAAGTGTACAATGTACTTTTTGGCGAGACACGGTGTTTTGGGACTTTTCGGATTTTTGAGGGATGGGAAGGCGAATTGTTGGAAACGGAGGATTACCATGGAACACTAAAACACTCAACACCTCTCCTCAGGATTCTTGAACTTTTGGAATTCTCAGGATCGCAAAAGTGTACAATGTACTTTTTGGCGAGACACGGTGTTTTGGGACTTTTCGGATTTTTGAGGGATGGGGAGGCGGATTGTTGGAAACGAAGGATTACCATGGAACACCAGGACAACCAACACCTCTCCTCAGGGTCCTTGAACTTTTGGAATTCTCAGGATCACAAAAGTGTACAATGTACTTTTTGACAAGACATGGTGTTTTGGGACTTTTCGGATTTTTGAGGGATGGGAAGGCGGATTGTTGGAAACCGAGGAGTTACCATGGAACACTAGAATTACCAACACCTCTCCTCAGGATTCCTAGGATCACAAAAGTGTACAATGTACTTTTTGGCGAGACACGGTGTTTTGGGACTTTTCGGATTTTTGAGGAATGAGGAGGGCGGATTGTTGGAAACGGAGGATTACCATGGAACACCAGAATTACCAACACCTCTCCTCAAGAATCCCAAAATTGAATTACACCCGTATTGAATTCATCACCCATCACATAAAATGGGAAACAAACCTGCTAAATCCGCCTGGGCATCATGGGATGCCCAGTACAGCGATTCATACAAAGGTGCCGGCTGTATGTTTGTAGATGAGCGCATGTGTCTTGTCGGTATTCAACAAAAAGACCGAAAAAACATCATAAGTGGTTTTGGTGGTAAATGCCTTCCAAATGAACATTGGCGCGTCACAGCATTTCGCGAAACGATTGAAGAAATGTTTCATATCTTTAAAATTCCCACCGCCCTCTTTGCCGAATTGGAACGTGCCTTCATACCTGTGAAAATCCTATCCCTTCTTCCTCATGATGGAGGTTACATTACTCTCGTCTACACATTCAAGCAGCTTAGGACGTTTCTGCGCATCTGTAAGAAACATTTATCCGTATCTCCATTATACTCCAGGTTTCCAACAGATGCCCGCTCTTTACAAAACAACCGCCGCATAGCTCCCAATGAATGCGAAATATCCCATATTCTCCTGTGGCCCCGTTACTTTGAGGGAACTCGCTTTAAGATTTCCCACGATTTCATTAATGATCTGGTGCAGTTGAACCATAATATACGTTTAACAGATTATGATATTATTGAACGGGTGTAAGTGCACCGCAATATGTTAGCCATTTTTGATTGCCTCTATGCATGCCCGAATATGCATGGCGAAACCCGGTAATCCAACATCCGCCGCCTCACCACCCCGTGGCTTCGTATACATTGCGGGAAATGCCAGACCAAACCCCCACAACCCAGGGGCGATCTGGCCCGTGCCCACATCATACACCGCTCCCAACATTTCTCCTCCCAACCCCCTTAATTCCGGTAACCGGCCTTTGAATCCCACTGCATATATCACATAGTCGGCAGCGCCAACAGTGCTTGCGATTATCTCCGTATCCGAAGCCGAAATGAGCGCCGGTGTGGCGGAAGCCCACTCACCACGCACTATCGCATCCGCTATCTCCGCCGATTCCTGTTTGACCCCCTCGGAATCATGGCACCCCCCACCCCCCAACAGAACGCACGGGCATTCTGTGGTATGCCCCCGCGACCAACGGAAGGGTGTACAACCCCGATAAATGCCCGTGATGTGGTCGCAGCCCACATCCCGTAAATTCCGCATTATGAGTGTTCCACTGTGCGCCGTTCCAAACACGACCACGCGACTACTAGGGCGAATGTAGGAAGCTAGGGCCACCTTATCCAATGCCACAGCGAGCGGAATAGTCGGTTTGGAATAATTGAGCTGCTTGGGTTCCCCACCCGTACATACCACAACCTTCGGTACACATGCAACGCATGAACCTCCATATTCAACACGCCATCCACCCACAATTTGGGATACGGAGGCGACATGTTGGGAATGTAGGGTTACACTGGCCAGAATGGGGGCCATAAGTTCCTGCAATTGCTTACTCACAACCGAAAGGAGGGGACATGTGTTGGGATCTGCGTCTCCCAATAAAAGGGGCAGGGGCTCCGATACCCATCGTGGAATGGCCCAAAAGGCCTTGGCCAATTCGGAACGTGTGAGATTTGCCCGTACATTTCCATATTTGGAACCCAGGTCGCCACCCACACCCTCAACACCACCCGCATCAAATACAATGGTACGTGCCCATGTGGCATCCGGTAAGCAGGCCAAGAAAAGACATCCGGCGGGTCCCAGACCTATAACAGCAATCTCGTAATTTCCAAACATCCTACCCCGGAAGTGCGTTTTTCGTGTGGGTTAAAAAACCGCCACTTTTTCAAATAAATCGGACACATATGAAATTAATTGAAGCCTATAATTTATTGGCCGCCGATGGGGTCGCAGATAATCACCGCTATTTTGCGGAACTTTACAAATTGTACAATTTCGGCGATGACCAGCCGCTCAGGGATTATTTGGATTTCATTGAACACGAACCCGTTCATTGGATGCGCGGATTTCCCGCCAAACTCGTAAACCGGATCGGATTTGCGAAACCCAAGACGGCGGTTGTAAAATTGCTGAAAAAACCGGCAGTCGCCGAGGCACTCGGGCATCAATATGTTACACATATTCATGACCTGATTTGGAATACATTCAAACGTGAAGCGGATACCATTCTGAAGGAACGGACCACCACTAAGGCGACCATCCAGGTTATCCAGGAGGGTAAGAGCGTGGAGGAGATGAGTGTTGGGAGTTTGGAATCCGCAGAGTCCTTTGCGTTTGGCCATGAACCTACACCGCCTCTGCGTCCCTTAATTACCATGTCCCTTGATCCTGCGGATGGTTCATCGCCACCAACAACACCCGCAACACCAACATTATCGACAATTACCCATGGTAATGAGAATGAACGTGTTGCATTCCTGAAATCCGTGCTCCTTACAATGTCCCAGACTCTGCCCGACGGAGTCGCCGACGCGTTCCGTCTTTTGGTGTCCCGTGTCTAGGCTTCTTCCGTGTTGCTGCCCGCGCCTCCCCAACATAGTCGGCACATAGTTTGGGACAAATGACCTTTTTTGGCCACTTATACTGCCGCTGGAGTCCCGACGTATGTAACATAAGTCGTGCCTCCTCCTCCTGCTCTTCCAGCGTCATATTGTCCAGATCCAGCTTTTCGGAAATGTAAATGTGCCGGAGAAGCGAGACGCCTGTAGCCCGTCCGAACAGTGCCTCAAATGTCCGCTGGACAAATGCGGAATAGGTGGCATTGGACATGGGCTCCTTCCCACCCCGCCCCTTCTCGGCATCCTTCACAAACAGGTATTCCCGCGGCCACCGTTTGAGACTGGCACGCATATCGCGCACCAGGCCCTCGGGTAGTTCCTCCTCCACCTTCTTGTAATGTTTGCTCGTCTTGTACATATTCATGGAGAGGAAGGAGGACCCCGCCGCCTTACCTTCGGCACGCAGAACAACGTAATTAATATCCGTGCGATTGGGGTCGCGACCCATAAAGACGTGGACGGCACCTAAGTCGGCACGTTTGGGTCGCAGATGCACAATGATGGAGAGGAGGAGGAATTGTAGGGAATCCAGACGCGTCTTATGGGCGGTCCCGCCTCGTCGCAACTCCTCGTATTTGGCCTCTATTTCCTCAAAACTCGTGTATTTGGCGATTTGTTTGTCCTCGGGTTCGCTTCGCCTCACACGGGCATCCGCATGACGACCCAGGTCCTCATGGAGCTTTTTCCAACGGGCTTTTACAGCGTCATTGGCCGCCAGGTCCGCATCCTCGCGAAAGAGGACGAGGAGGGCTGTTAGGAGATTGCGACGTGTTGAGAGTGTGGGGTATGCCGACTGAATACGGGGATACCAGGTGGCGGGGTCCTTGGCCACCTCCATTACCGTGGCCGCCCCCGTCTGCCGCAACATTCCATTGAGCCGACTAATGTAGTTTTCGCGCGTTTTTTCGTTGGTAAAGGCCTTGCGAAAGAGGTCCTGGACCGCCTTTTCGGTTTTGGCCCCGTCTTTACTTCCACCACCTTCCATTATGAACCACTTTACTCTTCCTCAGGTTTCTTATCTTCCAACAAATACACAATGTATTCCTTCTTGACATGGGTGTCAAACTCGTCGTCTTTCAATTCCTCAATGGATTCCACGACCGCCACGGGTTGTCCTTCTTCCAATTGGCGAGCGAGTCGGCTCTGTCTGTAAATATCATACAGGGTATTTCCAATGAGAACCGATGAGCCCACAAGGGTTGCGGCCACCGTGGATGCGATTAGGGATCCCACAAGTGTCATGGATTCCCCCGCCTGTTCCACCACGTAGGCGGTGGTGCGGGCACCCGCCTGAATTCCTATACCTACAACATCTCCTGCAACGAGGCGTCCCCCGTGGGCAAGCAGGGAGCCGCCAATGTGGATACCACCGACCGCGGCACCCGTCACGGCCTTCCCCGAAACCTGGGTCACCGCAAAGGCCAGGGCCCCCGCCGCAAGCGATGCACTCGTCGCCACTTTATGGACATTGAGCCATCTGTCGGGAGCCTGGGGGAGTTCAAATGAGCGGGCCTCCTCTGCGGGGGGCCGCAGTATAAGTTCCATTTTATTCTGCTTGCGAATGTTAGAATAAATGGATTCCATACACATTCAGCCGGCCACTGTTACGGAGACTAAAACCGTCACCAGCTTTTCTATTCGCGTTACTGCGCTAGAGTTATTCAGGAGCGTGTCGGTAATGGTGGATTTGCGTGATGCGTCGGGAAATTTCGCGGGTGTCCGGAATTTCGTGATTTCCGGTGCCGAATATGCGGGATGGAATAACGACGACCAATACCTAGTAGCCCTGGTGGCCCAGAAGATGGGATTCACTCTTACCACCTAAATTCCAAAAAAGAATGAAGAATTGTGATCCACACGATTAGTATGCGCTATAATACATTATCTTGGCGTCCTTTTCATCCGCCAGAATGTATGTGATGTCATCCAGACGCTGCTGCAATTTAGCGGCTATCACAGAATCCGATACAACAATATTCTCATTCTTGAAGTCGGTAATAATCTGTTTAGCTATACCTAAAAGGGTTGGCTTCAAGGCCATAAAGCGCGGGCAATCTTTTAGAAATTTCAGGAAAGCCAACATATGGGTTGCCTTTTCATTTGGTGATTCGGAACTACGCATATTACGCCTATATTCACCGAACATTGCCACGTGCACATTAAACGATTCATCGGAATCTGTTGGGGATTTATGTAAGAGAAACCAGTGGCGGGAGTTTTGTGGAGTAAGACCATCGTATTTCTCATTTGTAGATTGGGAATATTCCACACGTCTGCCGTACTTTGCGGCTAGACGTGCGGAACGACGAGGAGGAATGGATGACAATGAAGACATGAGTAAAAGTGGAATAGAAAGGAGCTGAGTATGTTGAGAGGTGTTAACTCATTAGAAGCCCGTCAATTTTTTAGACCGTATTTTCAAATATTAAAGACAATACTAAACAACCATACAACCCATGAACTTGCCGCCTCCCACATTTTCATCTTGCCTAAAACGCCTAGCAACTGAGCAGCGACAGTGCCCCGATTTGGTTCTCTCGCCCCTCCAATACAACCCCAGTACACAACGGGTGGAATGGGTTCTCACGATTCCTCCAACGGGTCCGTTCACAACACCCCTCAACCTGCAAATCGGATATGAATCCTCGTATCCTTTCACAGCCCCCTACCTACGATTTT
>JACCDX011700422.1_pt1 | contig 11434 bp, 12 predicted proteins | sample 7449681 | NCBI WGS metagenome assembly JACCDX01 (sample SAMN15323450, study PRJNA562643) | freshwater metagenome | isolation source: river surface water | place: USA:Blue River Watershed | collected 2017-08-18 | reverse complement strand
CCCCCATGGCAAGATGTGAATTGCATATCTTGCTAAGCCTCTAATTATAGCGCAATTTTCACGACTTTTGCAATCCTGATTGAGCCAATTTTTCCATGATCCATCCCGCAGCACAAAACCCGAAAGTAGCAGTCACGCTGACCAGGGATCCGTAACCACTGCAATTGAGCGTGGCATCACAACTCTCCCCCATGGTCGAAGGCGAGACCGGCTCGGTGCTGTAAACATATGACCACTTCATGGGTCGTCCTTGTTGAGGCGCCCCGGCCTTGCGCAAACGCTGACGGACCTGGGCCAGCAAAGGATCATGCGTGATTCGTGATAAATCATCGATGGCAACCCGATGTGCAGCCGATTTGCCCCCGGCCGCTCCCACCCCGATGAATCTCACCCCTTGCTGTCGAGCCCAGAGCGCCAAAGCCACCTTCGCCTTGACCTGATCACAAGCATCGATGAGGGCATGGGGTTGCGATCCCAAGCCGGCCATGAGATCTTCGATGTTTTCTGCTGTTACCCATTCTTCAATGGCATTGACTCGACACTGGGGGTTGATCTGGGCGATCCGATCTTTCAAGGCCATCACCTTGGCCTGTCCCACTGTCGCATCCAGAGCCTGGATCTGTCGGTTGATATTGGATTCGGCCACCTGATCGAGATCGATCAGGGTCAGTTGGCCAACGCCTGATCGCGCCAAGGCCTCGACCGTCCAAGACCCTACACCGCCAACACCGACGACCACCACATGTGCTCTGCGCACCTGCTGCGCCCGATCGCCCCACAGGCGATCAAGGCCAGAGAAACGGCGCTGCAAATCCGCCGTCTGAATCATGACTTAGACCTGTTGCTCGAGGCGCCAAATCTGATAGCGCATGGCCACGAGGGCACCCACCACGATGAAGGCCAGCGCCGTAAAGGCGTTCAAAGCCAGGGTCGACATGCCACTGAGTCCTTGACCAATGGTACAGCCCAAGGCCGTGACGCCACCTACCCCCATGAGAACGGCACCCAGCAGGTGGTTACCCAAGTCTTCGACACTGCCAAACCCTTCCCAACGAAACGTACGCGTCAACAATGAACTGACAAACGAGCCCGCGATGACACCCACCCCAATCATCACGCCCAATGTCAAGACTTTGGATTTGTCGCTGTAGAACATCAGCCAATCCAGCACATAGGCCATGGGAGCCACAAAGCTCAGGGACTCCATGCGACCACTGTTGGTCGCCACATAAACTTGCTCGAGGGTCTTGGGATGCTCGTCGACAAAACCCACATGCCCTGTCAACCACCACATCGCCACAATGATGCCGCCGCAGCCTAAGCCGGCCAGTAAATTGTTGAGGTTCCAAAAGTCGGTATGTCGCAACACCGCCAACATCAAAACCAGCCCCAGCACCAACCCAACCCAAGGTGCAAATGCGGTCGCATCCTGCCCGAGCCAAGAGGCCATCAAATGACCCAAACTGGCTTGGGGCTCCAGCCCCACAACGACCTGGTCAACCGTGGCATTGCGCCATACCGCCGTGATCCCACGCAAAGTTGCAAACGCACTGATGCCCATGACCGCAAACACCACCCAGGCCTTCAAATTGCCCGTACCCACCCGAATCAGGGTCTTGTTGCCGCAACCCGAGGCCAACACCATACCCACGCCAAATAGCAATCCTCCGACGCTGGTGGACAACCAACTCCAGCGCGGCGTGGCATACAGAGCATCGGCGGGTTGAATCAGTCCCCACATGCTGAGCAAGGCAAACCCGACCATGCCCACGCCCATGGCCAAGATCCATTGACGGGCACGCGACCAATCACCCATGTTGACCACATCACTGATCGCCCCCATGGTGCAAAAGTGTGTCGACTGCGCGATGGCCCCAAACAAAAAAGCCAAACCAAAAGCGGCCCAGAGCACAGTGAGGTTCAATGACTGAAAAGCTTGGTCATCCACAACATACCTCGCACAAGGCGTTTATTTGAGCTTGCTCAGCCGCTCCTTGGCGGCGGCGGCGGCTTCAGAAGCCGGGTGAACCTTGATCAGTTCATCCAGGGTTTTGCGAGCCGATTTGATGTCTTTGAGCTCGATTTGACAATTGGCAATCGCCAGCCAAGACTCGGGCACACGGCTGTGATCAGGGGCCGACTGAATCAGCTGTTGAAACGAAGCGATGGCTCCCTTGTAGTCGCGAGTGGCATACTGGGCGTTGCCCAGCCAAAACAGCGATTGGGCACGGTAAGGACTTTGCGGATAACGGCGATTGAAGTCGGCAAACATCAGCCCGGAAGCGGCAAAGTCGCCTTTCCTGAACACCGCCAATGCCTGGTCGTAATCTTTGGCTTCAGCAGGCTCGACTTGCTTGTCTACGCCATCGATGTTGACGGTCACCGGCTCAAACTTGCGCAAACGATCTTCAACACCTTGGGCCTGGTCCTTGAGCTTGCGCTGTGTCTCGGAAAGCTCGCGCAACAACAAGTCGCGATCGCCTTTGACCTGAGACAACTCGACCTTGAGGGCGTCGACCTGAGCCTGCAAATCCAACAAGGCGCGTCGAACTTGTTCGCTGTCGTCTGCACCCGCGATGGCCTCTTTGCTCAGCCGTTCGGATTGCACGCGCAGGGTTTCGACCTGTCGACGCAGCTCAATGATGGCCAGGCGGGCATCTTTATCTTCAAACAGAGCCCAGGCGGGCATGACCGAAACCGAGGTCAGCCCGACCAGCAGGAGCAAGCGCAAGATTTTCATGGGATTCAACGGTAGTTGAATTCAACACGCCGGTTCATCGCGTAGGCAGCCTCGGAAGTGCCGACCACAGCGGGCTTTTCTTCGCCGAAACTCACCGCCTCGATTTGGGCATCGGACACACCCAACAGATTCAGGGCTTTGCGAACCACATCAGCACGCTTTTGACCCAATGCCAGGTTGTACTCACGCCCCCCTTGCTCGTCGGTGTGTCCCTCGAGGGCGGCGCGACGCTTGGTATCGGCCCTGAGGTAGCGTGCGTGGGCTTCGATGACGGGTTTGGCTTCGGGGCGAAGCACATAGCTGTCAAAATCAAAAAACACCACTTTTTCAACACCAGCAGGACCCGGGTCGATGCCACGGGTCTGCATCGCATTGACGGTGGTTACCGCCGACTGAGGGGCTGGCTGAGCATTGACAGCGGTACCCGTTTTGTCTTCAACAGGCACATCATCGAGCTTGACGCCCGAAGCACAAGCGGCCAACAAGGCGGGAAGTGCCAAAGCCAGAAGAAATTTTTTCATTTGTAGTGTCCTTCAAAGAAGTTAAGGGTGAAAAGGTCCCCAGTGTGGCTCGCGAATGTCGCCGCTTTGACCCGCCAGACGGGCCTTGATGCGCCCATCCAGCGTGGAGGTCATGAGTGCCTCACGTCCTTGCACCTGGCTGGCATAAACCAACAAACGGCTGTTAGGGGCAAAACTGGGGCGCTCATCAGCTGAGGTATCCGTGATTGCGGTGACTTTTTCGTTTTGCAGGTCCATCAAATGCAATTTGAATTGTCCCCCTAAACGGGAGACAAAAGCCATCCAGCGTCCATCAGGGCTCAGACTGGGTGAGATATTGTAATTGCCGTTGAAGGTCACCCGTTGCACTGGGCCGCCTCGGGCCGGGGTGCGATAAATCTGGGGGGAGCCCCCTCGGTCGCTGACGAAATAGATCGTGGATCCGTCGGGTGAAAAAGCGGGTTCAGTGTCGATGCTGTTGGACTGGGTCAGCCGCTGCGGCTCACCCCCACTGGCCGGGATCAGAAAAATTTGCGATCCGCCTTCGCGGCTTAAAGTGACCGCCAAAGTCCGCCCGTCGGGTGACCAGGCCGGAGCACTGTTCGAACCTTTGAAGTTGGCCAGCACCCGGCGCTTGCCTGATCCCACGTCGTGGACGTACACCACAGGCTTGCGGGTTTCGAAAGACACATACGCCAATTCACGTCCATTGGGGGACCAACTGGGAGAAATGATGGGCTCGGGACTGTTCAAAGCGGCTTGGGCATTCTCGCCATCCGAATCAGCAATCCAAAGGGTGAACTGATCCCCGCGTTTGGTGACATAAGCCAAGCGGGTCGAAAACACCCCTTTTTCGCCGGTCAGTCGCTCGTAAATCTGATCGGCCATGCGGTGTGCCGCCAACCGGAGGTCCCCCGCCAAGACGACGAAACTGGCCCCGCCCAAATCCTGGTTCTTGACCACATCCCACAAGCGATAGCGGACATCAAATCGTCCATCGGCCAGGCGAGTCACGCTGCCCGTGAGAAGGGCATCGGCACCCCGGCTGCGGATGGCAGACAAATCGGGGCGGGCATTTTCATCCAACATCTCGGTCAGAGCCTGATTGCGAAATAAGCCGCTGCGCTCGAGATCGGCCCGCACAATGGCCGAAACCTGTTGCGGTGCCCTGCCCTCGTCTCGGAATTGAGCGAAGGCCATGGGGATTTGCTGCATCCCGACACCGGAGACGTCCACCCTGAATTGGGCGTGGGCTGAGCATGCCAGAGACAGAGTCATGGCAGCGAGGCACCTGCGTCGCATCTTGTTCATGTGTGTCATGAGCCTTAAGTTGTACCGCCTTGGATTTTAGGTTCAAAACCGTCCCAAAGGGCATCACCGGCACAAAGGTCAGTAAAATACACAAGGAATGTCCAGCCTCAGCATCCTAATTGTTGCCAAAAACGAAGCGCACAACATCGTTGAATGCGTACAGTCGTGCTCCTTTGCCGATGAAATCATCGTTCTGGATTCGGGCAGTACCGATGGCACTGCCGAATTGGCACGTGCAGCCGGCGCTGTGGTGCACGTGACAGACTGGCCGGGGTATGGTCCTCAGCAACAGCGAGGAATCGCTATGGCAACCCAAGCATGGGTGTTGTCGCTCGATGCCGATGAAAGAATCAGCCCAGAACTCCAAGCTGAAATTCAAGGTGCGATTGCAAACCCTCTAGCGGACGGCTACCGACTGCCCAGGCTGTCAACGTTCTGTGGACAATTCATTTATCACAGCGGATGGCGACCTGATTACACGCTGAGGCTGGTCAAGCGGGATCTTGCTGGGTTTACAGATCATTTTTTGCATGCCACCATGACTGTGAACGGTCGCAAAGCTGACCTCAAAAACCCCATCATTCACTTCAGCTACCGCAACTTCAGGGACGTTTTAGACAAGCTCGATCGATATTCCTCGGGTAATGCCAAAGACATGTTGAGCCGTCAGCTTCCTCCAAAAGGATTGGGGCATGCTCTGGCACATGGCTTTTGGGCCTTTTTCAGAACTTACGTCATTCGAGCGGGATTTTTGGATGGTTCAGCAGGGCTGATGCTGGCCATCTATAACGGCGAGTGCACTTATTACAAATATTTGAAATATCGTGAACTCACACTGAAAATATAAATCATTTATTCGTCTTTATGATCCTTCAATCGGCACCCAGCTTGTTTCAAAGACTCGTGCGTTGCTGGCGTTTCTTCAAAACACCATATTACGCTTGGGTTGCCGCCATCTTGGGCATGGTACTGGTCTCAATTTGTGAACCACTCGTCCCGGCTTTGCTCAAGCCTTTGTTGGACAAAGGATTCGTGTCAGGGGGTTTGAATATCTGGATGGTTCCCGTTGCATTGATCGGAATTTTTGTTGCCCGCAGCGCGGGTTCCTTCGTGGCACAAGTGGCATTGGCCAAAGTGGGCAATACAGGGGTCTACAGGCTTCGTTTGCGTCTATTCGAAAAACTGCAAAATTCGCGCCCCGAGCTTTATGCCAAGCAAAGCAGCAGCTCGATCAACAACACCATGATCCATGAGATCCAAGGCGGCGCTATGGTGATGGTCCACTCATTGATGACACTTGGACGCGACAGTCTGACCTTGATCGCCCTGCTTTCCTATTTGATCTATTTGAATTGGCAAATGGTGGTGGTAGTCAGCCTCTTGTTCCCTGCCCTTTTTTGGACCATTCACAAAACTTCTAAACGGCTGGGCCAGCTCAATCAACTCAGTCTAGACTCAAACGATCGACTTGCTTACGCCATTGAAGAAAATGTGCTGGCCTACCGGGAAATCAGACTTCAAGGTGCGCAACGGCAGCAAAGCCAAAGATTCCAGGATCTTGCAATGCAAACCATGCGGCTTTTCATGAAAGCCATGACTGCGTCGGCTCTGATTACGCCGTTGACGCAAGTTTTGTCTGCTGTTTGCTTGTCTGCGGTCATTAGCTTTGCACTCTTGCAAAGCTCTGCACAAGGGACCACTGTGGGTGGATTTGCCGCTTTTGTCACGGGAATGCTGATGCTGGTCGCTCCCATCAAGCACTTGTCTGAAGTGGTGGGCCCCATCAACCGCAGCCTGGCTTCTTTGGAGAGAGCCATTGACTTTCTGGAGACTCACCCCGATGAGACTTCCGGCGACTTTTCGCCCGAAAGAATCCAAGGGGTCATTGAATTCCAAGCAGTCAATGTCATGTATCAACAGCGCGAAGTTCCTGCACTTGACTCGTTCACCCTGACCATAGCGCCGGGCGAGACCGTGGCCCTTGTTGGCTCATCTGGCTCGGGTAAAACCACTCTGGTCAATTTATTACCTCGATGGCTCGAACCCACTGGGGGTCAAATCTTGGTCGATGGCGTGCGTGTGCAACAGTATGACTTAAAAGCACTGCGTCGCCAAATCGCCATGGTCAGCCAACAGGTGGTGGTCATGAACGACACCGTTTTCAATAATGTGAGTCTTGGACAACTGCCAGATCGTGATCGAGCTCAAAAGTGTCTTGAATCTGCCAATCTAGGAGAATGGCTGAGCCAGCTTCCCCAGGGCATGGACAGCTTGGTGGGCCATAACGCCTCTCAACTTTCGGGCGGGCAGCGACAACGCTTGGCCATCGCTCGCGCCATGTACAAAGACGCTCCCATTTTGATTTTGGATGAAGCCACTTCGGCCCTGGACAACGAATCCGAGCGGCTGGTGCAAGAAGCGCTGAGCCGTCTCAGTGAAGGCCGCACCACCTTGGTCATTGCACACCGTCTTTCTACCATTCAAAATGCCCATCGAATCGTGGTCATGGATCAGGGCAAAATCATTGAACAAGGCACACATGCCCAGTTGCTCAATCTACAAGGAGCCTACTGGAACTATGTCCAATTGGGTGAGCGGAATACAGCATGAGCAAGCATGCGCCCCGCTGGCTCATCCTGGCGCATCCCTTCAACATGGATGGTCGTGCTGCCAGCCATACCATCACGGACAAGATCCCCCATCTGCTTGACCGAGGCATTGACATCACGGTGATCAGCGGAGTCACCGGCAAGCGCGACGACCGGTTTGAACACCATCAAGTTTGGTCTGCTGGTCCTTCGGGGTTCAAATTTGAATTGCGCCATGTTCTGAGACAAAAACTGCAATCCAAATTAGCTTACCGATTGGTCATGCTGCCCGTAAGCCTGTTGCTGTTACCGTTTATTTTGATCGAGCGAATTTTCAAACCCGTCGAGAGTTCCTGGAGTTGGCAATTCAGTGCCCAAAGGTTGGCAAGCCAACTTTCACGACACAAGCCATTTGACCTGATTTATTCCACCGCCGGCCCATTTGCAGCACACCTGGCGGCCCAACACCTTAAAAAAAACTTGGGAACGCCATGGTTGGCCGAGGTTCATGATCCTTTGGTTCTGCCAGGCTCAAACCCAAAGACTCGCAGACAGAAGGCCTATGCCGATGTTGAACGTTGCATCTGCACTCACGCCGACATGGCCATTTGGTTCACGGATCAAGCCATGGCCAGCGCCTTGTCACGGCACCCAGCTTTGGAACATCGTGGGCGAGTGATGCTGCCAGGAGTGGATGATCCTTTTCATGACCAAACCCCACCAGCCTACGTCAGGCGTGAATTTTTGATCATTGGGCACTTCGGATCTTTATCCCAAAGTCGCACTTTATTGCCGTTCATTCACGCAATGGCACATCTCAAGCAAGACCACCCTGAAACCTACGCCGACCTGCAAATTCACATCTACGGCGGTCAACTCGACACGCCATCGGTTGAAGCATCCCAGCAACTTGGTGTGTCGGATCACATTGTTCAATGGGGAAGAATAGAAACCGATCCTGTGTCGGGCATCAGTGGAAGAGATCAGGTTTTGCATCGCATGCGGCAGTGTGATGCATTGGCCTTGGTGCACGGTGACGACGCCATGTGCGCTGAGTACATCCCATCCAAACTGTATGAATACCTCTGGATGCAACGCCCCATCATCGCCACCGTGCATGACAACCCACAAATGGCCCGCATCCTCAGAGAACAAGGGCATTGGGTCGCCGAGAGCCCGTTGGAACCGGATGGGAGCATTCAAACGGCGCCCCAACTCGCCAACATGTTGCATCAAATGTGGCATCGGTGGCGCACTGAAGGTTTACCCGATTCAGGTCGCATCACGCCATACACCACCGCGGCCTCCACTCAACAACTGTTGGATTGGGTCCAAACGCTCTATCATTGAACCCATGAAGAGCCCTCTGATCAGCGTGGTGGTTTTGGCCTATAACCAATTCGAACGCACCACCCTGCCTTGCTTGCAAAGTTTGACCAGATGGTTTCGAGACGACGACTTTGAATTCATCGTCTTTGACAATGCCTCCCCAGATGGCAGTGGGGTTAAAGCGCACACTTGGTGCGCCGAGCACCCCGAGGTCAAATTTGTTCAAAGTGCCTCCAATTTAGGCTATGCAGGGGGCATGAACAGCGCTGCAACCCATGCAAATGGCCAATGGCTCTTCCTGGTCAACAACGACACTGAATTTCCCGCCCACGCCTTGGATGCACTCAAAACGGTATTAAGAACCGCCCCCGCAAATATGGCGATGATAGGGCCGGTAACCAATGCAGCAGGCAACGGACAAAGGCTTTATGACCCGAGCAAAACCAAAGAAGAATGGCTGGAGTTAGGCGCTTGGCTAAACACCAATCCGACGGGTTTACTGCTGCCCACATACCGTTGCGACTTTTTTTGCATTGCCATCCGAAGGGACGCTTGGGATCAACTGAGGGGATTGGATACCGTCTTTGGAATGGGCTACTTCGAAGACTTCGACTTCAGTCTTCGCCTCGGAGATGCGGGGTTTGATCAATCGATTACCGAAGACGTGTTTATTTATCATCAGGGTAGCGCTACATTTTCGCATGACCAAACCACAACAAAACTCATCAGAAAAAATAAAAAAATCATCCGAAAAAGATTTGGAAATATTATCTTCACACATGCCAGGAAATCAAACCTACAAATTTTAAACAAGACCTATACAAAAAAGAATCAAAATAATATACGATTAAAAATTAGATTGGATGCACTTAGTATCGATAAACCAAAAAGTATCTTCAAAAGGATATGGTGGTTATTTCTAACAACCCAAAGGAAAAATCAATGTATCAATCAAAAATAAATAAATATTTTGGCAATCCGCGGAAGGACATTGAACCAGCAATTAAATTCAATAGAAGCGCAACAGTTTTGGAATTAGGATGCGGGAATGGATCCACTCTCATTTGGCTCAAAGAGTCGAACAGATGTAATCACGTTACAGGAATTGATGCTTTCGCAGAATGTTCGGACAGTAATGCAATTGATCAATTTTACAAGTTCGACCTTAATAATGGACTACCTCAAGATTGTATAAAAAAGTACGATGCCATTTTATGCTTAGATGTTTTAGAGCATTTAATTGATCCATGGGAACTTACCAAAAAATTGAGGCCACTACTCAAGGAAAATGGACAACTTATTGTTAGCCTTCCAAATTTACAAAACTATCATGTTGTACTTTCTTTACTCTTTAATGGTGAGTTTAATTATCAAGAAGAAGGAATTTTAGACCGCACACATCTCAGATTTTTCACGAAGAAAACATCAATTCATATGCTTCAAAATGCAGGCTTCCGCATTGATAATGTTTTCTATCCTGGAAAGGCTACCATTTTAAGGCGACTCTTAAATGCCATTGGATTAAGAAATCACTTAACCAAGCAGTTCATTTTTTCATGTTCCTAATCAAAAAATAAAATGAAAAAATTTGTCATTTTTTGCAAAAGCTATTCTAAAGATCTTTATAGAGTTGAAAGACTTCTTAGATCTTACGAAAAATACAACCAAGATAAAATAGATTTCTTTCTTTCAGTCCCAACAGAGGATATCGATCTATTTAATAGACATCTAAAAGGTAGAAAATTAAATCTATTATCGGACGAAGAAATTCTGGAAAAAAATCCAAATTTTTCAATTGAGATTTACCAACAAATCGACGGATACATAGGACAACAAATTGTTAAATCAGAGTTTTGGCGAACAAAGATAGCTGAAAATTTTTTATGCATTGATTCTGACGCAGAATTTATTAGGGATTTTTACTTAAGAGATTTCATGTACGACATCGAAACCCCATACACAGTTTACGACGAGGCACATGATTTATTTCTTAATTCAATGGCTGCAGGTAAAACACATATTTATGAACAATACAAAAAACAATCAACACAAGTAGCCGCATATTTTGAAAGAAAAGGAAAGATTTTTAGTTATGGCCCAATGCCAATATGGTCAGCAAAAGTATGGGAAACATTGGATGAAAATGTATTAAAAAAAAATCAAATTGATATATTTAAATTTATTCAAAAATATCCACATGAAGTGATGATATATGGAGAAACACTATTGAAATACAGACCAATACCAATTGTTTCATGCCAACCATTATTTCGTACATATCACTACTCGTGGCAATTAGACTATGAAATAAAAAATAACATCAACGTTGATTTATTAAGAAAAATCTTTATTGGAACTGTCAGGCAATCAAACTGGGAGAGGGAAATTGATTGGCCATTCGATAAATCCACCTTCTTATCTAGACTAAACAGAAAAATCAAAAGAGTAATTAATCGGATTTAATGTCTTTACGTGGACAGAAAAAACTAGACAAATGCAACCGACTAATTCCTAGAAGACACCATCACAACACCAAATACAATAAATATGATTCCCACAAATTGTGAAATAGAAAGATCTTCAGACAAAAAAAGATAAGAAAGTAATGGGACAAATATAAATGACAAACTTAAGATGATGTAACTTTTACCCAAATCCGAACTCGATAGAATCCATAACCAAATAAGGGCACAAATAATGTATATTAAAATACCTAAAAAAATATATGAATTGGTAAAAAATTTAATTATGAAAGAGATCCTTGTCAGACTTATATCATTTACAGACATAGTTTCTGTCACACCAATTTTTAAAAAAATTTGTGCAAATGATACGGCAACAGCCAACAACCCAGTAATAAAATAATTGTTCATGATTATTTTCTCGGAAAACACACCAGCATCATCTGTTTACCAAACAACTTTAAAGGAAGCTTTAAATACAAAGCGATCATCCATGACCATGTT
>JACCDX011087988.1_pt1 | contig 11439 bp, 12 predicted proteins | sample 7449681 | NCBI WGS metagenome assembly JACCDX01 (sample SAMN15323450, study PRJNA562643) | freshwater metagenome | isolation source: river surface water | place: USA:Blue River Watershed | collected 2017-08-18 | reverse complement strand
TGCGCTGCCGATGATGCTCTCAGGTGGCGAGCAGCAGCGCGTTTCAATCGCCCGCGCGATCGTGCACAAACCGCGCATCATTCTGGCGGATGAACCCACGGCCAATCTGGATCGCGCCAGCGCGAGTGGTGTGATCGACATGCTGCAGACCTTCAATGCCGCCGGCGTTACCTGCATCATCTCGACCCATGACGAGCGCCTGCTGCAAGGCGCCGACCGGGTGTTCGAGCTGGCACATGGCAAAGTCGCGGCGACGCATGATGCCGGCAGCGAGGTGGGCGCATGAGAATCTTCAGAGAACACGGCTTCGCTTTGCGTGCCGCCTTCGAGCGCATTGCGGCCGCCCCGGGTAGTTTTTTGTTCAATGTTCTGGTGATTGCACTGGCACTGATGCTGCCGCTCGCCGGGCTCACCGTGCTGGACAATGTGCGGCCGGTATCGCAAGGCATTGCGGTCGAGCCGGAGATCAGCGTCTTCCTTTCCACCGAAATTCCCGGTGACCGGATTCAGGCGATCGGCGATGAAATCCGTACACGCGTTCAGCGGGAACAGCTGAAGGCAAAAATAGAATTCATCTCGCGCGACAAGGCACTCGAATCGCTCAGACAGCGTTCCGGCCTGACGGATGTCGTGGCTACGCTGGGCAATAACCCGCTGCCGGATGCCTATGTACTGAAGCTGGCGAGCGCCGAGGACGTAGCGGGCGCTTCCCGCATTGAAAAACTTGCAGCGAGTCTGCGCAAATTATCCGGGGTGGAGACGGTTCAGCTGGACTCGGCCTGGGTCAAGCGTCTGGCGGCATTGATGACGCTGGCCACGTCGGTTCTCTGGTTGCTGGCCGCCACGCTGTGTGGCGTGGTGCTTGCGGTGGTGTTCAACACCATCCGCCTGCAGGTAATGACCCAGTCAGAAGAAATCGCCGTCTTGCGCTTGCTGGGCGCGACGGATGGCTTTGTCGCACGCCCGTTCTACTACACTGGTGCGCTGCTCGGTCTGGCGGCCGGTGCGCTGGCGCTGGCCGGCGTCATGACGGCCTTGTGGCTGCTGAATGCGTCCGTAATGCAGCTGGCCCAGTTGTATGGGTCGACCTTCCAACTGGTTCCGCTTCCCGCGGGCACTGCAGCCATGCTGCTCGCGGGTAGTGCGGCGCTCGGTATGGTCGGGGCTGCCCTTTCGGTGCGGCGCTCGCTGCGTCAACCCGGCTAGCCAGGCTTGCCTGCCGGCACCGATACTGCCGACCACACCACTTCCTCTCTGACCGCGGATGCCCTACTGACCCGCTGTCGGCAAGCCCCGGGGCGGAGCGCGCCCCGAGGATTCTTTTTTAATAACAATCACCCGCTAAAATCCAGGCCGGACCTGTTAGCACTCAGCTGAGGAGAGTGCTAATATTATGTTTGTAAGGGCAGGCATTGCCCCTCACAGCAGCGTTTTGGGACAGAACCCCTCAAGGAGAAACAATGACAGCTATGTCCGCATCGTCCGCCCTCGTGCCGGCTGATCGTCAGGCACTCGCTCTCGGTTTTCCCGGCGGCCTGGGCAATCTGGATGCATATATTTCAGCCGTGAACCGGCTGCCTCTTCTCACACCCGAAGAAGAAACGTCGCTTGCGCGCCGGTTGCGCGATAAAGCCGATCTGTCGGCAGCGCAGGCATTGGTGATGTCACACCTCAGACTGGTCGTTTCGATTGCGCGCGGTTATCTGGGTTACGGTCTGCCGCATGCCGACCTGATTCAGGAAGGCAATGTCGGCCTGATGAAAGCGGTCAAACGCTTTGACCCGGAACAGGGCGTGCGTCTGGTGTCCTATGCAATGCATTGGATCAAGGCAGAAATTCACGAATACATCCTGCGCAACTGGCGCATGGTGAAACTGGCGACCACCAAAGCGCAGCGCAAGCTGTTCTTCAATCTGCGCAGCCACAAGTCCGGTCTGGACACGATGACGCCGGATCAGGTAGATGCACTGGCGAAAACTCTGAACGTCAAACGCGAAGAAGTCATCGAGATGGAAACGCGTCTGGGCGGACGCGATATTGCGCTTGAATCGCCGACTGATGATGAGGATGATCGTTTCTCGCCGATCAGCTATTTGTCAGCCGAGCATTCGGAACCGACGAAAGTATTGGAAGCGAAACAGCGCGATCGCCTGCATTCTGATGGTCTGGAAGCGGCACTGGGCAAACTGGACGAGCGGTCACGTCGCATCGTTGAGGCGCGCTGGCTGGCCAATGATGACGGCTCGGGCGCGACCTTGCATGAACTGGCGGATGAATTTGGTGTGTCTGCTGAACGGATACGCCAGATCGAAGTGGCGGCGATGAAGAAGATGAAGAGCGCGTTGGCTGAATACGTGTAAGGAACGCCATAGTCTTCACTTGGAATCTATCTCGTTAGGTCGATGGCAAGGGTGAAGCAGGGATTGCGTGCCTCCTGCTGCACGAAACTCAGGTCCACACTTGCCATCGGCCCGACGGGACAAAACCAGAGCAACAGCGCCACAACAAATTCCCATTCCGTATCAGCTGGCTCACTTGATCCGCTGTGCTGCGCGTTGCCTGACGCGCCCGTGGTGACTCATACCCCATAATGCGCTCCGGTCAAAAATACCATTGGGTAGGGCCGGGCAAGTAAAGATCGAATTCTCAAACAGAAACTCAGCGCCTCTCGGCAGGCGCTAATTCGCCAGCGGGGTTTCCACCCGCTGGCGCGCATTTGAACAACACGGAGAATGGGACGTGCTGCCGGATGAGTGGCAGAGAAAATTTCTACACCGGGATCCGGCTCAGTAATCCCAGAAGCAGAGCTTTTTATACAGCTTGTCGAAAGTGATCGGCTCAAAATTATTGGTCGGATCTTTGTTCATCCGGCTTCGCTGAAGAATGATGCTGTAACCCTTTTCAGGGTAACCGTCGTTATACTTGTTCAGCGACACCTCAACGTCGCCATTTTCCATCTTCGCGCAGAAGTTACCTGTGCCATCTCGGAAACCGTCTTTGAATTCAGAGACGTGTACATCGCCGTGAAAACTGGTCCAGCCCTTGCCGGTCAGCCGGCCATTCTCGAGCTTACCCTCGGTTTTCTGAAATTTGACCGTGTGGAGGCCGTAAAACGCCGTGACCCAGTTCTGTTTCGTATGCGCTCCCGTGATCTTGTAACGTTCTGATTTTTTAAGATCGGGAAATGTACCGGTCTTGCAGACATTTGCCATGGGCGATTCGGCGTAAGTCGCATCCGACATCATCACGATCATGATTTCCGGCCCGCTGCAGAACTCAGTGGGCATCATTAACTGCAGCTTTTCCCCCGGCTTGAGCAACATATCATCCCGGGGGACAATATTCGTGAGTTTGTCATCGCGCTTATCGTAGCTGTATAAACCGACGATATGCTCACTGGCGTTATTTACGACTTCGAATTTTGCGCTGGTGGACGGATCGGCTGCGGGTTTAACACCAAGCACGACTTGCTCATAAATTTGTGCAGCAGGAATTTCTGCAATTAAGTGCACCTCTTTGTTCTGCAGCGCCTGTTTGTACATGACACCGGCCGGCATATCCAGATCGATCCGCAGCAGCACCTGCGCCTGGGCAGCAAACGAGTTGTCGATCACACTGTTGCCGCCCCAGCTGATCGGGTAAATGCCGATATTTTTCAGCGCGCGTTCGATACGGGCCTTCAAATCGTCGGTCATGTCTTTGCCAAACAACTCGCTGAGCACTTGTTGGCGATTGATCTGAACGCCACCACCGGCATTTTCACCGTATTGCACCGTCCAGAAGGTGCTGCTAATTGCATCAATATTGACCTGGAACATCGCACTCTGATCAGCGACGCTCACTGTGGCCTTGCCATCTTTGCTGCCGGCGACGCTGGCCCGTTCATTTTTGCGCATCACGACGATCAGATTGACCTTCGCCAGCGCCTTGCGGTCTTCTTCGGATAATTTGCCGGCTTCCTCTTTAGCAAACGACACGCTCGCCATAATGATGAGGATGAAGGCTGTCATGAACCTCGCAATCATTGTTATTCCTTTTTGGGTGGGATGTTGTTTTAATTTTTATAACTGATTCAATATCATAGCACGGCAAGAAAACGATACTCGCAGGCGAGTGTGTGAAGCCACTTTTAGTTAATTCTAGTCACTCGCGCTCAGATGACGGCGCCTGACTACTCGGATCCCGGGATCGGCCGGGCCGCTGACCGCAGGGATTCAACGTTCGGACAGGAGCGATTTCAGGTCATTGACCAGCGCGTCATTACCTTGCCCGTGACGGACAAACAATCTCAGCCGGCCCTGCGTGTCGAAAACGTAACTGCCAGCAGTGTGATCGATGGTGTAGCTCTTGCCGTCCTTGCCCGGCACGCGCTGGAGGAAGATTTTGAAATCACGCGCGACTTTTTCGGTGGTGGGCTGATCGCCATACAGACCGAGAAACCCGGGATGGAATGCGGGCACATAGCCGGCCATCACTTCAGGTGTGTCGCGCTCGGGGTCGAGGGTGACGAACAGCACTTGCAGTTTGTCGGCATCGGGCCCAAGGGATTTCATGATGCCAGCCATTTCTGACAAGGTGGTCGGGCAGACATCCGGGCAATGCGTATAGCCGAAAAACACGAACACGAGCTTGCCGCGAAAGTCCGCAATCGTGCGCGGCTTGCCATTATGGTCAGTCAGCGCGAAATCCTTGCCGTAGTCGAGACCAGTGATATCGGTATTGGCAAAGACTGTTTTAGGCGTCGGTACACCTTTGGGATCGCAAGCGGACAAGGCCAATGTACATGCCAATGCGTAGGCCAATAGCGACGCCAGCCGGAGGAACCGCTTGCTCATGATCAGAGGGGCAGGTAATGATCAATCAGCAATGCCGCGAACAGCAGCGACAAATAAATGATTGAGTAAGTAAAGGCTTTACGTGCGATCAGGTCGTTGTAGTGCCGGTAAATACGCCAGGCGTACCAGAGAAAAATCGCACCGAGTATCACTGCACTGACCAGATAAATCAGGCCGCTCATGCGCACCGCGTACGGCAGCATGGTGGTGGCGAAAAGTATGATGGTGTAGAGCCAGACATGAAAACGAGTGAATTCCATGCCGTGCGTAATCGGCAGCATCGGCAAACCGGATTTGGCGTAATCATCGCGGCGGTACAGTGCGAGCGCCCAGAAATGCGGCGGTGTCCAGACAAAGATGATCAGCACCAGTATCCAGGCTTGCATGGGTACATCGTTGGCAATGGCTGCCCAACCCAGTGCGGGTGGCATTGCGCCGGACAAACCACCGATGACGATGTTTTGCGGGGTCGCGGGCTTGAGAATGATGGTGTAGATCACCGCATAACCGACGAAGGTGGCGAAGGTCAGCCACATCGTGAGCGGATTGACCAGGTTGTACAGCACCCACATGCCGGCGCCGCCAATCACACCGGAGAATGCGAGCGTTTGCGGTACGGTGATTTCTCCCCGGGCCATGGGCCTGCGTGCGGTGCGAGCCATGCGGGAATCGATTTCGCGCTCAACCAGACAATTGACCGCGAACGCCGCGCCCGCCAGTAACCAGATACCAACCGTGGCCGCGATCAGCAAACGCCAGTCAGGCAATCCTGGCGTGGCCAGAAACATACCAATCACAGCACAAAACACCGCCAGTTGGGTGACGCGTGGCTTGGTCAGTGCCCAGTACTGAGCAATGCGATTCGGTTGGGCGGTGAGGGTGGTCATGGCAGATCGATCATGCAGGCAAGTGACTGGCCCGGGCTTCGGCGACCTTTGCGACAGGCTTGGAGAGGCGGTAGTTTAGCATGCTGAGCAGGAGCACCAGCAGCGCTGCGCCCGCGTTATGCAGCACCGCAATCGTCAACGGCCAGTTGAGCAGCACCGTGGCGATGCCAGTGCAAAACTGCAGCAGGATCAGCCACAACAGCGCGCGGCCCAGACGCTCGACACCGGGCATCTTCGAGGTGCTGTGCGCGACCCATCCGACGATGAGGACAACGATGACCGCGAAGAGCCGGTGGACCCAGTGAATCGCAGTCAGTGCATCAAAAGGTAAGTAATCGCCGGCGGCAGTCATGCCGAGCGAGCGCCACAGGGTGAAGCCATGGCTGAAATCCATCGCCGGCATCCACTCGCCCTGACATAAAGGGAATCCACCGCAGGCAAGCGCGGCGTAATTGGTGCTAACCCAGCCGCCCAGCGCAATTTGCATGAAGGCGACGCAAAGCGCGAGAGCTGCAGGAATGCGTAGCTCGCCGGCGAGCGGCGCGACGGGTAAGCGCTGACCTTGACGCATCGCATGCCAGGTGAGCAGAGCCAGCAGGGAAAGACCAAGCAGGAGGTGGATCGTCACAATCACGGGCTGCAGTTTCAGGGTCACGGTCCATGCGCCGAACGCGCCCTGGAGGCAAACGAAAAACAGTAGAAAGGCGGGTAGCTGAGGCGCGTATCGCGACTCTTGCGTGCGCCGCCACAGCCGCCAGCCGGCCACCAGTGACGCGATGATCAGAACGCCAACACCCATTGCCAGATAGCGATGAATCATTTCGATCCATGCCTTGAAAACAGTCACCGGGCCGGTGGGCATCAAGCTCTCGGCCGCACGAATTTCGGTATGCGCGAGAAAGGGATTGGCCTCGCCATAACAACCGGGCCAGTCGGGACAACCGAGACCGGAATCCGTGAGTCGCGTAAAGGCGCCGAAGACAATCAGATCAAAGGTGAAAAATACAGTAACCCAGGCCAGTTTTTTATAACGGTCTGAGCCGCGCGACAAATAGATGATCGTCGCGGGAATCAGCGCGACGAGCAAGGCTTTGAGGGCAAGTCCGATCAGCATGTGATCATCCTATACGGGAAGCCTTCAGCAAGCGGGTAATGTCCTTTTTGATTTTGTTGGCATCGGGGTCTTTTGGAAATCGCATCATCAGATTACCGAGCGGATCAATCATGTACAGATGATCGGACGCTTGGGTGCCTTCCCTGACCGGCAACCAGGCAGCGAGCTTTTTTGAATCAACGCGCAGCAGACGGGTGCCGTCATATTGTTTCATCAGGGCAGTGTCCAGCGGCGCATCATCGGTGACGAGCCACACGCGCTCAATGCGGTCCATCTCTTTGCCCTGAGTCAGGCGCAACTGGCGCATGTAAAAAAGCTTGTCGATGCAGGGTTTGGCACAGGCAGCTTCATCAACCTGCAGCAAAATCCATTTGCCGGCAAATTGTTCCAGCGATGCCGGCTGGCCATCGAGTTGCTGCAGGCCGAGCTCGGGTATCGGATAGGCCCGCGGATCGATCAGATCGCCGTAGTTCGTGCGGCCCTCGGGCTTGATCACGTAATACGAAAAATAAGACAGGATTAGCGGGGCCGCGCACACGGCGAGTACGATGAAGAGCATGCGGTTACTGCGCTTGCCACTGTCAGCATTTTTTGACTCAGGCGTTGGGCTTGCTTGCACGTCGAAATCCAGTCACGATAAAAAACAGAAAGGCCGCCGCGGCCAGTGCGTACCACTGAAAGGCATAGCCACGATGGGTATCAATCCCTGACGACGGCGCGGGCCAGTCACGCACCAGTCCGTCATTCACCAAGGTCGTCTGCTCGATTATAAAATTTTGCAGAGGTAGTCTGCTTGCGGTCGCCAACTCATCAATGTTGAGGTTTTGTACGATAACGCCGGGCTTGAGTGCTGGTGCGTCGCCCAGTTGCATCAGTTTCCCGGTCGATGCACGCACCCGTCCGGTGATCTCTATTTCGCCGCTCGGTACCGGGATGACTGGCAGACGATGCAGATCGCGTGCATCGCGCGGAAACCAGCCGCGCAGCACAAGGACAAGCTGCTCACTGCCGGCCACACGCAAAGGCATGGCCAGATAAAACCCCGCCTTGCCGTGCAAGGGACGGTTGTCGAGATAGACCGGCCAATCCGCAACAAACACACCGCGCGCCGTCACCAGCCTGAATTCTTCCGGCACCTCAGTCGCGGCCAGCCCGCTCAATGGGAGCGGATCCAGCTGACTGCGGGTAACGATCGCCTCGGCGATGGCGATCTTTTCCTCAGCACGCCGGGTTTGCCAGTTGCCCAGCGCAATACCAATGCCCGCCACAATCAGGGTGGCGATCAAGGGTATCCAGCGCAGACGAAAGTGCAATCGCATTACAATGGGATGTCCAAATGAATAAAGTCTTCGGTCTTGCCGGTACGCTGGTGATGCCCGGCACAATCACTCATGAAAATTCTGGTTGGCATTGCCTTCATACTCATCATTGGCAGCTTGGCCTCAGCACTGGTATTTCTGATGCGCGATAAGGGTCGCAGTAACCGTACCGTGCAGGCGCTGGCATTTCGTGTGGGTTTCTCTATCCTGCTGTTTGTGCTCATTTTGGTCGCACACCGTCTGGGATGGATTCAACCCACGGGGATCACTTACTGAGGGCACACACCGCCAACGGGTTACGCCGGTCTTGCTGGCTCTGCATGTTTTAAGTGATCCAATGAACAAAAAGCCGCACCGAAGTGCGGCTTTTTTTCGTCCCTGTCCGACTTACAGCCAGTAAACGACGACGTACAAACCCAGCCACACCACGTCAACGAAGTGCCAGTACCAGGCAGCACCTTCGAATGCGAAATGGTGCTCAGGGGTGAAGTGACCTTTGATGACACGGTACAGCACGACAGACAGCATGATCGCACCCATCGTCACATGGAATCCATGGAAGCCGGTGAGCATGAAGAAGGTCGAGCCGTAGATGCCGGAGGTGAGCTTCAGATTCAGTTCACTGTAAGCGTGCGCATATTCGTAAGCCTGGAAGCCCATGAAGATCGCACCCAGCAAAATGGTGGCAAACAACCATACGGCTGTCTTGTTACGCTGGCCTTCGCGCAGCGCGTGGTGCGCAATGGTCAGCGTTACACCCGATGTCAGCAGCAAAGCAGTGTTGATCGTCGGAATCCAGAATGGGCCCATCGTTTCGAATTTCTCGATGGTGCCAGCCGGGCCGGTGTTGCCCCAGTTCGCAGCAAAGTCGGGCCAGAGGAACTTGTGGTCCAGATCAGCCAGCCAGGGCATGGTGATCGAACGCGCATAGAACAAGGCGCCAAAGAACGCACCGAAGAACATAACTTCGGAGAAGATGAACCAGCTCATGCTCCAGCGGTAGGAGGTGTCGATGCGCGCGTTATACATGCCGCCTTCGGATTCGGCGATGGCGTCACCGAACCAGTAGTACAGCACTACCAGCGCTGCAATAATGCCGGCGATGTTGACGGCCTTACCCCAGCCCACACCATTGACCCAGGCCGATGCGCCCGCCATGGTGACGAGCAATGCGGCACCCATCAGCACTGGCCATTTGGATGGCCCGGGCACAAAGTAATATGGCGCTTGGCCTTGTTGAGTACTCATCTGCTTCCCCTGATTACGATGTTCAAAATAAAACCACTGATCGCGACGATTGTTTCGACTTATGTCGCCACGACGATCTTTACCAACATCAGCAGTGCCAGCACAAACAGCACTGCTGCAATGATGCCTGCGATGATCACATGCACCGGATTGAGCTTTTGTGCATCTTCTTCATAGGCGCTGTTCTTGCGCACACCAAAGAAAGACCACAGCACCGCTTTTACCGTGGCAGCGAACGACATGCGCCGCTGGCTCGCCTGTTTCAATTCATCCACTCGATCACTGCCTTTCAGCTTGCCTTGCCAGCCACTCCGACCTCGAAAAAGGTGTAAGAGAGGGTGATCGTCTTCACATTTTTTGGCAAGGCCGGATCAATATAAAAACTGACCGGCATTTGCCGCACCTCGTTGGGCGCCAGCGTTTGCTGCTTAAAGCAGAAGCATTCCATTTTCTTGAAATGCGCTGCCGTTTCTTGCGGGGCATAGCTCGGGATCGCCTGCGCTTCCATCGCTCTGCTCTGCGTGTTGACTACTTCGTAGACCACCTGCGCCATTTCGCCCGGATGCACCTGAATGCTGGAGACGGCCGGCTTGAATCGCCAGGGGCCGGTGGTATTCGCATCGAACTCCACCGTGATCGTGCGGCTGGTGTCGATTTGGGTATTCGACGGCTTTACGTTCACTGTTTCCTGCACCGCCAGCACATTGATGCCGGTGATCTCGCAAATCTTCTTGTACAAAGGCACCAGCGAATAACCAAAACCAAACATCAGTACCGCGGCGAGCAACAACTTGCCCAGCATGCGTCCATTCCTGCGACTGCGGCGGCTACCCTCCTGCCCGGTTGCCGCCATACTCAGCTCCCCAGCAGGGAATGCTTGAGAATGACACCTGCAAAAAACACGATCGCAATGGACAACAGGATCAGTGCGGTGCGCAGATTGCTTGGTTTGTTGTGTTCAGACATGGAAACCTTGTACATGACCGGCGGCACAAGCCGCCGGGTCTAACCCATTACTTAACGGTCGGTGGTGTTTCAAAGGTGTGGAATGGTGCGGGACTTGGCACAGTCCACTCCAGACCCTCAGCACCCTCCCAGGGATTTGCTGCCGCTTTCTCGCCACCACGGATCGATGGCAGAACAACGAAGAACAGGAAATACACCTGAGACAAACCAAATCCGAAGGCACCGATGGACGCGATCATGTTGAAATCAGTGAACTGAGCGGCATAGTCAGCATAGCGACGTGGCATGCCGGCCAGGCCCAGGAAGTGCATCGGGAAGAAGGTGATGTTGAACGTGATCAGCGAAGCCCAGAAATGGATCTTGCCGCGGGTCTCGTTGTACATGAAACCCGTCCACTTCGGACCCCAGTAGTAGAAACCTGCGAACAGCGCGAACAGGGAACCGGCAACCAGCACGTAATGGAAGTGCGCGACGACGTAGTACGTATCCTGAAGCTGAATATCGACCGGGGTGATCGCGCAGATCAGGCCAGTGAAGCCACCCATGGTGAACACGAAAATGAAGCCGATCGCCCACAGCATCGGGGTCTCGAACGTCATCGAACCTTTCCACATGGTGGCGATCCAGTTAAACACTTTCACGCCCGTCGGCACAGCGATCAGCATCGTGGCGTACATGAAGAACAGCTGACTGGTGACCGGCATGCCGGTCGCGAACATGTGGTGCGCCCAGACGATGAACGACAGGATCGCGATCGAGGAGGTCGCGTACACCATCGAGGCATAACCGAACAGCGGCTTGCGAGCGAAAGCAGGGATGATCTGCGAGACGATGCCGAAGGCCGGCAGAATCATGATGTACACCTCGGGATGACCGAAGAACCAGAAGATGTGCTGATACATCACCGGGTCACCGCCACCTGCGGCGTTAAAGAACGACGTGCCAAAGTGACGATCGGTCAGGGTCATGGTGATCGCGCCAGCCAGAACCGGCATCACGGCGATCAGCAGGTAGGCGGTGATCAGCCAGGTCCAGCAGAACATCGGCATCTTCATCAGCGTCATGCCGGG
>JACCDX010497996.1_pt1 | contig 11442 bp, 10 predicted proteins | sample 7449681 | NCBI WGS metagenome assembly JACCDX01 (sample SAMN15323450, study PRJNA562643) | freshwater metagenome | isolation source: river surface water | place: USA:Blue River Watershed | collected 2017-08-18 | reverse complement strand
GGCGCCCGCTGCCGTCACGCTGCGCGAAGCGTTCTGGTACTGGCTGAAGCTGGGCTTCATCAGCTTCGGCGGCCCAACCGGCCAGATCGCGCTGATGCACTACGACCTGGTCGACAAGAAGCGCTGGATCTCCGAGCAGCGCTTCCTGCACGCACTGAACTACTGCATGCTGCTGCCCGGCCCGGAAGCGATGCAGCTGGCCACCTACATCGGCTGGCTGATGCACCGCACCGTCGGCGGGCTGATCGCCGGCGCGCTGTTCGTGCTGCCGTCGCTGCTGATCCTGATCGCGCTGTCCTGGATCTACCTTGCGTTCGGCGACGTGCCGGTGGTGGCCGGCATCCTGTACGGCATCAAGCCGGCAGTAGTCGCGATCGTGCTGGCGGCTGCGTGGCGCATCGGCAAGCGCAGCCTGAAGAACGGCTGGCTGGTCGCGATCTCGCTGCTGGCCTTTGGCCTGATCACCTTCATCGAAGCCCCCTTCCCGGCCGTGATCGGCATTGCCGCGCTGCTCGGCGCCATCGGCGGCCAGCTCGCGCCCGAGCGCTTCCGGCTCGGCGGCGGCCATGCGGCCGCACACCACCGGGCGGGCCCGGCGCTGATCGACGACGACACCCCGCCGCCGGCGCATGCACGCTTCCGCTGGCGCAAGCTGCTGCTGACCGTCGTCGCGGGAATCGCCATCGGCGCCGTCGTGCTGGCGCTGCTGAACCTTGCTTTCGGCTGGCGCAATCCGCTGGTGCAGATGGGCTGGTTCTTCACCAAGGCGGCGATGCTGACCTTCGGCGGCGCCTATGCGGTACTGCCCTACGTCTACCAGGGCGCGGTGGAAAACTACGGCTGGCTGACCGCGGGTCAGATGATCGACGGGCTGGCACTGGGCGAAACCACGCCCGGGCCGCTGATCATGATCGTATCCTTCGTCGGCTTCGTCGGCGGCTGGACCAAGGAGCTGTTCGGGCCGCTGACGCTGTTCTGGGCCGGCTGCGCGGGCGCGCTGGTGGCGACCTTCTTCACCTTCCTGCCGAGCTTCGTGTTCATCCTCGCCGGCGGTCCGCTGGTCGAGGCCACGCGCGACAACCTGCGGCTGACCGCGCCGCTGACCGCGATCACCGCAGCCGTGGTCGGCGTGATCGTCAGCCTCGCGCTGTTCTTCGCGCTGCATGTGTTCCACCTCGACCTTGCGCCGGCGCGCTGGGACTGGGTTGCGATTGCCATCGCCGCAGCGGCGGCCGTCGCGCTATTGCGTTATCAAGCCAGTACGATTCGCCTGATTATCGCCTGTGCGGTGGCTGGCCTCGTGGTATCTTACTTGCCGATCCGGCCGGCCCTCTGAGGGTAGGCGAGAAACAAGCAGACTGACTGCGGGGCAATGAGGCCCCGCCCGCGCAAACATGACAGAACGCATCATCCCGGTGGCCGACCTGCGCTACCTGCAGGCGGTACCGCATATCCCGCAAACGCTGATTCCCGCGACCGGACTGCTGTCCGACAAGCTGGGTCGGCCGCTGCGCGACCTGCGCATTTCGGTCACGGACCGCTGCAACTTCCGCTGCGTGTACTGCATGCCGAAGGAAGTATTCGACAAGGACCACCAGTTCCTGCCGCACAGCCTGCTGCTGTCCTTCGAAGAGATCACGCGGATCGCGAAGATTTTCATTGCGCACGGCGTCGAGAAAATTCGCTTGACCGGCGGCGAGCCGCTGCTGCGCAAGAACATCGAGAAGCTGATCGAGATGCTGGCCGAACTGAAGACGCTGGACGGCAAGCCACTCGACCTGACCATGACCACCAACGGCTCGCTGCTGGCGAAGAAGGCGCAGTCACTGAAGGACGCCGGCCTGAAGCGGGTCACCGTGTCGCTCGATTCGCTCGACGACGCCACCTTCAAGCGGATGAACGATGTCGATTTCCCGGTGGCCGATGTGCTGCACGGTATCGAGGTCGCGCACGGCGTCGGGCTTGGGCCGATCAAGGTCAACATGGTCGTCAAGGGCGGCATGAACGACCAGGAAATCGTGCCGATGGCGCGCCACTTCAAGGGCAGCCCGGTGATCCTGCGCTTCATCGAATACATGGATGTCGGCGCATCGAACGGCTGGAAAATGGATGAAGTGATACCGTCGGCGGAAGTCGTGCGCCGGATCAGCGAAGCCATGCCGCTCGAGGAAGTCGAGCCGAACTACACCGGCGAGACCGCCGAGCGCTGGCGCTACAAGGATGGCGGCGGCGAGGTCGGCGTGATCTCCAGCGTCACGCAGGCCTTCTGCAGCGACTGCAACCGCGCGCGCCTGTCGACCGAGGGCAAGCTGTTCACCTGCCTGTTCGCCACCGGCGGCCACGACCTGCGCGCGCTGCTGCGCGGCGGCCACAGCGACGAAGAGATCACGGCGGCAATTGCGCACCTGTGGGCATTGCGTGACGACCGTTATTCCGAGCTGAGGACGATCAACACCGAAGGACTGGCGAAGCCGGTGCGGAAGGTGGAGATGTCGTATATCGGGGGGTGAGGGGTAGGGCTGGCGGGTTTGGGGTTGAGTCTGAGGCCGGTCAGACAAGCCGGGATCGGGCGACGAACCTCAAGCGGAGATGGATCCCAGCTTGCCCCCAGCCTTCGCTGGGGCGGTGGTTGGGATGACGATTTAAAAGGCATAGGCTCCGAATTCGTCGTCCCAGCGCAAGCTGGGACCCATCCCCGAGCTTGGTTTGTCGTTCGATTTCTACTTGACTGACGCGCACCCAATCCACGCCACTCAACGATTCAAAAAAATCTTCATCACCCGAAGCCCCCCCACCCGCGCCTCAATGGTTGAACGACGTCCCCTTCCCCCATGCCGAGCACGCTAAGCCAACTCACCCGCACCCTCGACGGCTACGCGCCGGACTCGCTGCGCGTGGACGTCGCCCGACAGGCGATCACCCGCTTCGTCACGCCGCTCACTGAAACCGAAGCGATTCCGCTGAAACAGGCGCTCGGCCGCGTGCTGGCGGCCGACATCGTGTCGCCGATCAATGTGCCCTCGGCCGACAACTCCGCGATGGATGGCTACGCGCTGCGTGGCAGCGACCTCGGCGCGAGCGACATCACGCTGAACGTCATCGGCAAGGCCTTCGCCGGCCATCCGTATCCGCATGAAGTCCAGCCCGGCGAATGCGTGCGCATCATGACCGGCGCGGTGATACCGCGCGGCTGCGACAGCGTGATACCGCATGAACTGGTAATCGATGCCAGTGATACAGCGGTGACGATACCGTCCGGCCGCCTCCGTGCCGGCGACAACCGCCGCCTCGCGGGCGAAGACTTGCCGGCTGGTTCAACCGCGCTCCCCAAAGGACGCGTGCTGACACCGTCCGACCTCGGCCTGATCGCATCGCTGGGCATCGGCGAAGTGACCGTGATGCGCAAATTGCGTGTGGCCTTCTTCTCCACCGGCGACGAGCTGCGCTCGATCGGCCAGCCGCTGGACGAAGGCTGTGTGTATGACAGCAACCGCTACACGCTGCACGGCATGCTGCTGCGAGCCGGCTGCGAGCCGATCGACATGGGCGTGGTGCGCGATGACCCGGCGTCGCTGGAAGCGGCGCTGCGCGACGCCTGCCGGCAAGCCGACGCGATCATCACGACCGGCGGTGTGTCGGCCGGCGACGCCGATTTCACGCGCGAGCTGATGGCGCGGCTCGGCGAGGTATTGTTCTGGAAATTGGCGATGCGCCCGGGGCGGCCGATGGCCTTCGGTCGTATTCGTGACGACAGCGGCGAAGGCAAACAGGCGATGCTGTTCGGCCTGCCCGGCAATCCGGTGGCCGTGATGGCGAGCTTCTATTTCTTTGCGCGCGATGCGCTGGCCATCATGGCCGGCGGTACGCCGCATCCGCAGCTGACCCTGCGCGTACCCGCCGCTGAAGCCATGCGCAAGAAGCCGGGCCGCACCGAGTACCAGCGCGGCATCGTCGGCACCGACGCGCAGGGTCGGCAGAGCGTGCGGCTGACGGGCGCGCAAGGCTCGGGCGTGCTGAGCTCGATGTCGGCCGCCAACTGCATGGTGGTGCTGCATCACGAACAAGACAGCGTCGCCGTCGGTGAAATGGTCGACGTGCTGCTGTTTGATGGGCTGTTCTGACGGCCGGTACTGATCCGAATTCACCAGTCTTGAGTCGCCTGCACTGCCCGAGGTAACACCGTACGACTTCCTCCCCGCGCCGGCGAAGCTCGGCCAGAAGGTTCAATCAACGGCATTGAAATTCGTTGATCGAACAAGCCTGCCAAATACTCTTCCTCCCCATCGATCCGATACCGTCCTTCGCCTGCAGCGAAGCGGAACCGTACTGCTGATCGCGCTACCAACCGCGCGCATTTGCACAGCACCCCTGATCGATTTTCCCCGGAGGCTTCCTTGTCACTTCGCGACTCTGGCCAATTGCCCGCAACGCCCCCCCTCTCCTCATCTGTGCCACCGCCGGGTAGCACGCCTGTCGCAACGACTGCTGCGAAGACTACCGCCACAACCGGCGTCACAGCCCAAGCCAATGCGAACACCGGCGCAGCAAGCTGGAGCGAAGGCGCCTACACCGTGATCGCCGTCGACGGAGACCAGCAAGCAGCAGCCAACGCCACGGCACAAAAAATCACAGCCCCCTCCGCTCACTGGGAATGCCCGGCACCCGGAACGACGGGTGCCACGATGATTGCTGTGCACAGTGCGGCCACCGGCATCTACGCAGTCGGCTCCGGCCTGCTGGTTTACATCACGGTCGAAGCGACCAAGGCCTGCGTCGCCACCCTCGACAGCAATCCATCGGCATCCAGTGCCCATCGCACCAACGCAATCGCCTGCGGCATCGCCGCTGGCGCCTTCGTCGCGTGTGGCGTGGTGTGGGGCCTGAAATTCCTGAAGGCCAGCATCGAACAAGGAATGGTCCGTTCCCATGCCTGATACCTACATCCATTCGCCCGCCGACTCCGAAGTCGCCGACATCGTCGGCCAGCTCACCGAGGGCCTGCAGAACCTGCAGGAGACGCTCGAACAGTGCCGTGAACAGCTCGAGCAAGGCTATTCGCTCGGCCAACTGCGCGGCATCACCGACGAAGAGTACGACGCGCTGTACCGCATCGCGCGCGACCTGTGCGACAAGGGCGACTTCCATCATGCGCTGCCGGTGGCCTTGCAGCTGGCGCTGCACAATCCGGCCAACTATCGCTACCCCTTCATCGCCGGCGCCTGCCTGCAGCGCCTCGGCCATCACGAACAGGCAGCGCTGATGTATGCGCTGGCCTGCGACGTCAATCCGGACGATGCGGCCTCGGCCTACCGGCTGGGCGAATGCCTGATCGCGGCGAAGCGGCCTGACGACGCAAAACAGTTCCTGCACAAGGCCATCGACCTCTCGTACGGCAAATTCCATTGCCGCGAATTGCAGACGCTGGCACAAAAAAAACTCGAAAGTCTGCACTGAACACGCAACCGCGACGACTCCACGGTTTTACCCATTGAAGGAAAGCATCGGCCAGCAGTACTCACCTTTGAAAGGAAGTGACATGAGTTTGAATATCACCACCAACGTACGGCCGCTGATACCGGGCGGCGACGTGATTTACACGCAAACACCGACGCCCGAGGGCCTGGTGACGCAAGAAAGGCCGGGGCAGGAGGATTCCTGGGACCTGGCCTCACAGGAGGAAGCGTTGGCGGATGCAGGAAAGGCGGTTACCGTTCATGTCGATGCCGCGGTTCAGAACCCCGGCAGCACCACTGCGGCGGCAGCGAAGATGAACGCACCGGCCCAGAACCAGGCGCCCGCCGGACAGACTCCGAATGCGCCCAAAATCACGTTACAGGTCACGGTCTGCTGCATTGTCACCAGTTTGCTGACTGCCGGTAGCGGAGCTATCTTCACACTGATGGCCCTCGATCAACTGCCTCGCAATCCCGGTCACGAAAGAAGGGCGCCAAATGAATTCGAAGCCGGTGTAACACTGGCTGTAGGATTCTTTGCCACCTCGGTGACAGCGGCCGGCAGCGCGATCGCTGCCGGCCTGCTCTACTACCGCGAGCGCAACAGCCAGACCGCCGCCGTGGTAACCGTCTAGCAGAACTAACCCGCGCCGGTGAGGCGCCAACAGAGCAAGAAGCGCGATCGATCACTGTATCGGTCGCGCTTTTTTTCAGCCCTGCCTGTTCAACCCTGCTTGTTGCGCATCCAGTCTGCCGTCCTGAAAAAGGCATTCAGCAGCGTGTCCTGTTTCTGTTCGTCAAAGCCCATGTCGCGCATCGCAAGCACCATGCAGGTCAGCCACTCGTCGCGGGCTTTCGAATCAATCGCAAACGGCAGGTGACGCGCGCGCAGGAAGGCATTGCCATAGCGCGGCGTGTACAGGTCGGGACCGCCTGTCCAGCCGGACAGGAAGTGGTACAGCTTGTCGCGTGAACCATCGAGCGTGGGCGGGTGCATCGCGCGCAATTCGGCGAACTCCGGCTCGAGGTCCATCAGGTCATAGAAACGGTCGACCAGCTCGCGCAGTTTCGCGTCGCCGCCGACCAGTTCATACAGGCTCGCCTGTTCGGTTTGATCATTGTCCATGGCCGCGATGATACCCGACGGCGCTCGCATGCTGACTGCAGGACAGCACCCTTGACGCCCCCCAATTCCCGGCACCAGCGCGCGCGCCGGCCGCTCCAAGCGAGGCACCCCTGCGCGCCCGACGTCTCGATCCGGCGCGGCACAGGCATCGCAAGCGAAAGGCCCGTTGATGCGCACGCACTGCCCGACCGCTGTCCCCGCCGTCCCCGCCACACCCGCCCCCGGCACGCCCGGTCGCGCGCACACGCCCGCATGACGGCCACCACTTCGCTGCCGCAGGCAGGTGTCGCCGAGCGACGCCGGAGCGGCGCGCGCGAGCGGCGCGTGATCCTGGTCGGCCATGGCGCCACCGCCCGCGAACTGCGCCGCCGCGCGATGGCGCAGCGCCGGACGAACTACCGCATCGTCGCCCGCTGCTGCGGCGACGGCACGACGTCGCCGGATGAAGGCATAGAAACACTGTCCGGGCCGGACCAACTCGCCGCCGCGATCGAACGCCATCGCGCGCACGAAATCTGGATCACGCTGCCGCTGGCCGACAGCGGCAGGCTGCAGGCGCTGCAGGCACAGCTCGGCCATGCGCTGGTCGACATCCGCTGGATACCGGGCGTGGCCGAACTGCCGCTGCTGAGCCACCGCTCAGGCCAGGTGTTCGGGCTGCCTGCCATCGATCTGAACCTTCCGGCCTGCGGCGGCCTTCCCGGCCTTGCCAAGGAAGTGTTCGACCGGCTGTTCGCCGCCGCCGTGCTGGTGCTGCTGACGCCGCTGCTGCTGGCGATTGCGGCCGCGATCAAGCTCAGTTCGCCGGGGCCGGTGTTCTTCAGCCAGCCGCGGCTCGGCCTGAACGGTCGCCGCTTCCGGCTGCTGAAGTTCCGCAGCATGCAGGTGCACAGCGAAGACCCCGGCCGGCTCACCCAGGCCACGCGCGACGATCCGCGCATCACGCCGGTGGGTCGCTTCCTGCGCCGCACCAGCCTCGACGAACTGCCGCAGTTCTTCAATGTGCTGATGGGCGACATGTCGGTGGTCGGCCCGCGCCCGCATGCACTGGTTCACAACGACTTGTACAAGGACAAGCTCGCGATGTACATGCAACGGCACCGCGTCAAGCCGGGCATCACCGGATGGGCGCAGATTAACGGTTACCGCGGCGAGACCGATACCGACGACAAAATGGCCCGCCGCATCGAGTTCGACCTGTACTACCTGCGGCACTGGTCGTTCCGTATGGACCTGAAAATCGTCGCCTGGACCGCGCTGCGCGGCTGGACCGGCGGCAATGCCTACTGAGCTGCCGGCAGCGGCAAGCCAGCGGGAATGACGATGAACACGGTCGCAGGCAGCCCCGTCTTCCGAAGGACATGACACGATGGATCAATTGCCCCTGGTGCCGGCCGTGCTGTGCGGCGGCGCCGGCACCCGGCTCTGGCCGCTGTCGCGCGAGAGCCTGCCCAAGCAGTTCCTGCGCCTGCACGGCAAGCACAGCCTGCTGCAGCAGACGCTGCAACGCTGCGCGCCGCTGACACCGGCCGCGCCGCTGCTGCTGGCCGGCGAGGCGTCGCGCTTCCTCGCCGCGCTTCAGCTTGACGAGATCGGCGTGCGCGGCGCGACGCTGCTGCTCGAACCGCTGCCGCGTGGCACCGCGGCGGCGATCGCCAGCGCCGCCTGTCACCTGCTGCGAGAACATGACGACGCGCTGATGCTGGTGCTGCCGTCCGACCACCTGCTGCGCGACGATGCCGCCTTCGCCGACGCCGTGCGCATGGCCGCCGAAGCGGCGCGCAGCGGCCTGCTGACGAGCTTCGGCATCGTGCCCACCGCGCCCGAGACCGGCTACGGCTACCTGCAGGCCGGCAGCCTGCTTGCCAGCGGCGCGCGCCGTGTCGATGCCTTCATCGAAAAGCCCGACCGCGAGCGCGCCGAACGACTGGTCGCATCACGCGAATGGCTGTGGAACAGCGGCATGTTCCTGTTCCGCTGCCGCAGCCTGCTGCAGGAGCTGGCCGAACACGCGCCGCGGGTACACGCCGCCGCCGAACGCGCGCACCGGCAGGCCGAGCATGGCGACGGCATGGTCCGGCTGGATGCAGCCGCCTATGCGGACAGTCCCGACATCTCGATCGACCACGCGCTGATGGAGCGCACCGCGAATGCGGCCGTGGTGCCGCTCGACGCCGGCTGGTCCGACATCGGTTCCTGGTCCTCGGTCTGGGAAAGCGCGCAGCACGACGAAGACGGCAACGCGACCCGCGGCGACGTGCTGCTGGAAGACTGCCGCGACTGCCATGTACACGCCGGCCGAAGGCTGGTCTCGGCCTGCGGGCTGGAAGGCGTGGTGATCGTCGACACCGACGACGCGCTGCTGGTGCTGCCGAAGGCGCAGGCGCAGCGCACGCGCGAGCTGGTGCAGAGGCTGCGACAGGACGGCCGGCCCGAGTGCGGCGCGCACCGCGAAGTGCAGCGGCCGTGGGGCAGCTTCGATGCCATCGAACGCGGCCCGCGCTTCCAGGTCAAGCGCATCACCGTGCGCCCGGGCGCGAGCCTGTCGCTGCAGATGCATCATCATCGCGCCGAGCACTGGATCGTCGTGTCAGGCACCGCGCGCGTCACCGAAGGCGAGCGCAGCTACCTGCTGACCGAAAACCAGTCCGCCTACATCGGCGTGGGCGTCGTGCATGCGCTGGCCAACCCCGGCAAGGTGCCGCTCGAACTCATCGAGGTGCAGTCCGGCAGCTATCTGGGCGAGGACGACATCGTGCGCCTGTCCGATCCGTACGGACGCGTGTGATGGGCGTGCGCCCGCTCTGGCTCGCCGCGCTCGCGCTGTTCTTCATCGCGATGGTCGCCGGCGGCGCGCTGCCGGGACAGGCCGACCTGCTGTCCGCGCGCTACGGCGACAAGCTGCTGCACGTGCTCGCCTATGCGGGCATGACGCTGCTGGCTCATGCCGCCGTCGCCGCGCCGCCGCTGCACCGCGCCGCCGTCACGGTCGGCGCGATTGCGCTGCTCGGCCTGGCCGACGAGTCCATCCAGTCTCTTCTGCCCTACCGCAACGCCTCCGCCGCCGACTGGTGTTTTGATGTCGGTACCGCTGCGCTGGTCACGCTGCTGCTGACCCGCGCCAGTCTCTCACCCGACCCGGATACCCATGCGTAAGAAAGTCAGCAAGGCCGTTTTCCCGGTTGCCGGACTCGGCACCCGCTTCCTTCCGGCCACCAAGGCCAGTCCGAAAGAGATGCTGCCGGTGGTCGACAAGCCGCTGATCCAGTATGCGGTCGAGGAAGCGATCGAGGCCGGCATCACCGAGATGATCTTCGTCACCGGGCGCAACAAGCGCGCGATCGAGGACCACTTCGACAAGGCCTACGAACTCGAGGCCGAGCTCACCGCGCGGCACAAGCAGGCGCTGCTGCAGCTGATCCACCGGATCCGGCCCGACGCAGTGCAATGCTTCTACGTGCGCCAGTCCGAAGCGCTCGGGCTTGGCCACGCGGTACTGTGCGCGGAGCGGCTGGTGCAGGACGAACCGTTCGCGATCATCCTGGCCGACGACCTGCTCGATGCGCCGGTGCCGGTGATGCGGCAGATGGTCGACCTGCACGCGCACTACGGCAGCAGCATCATCGGCGTCGAGGCGATACCAATGGAGCAGAGCAGCGCCTACGGCATCGTCGAGGGGCGGCCGGTCGCGGACCGGCTGCTCAAGCTCGACGGCATCATCGAAAAGCCGGCGCCAGAGCAGGCGCCGTCGAACATGGCCGTGGTCGGCCGCTACATCCTGACGCCGTCGATCTTCCGCCACCTGCGCGAGATCGCGCCGGGCGCCGGCGGCGAACTGCAGCTGACCGATGCCATCGCCCGGCTGATGCACTCCGAGGCGGTACTGTCCTACCAGTTCGAGGGACGGCGCTTCGACTGCGGCACCAAGCAGGGCTACCTGCAGGCCACCGTCGAATTCGCGCTGCGCCATCCGGAAGTTGCGGAGGAATTCCGCCGCTTCCTCGCGCAGCTGCCGCCGGAGGCGGCCACGCCGCACGCGTCGATGGCCGTGGGCGCCAACTGAGCCGCGCCGGCATGGGACACACGATCCTCGTCACCGGCGCCAGCGGCTACATCGGCTCGCACACCTGCGCCTGCCTGCTGCAGGCGGGCTGGCAGGTGATCGGCATCGACAACCTCAGCAACAGCTCGCCGCGCGCGATCGAGCGCGTCGAGCAGATCGCCGACCGCGAAATGCCCTTCCACGCGATCGACGTGCGCGACCCTGCGGCGCTGACCCGGCTGCTGCAGCAGGAAGCGGTCGCCGCCGTCATCCATTTCGCCGGGCTCAAGGCGGTCGGCGAATCGGTCGCGCGGCCGCTCGACTACTACGACAACAACGTCTGCGGCAGCGTGTCGCTGCTGCGCGTGCTGCACCAGCAGGGCGTGCGCAAGCTGGTGTTCAGCTCGTCGGCCACCGTCTACGGCGATCCGGCCTCGGTACCGGTCACCGAGGAAGCGCCGGTGTCGGCCACCAATCCGTATGGCCGCTCCAAGCTGATGGTCGAGCAGGTGCTGGCCGACCTCGTGCAGGCCGACCCGGAATGGCGCATCGCCACGCTGCGCTACTTCAATCCGGCCGGCGCGCACGAGAGCGGCCTGATCGGCGAAGATCCACGCGGCGTGCCGAACAATCTGATGCCGTATATCGCGCAGGTCGCCGCCGGCCGGCGGCCGCACCTGGCCGTGTTCGGCGACGACTATCCGACCGCTGACGGTACCGGCGTGCGCGACTACATCCACGTGACCGACCTCGCGCTCGGCCATCTCGCGGCGCTGGAGCGGCTGTTTTCTTCCGGCGAGTCGTTCACCGTAAACCTCGGC
>JACCDX011342593.1_pt1 | contig 11446 bp, 10 predicted proteins | sample 7449681 | NCBI WGS metagenome assembly JACCDX01 (sample SAMN15323450, study PRJNA562643) | freshwater metagenome | isolation source: river surface water | place: USA:Blue River Watershed | collected 2017-08-18 | reverse complement strand
TTTTGGCGCAAGCCGATTTGCCAGAAGGTTCTTGGTCAATTCTGCCCATTGCAAATGCGGATGCACCAGCTCTTGTGGCTGATCCTCGACTACCAGTTGTTTCATTCACTGGTTCAGACAAAGTTGGATACGAAATCCAAAAAGCAGTTCCCAATAAACACATCACCTTAGAACTTGGTGGCAATGCGGCAGCAATTGTGAATGAGGATTGGAATTCTGAAGCTGACTTAACTTGGGCGGCTACGCGCATTGCGACTTTTGCAAATTATCAAGCAGGTCAATCTTGTATTTCCGTGCAACGAGTTTTGATTCACGAAAATCTTTTCGATGAATTGACCAAACGAATTGTGACTGCAGTTGCTGGATTACCAAACGGAGATCCGCGCGATGAAAAAACAGTAGTTGGTCCACTTATCAACGAGGCTGCTGCAATTCGAGTAGAGCAATGGGTTAACGAGGCGGTTGCCAATGGCGCGAAAGTACTAACTGGCGGAAAGCGTAATGGTTCTTTCTATGAACCAACTGTGCTGGCCGATGTCCCGTTAGATGCAAAAGTTTCATGTAATGAAGTGTTTGGTCCAGTTATGTTGGTGCATAAAATTTCTTCGTTCGACGAAGGCATCGCAGTAGTTAATGATTCAATTTTTGGTCTGCAAACCGGAGTCTTCACACACGACATTCAAAAAGCATTCCATGCACACCGTGAACTTGAAGTTGGTGGCGTAATCGTTGGCGATGTACCTTCTTATCGCTCAGATCAAATGCCATACGGTGGCATCAAAGCATCAGGTGTTGGTAAAGAAGGCTTGCGCTACGCAATGCAAGACTTCACACATGAGCGCATTATGGTGCTCAGTGGCCTTGATCTTTAATTAATAATCGGTCAACAGTTATGCAGCGACGAATAACTATTCTTGGTGCCACCGGCAGTATCGGTACACAAGCATTAGATATTGTTCGCGCAAATCCAAATGAATTTAAAGTTATTGGGTTAAGTGCTGGTGGCAGCAATGTCGCTTTACTTGCGCAGTTTGCATTGGAATTCAAGGTTGAAGTTGTAGCAATTGCTAATGGCACGGCAGCACAAGATTTTCAATTAGCAATTTATGCACAGGCTAGTAAACAGGGTTATGCCGAAGGTTCATTTGAAGTACCTCGACTTTTAATCGGACCTAATGCCGCAAGCGAACTTGCTGCAGTTTCAGTCGATGTTTTGCTAAACGGAATCACTGGAGCAGTAGGGCTAGGTCCAACAGTTGCTGCGCTAAAAGCAGGAACAAAACTCGCACTAGCTAACAAAGAGTCACTGGTGATCGGCGGCAAAGCTGTAACTCGACTAGCTAAACCAGATCAAATCATTCCAGTTGACTCGGAACACAGCGCAATAGCGCAATGTTTGCGTTCTGGATCAAAAAATGAAATTAACAAACTTATTTTGACCGCAAGCGGTGGTCCATTTCGTGGCTACACGAAAGAACAGTTGGAAGATGTTTCAATCGAGCAGGCTTTAGCGCACCCGACATGGACGATGGGACCGGTTGTCACGATCAATTCGTCAACGATGATGAATAAGGGCCTTGAAGTTATCGAGGCACATCTGTTATTTGAAATCCCGATGGATCGAATCGATGTGGTGATTCACCCACAATCAATAGTTCATTCAATGGTCGAATTCATTGATGGTTCCACAATTGCGCAGGCAAGTCCTCCTGACATGCATTTACCAATTGCACTTGGGTTAACTTGGCCAGACCGTATTGCAAATAGTTCGACACCGTGTGATTGGACAGCCCAAGCTAATTGGACATTTGAGCCAGTTGATCACAAAGTTTTCCCAGCAATTTCTCTGGCTAAACAAGCAGGTCTTACTGCTGGTACTGCACCGGCAGTCTTAAACGGCGCAAATGAAGTTGCAGTTGGCGCATTCTTAGCTGGCGAACTTAAATACAGTCAGATAATCCCAACCGTTTCGCAAATAGTGGAAATGCATTTGGCTTCGGATTTTGTGTCAGATGATCGCCTTACTATTGAAGAAGTAGTAAGAGCAGCAGATTGGGCACAAAGTGCCTGCACTACGTTAATCAGTAATACTTAATTAAGTAGTACTCGATAAGTACTGCGGGTTTAAAAAGGTAGGGCTTTCTTGAGCGAATTAGTTGGCATTTTAATTTTTGCCTTCGGAATTCTTTTTTCGATTGGTTTGCATGAAATCGGGCATTTACTCCCAGCCAAAAAATTTGGTGTGCGGGTACCTACATACATGGTCGGCTTTGGTCCAACAATTTGGTCAAAAGTAAAAGGTGAGACTGAGTACGGAATTAAGTTGCTACCTTTTGGTGGCTACATTCGAATGATTGGCATGTACCCACCAAGCCGAAAAGTTATCGAGGATCCAGAAAAACTTGGGCGGCTTGGCAACTTAATTGAAGAAGCACGTAAAGAAACTTTAAGTGAAATTTCACCTGCGGATGAAAATCGAGTTTTCTACAAACTTTCGGTGCCAAAAAAATTAACGGTTATGTTTGGCGGGCCATTTATGAATTTGGTTATCGCCACGGTCTTATTTTTTGTCACACTCTCAGGTATCGGCATATCAGCGCCTTCCACAACTTTGAGTAATGTAACTGCTTGTGTACCTACCGCAGATAATCCAACTGGAATTGCCTCGACAGATGGAAGTTGTGGCGATGGGGTTAAAGGTGCTGCCTATGCCGCAGGAATTCAAGCCGGCGACACGTTAAAAAGTATTGATGGCATTCCAATTGCATCTTGGGATGACGTAAGTGGAGCACTGGCAGGAAAAGTTGGTCAGGTAGTTCCAGTCGTAGTTGAGCGGGCCGGTAGCCAAGTTACGTTAACGCCAACTGTTGGCGAAATTGAAGATACACCTGGCGCTCCTCGAGCATTTTTAGGTATTTCACCAGCTACCTACATGGAGAAAATGCCAGCTAGCCAAGTTCCAGCAGAAATGTGGGACTTCACAGTTTTATCTGTCCAGGGACTAATTAGTTTTCCCGCTCAAGTTTTTAATTTAGGACAAGACCTATTTACTGACGCACCGCGTGACATCGAAGGCCCAGTTAGCGTAATCGGAGTCGGTCGAATAAGCGGCCAAGTAACTGGCGCAGATGCAATTAGCAATCTAGATAAAGTTTCGATTTTATTAATGCTTTTAGCATCGCTAAATCTATTTCTGTTTCTATTTAACTTAGTTCCAGTACTCCCACTTGATGGTGGTCATATTGCCGGTGCACTTTACGAAGGTGCTCGTAAAGTATTCGCAAAAGTATTTGGTCGACCAAACCCTGGCCCAGTAGATACAGCCAAAATGCTGCCGGTGGCTTATGTTGCCTCATTGATTTTGTTATCAATGGCCCTAGTGGTTATGTTGGCCGACATCATCAAGCCGTTAAACCTCTTTTAATTGGGCATTGTCTATAAGGTCACTTCTAGCGGGTACTCGCTAGCCGCAGCAAGCAACGGTTGGTCGATTACCCGATAATAGAAACATGTCGATTAACTTAGGTTTACCTGCCTTACCGCCGCCGGTTTTAGCCCCGCGTCGTAAGAGTCGAAAAATTGTTCTACGTCACCATTCAAATCCCGTAGAAGTGGGCGGCGATGCACCAATTAGCGTGCAGTCAATGACGACCACCCTAACGGCTGACGTGAATGCAACATTGCAACAGATTGCTGAATTAACTGCTACAGGTTGCCAAATTGTTCGAGTTGCAGTTCCTAGTCAAGATGATGCAGATGCACTAAGCCAAATTGCAAAGAAAAGTAGCATCCCGGTAGTTGCTGATATTCACTTCCAACCGAAATATGTTTTTGCGGCAATCGACGCTGGTGTTGCAGGTGTTCGGGTTAATCCAGGCAACATAAAACAATTCGATGACAAAGTAGCCGAAATTGCTAAAGCCGCTGGCGATGCAGGTATTCCAATTCGAATTGGGGTCAATGCAGGCTCGTTAGATAAACGACTACTTGAGAAATATGGCAAGGCAACACCTGAGGCACTCGTTGAGTCGGCGCTCTGGGAATGTTCATTATTCGAAGAACATGGTTTTCGTGACATCAAGATTTCAGTCAAACACAATGATCCAGTGATTATGGTTTCTGCATACCGGTTATTAGCTGAGCAATGTGACTATCCATTGCATCTAGGTGTGACCGAAGCAGGCCCAGCTTTCCAGGGAACGATCAAATCTGCTGTTGCATTTGGTGCGTTACTAAGTGATGGAATCGGTGACACAATTCGCGTCTCGCTTTCTGCGCCGCCAATTGAAGAAGTAAAAGTTGGTAATCAAATTTTGGAATCCCTGAATTTGCGTCAACGTGGTTTAGAAATAGTTTCTTGTCCTTCTTGCGGAAGAGCACAAGTCGATGTTTACACTTTGGCCGAACAAGTTACTGCTGGACTTGAAGGACTTGAAGTCCCATTGCGTGTTGCGGTGATGGGTTGCGTGGTGAATGGTCCTGGTGAAGCACGTGAAGCTGATTTGGGTGTGGCTAGTGGCAATGGCAAAGGTCAAATTTTTGTTAAAGGTGAAGTAATTAAAACGGTTCCAGAAGCGCAAATAGTCGAAACATTGATTGAAGAAGCAATGAAACTAGCTGAACAGATGGAACAAACTGGAACACCAGAAGTTTCAGTTAAATAATCTTTTAGCTTTAGATGGCCCACCAAATTCGTCAGATCGATGACGAAAGTATTAATCAACTAATCGCCATTGCTGATCGCGATCCAGTTAAACATTGTTTTTTAGGTGCTCGGCTTGAATTAACTCGATTAGGGATGGTGCGGCCAAACTACCCAGACCTAATTGGATTTTTTGATGATGGACATCTGAAATCGGCAATTTATTTGGGTGCAAACTTAATTCCGGTAAACACCACAGCAATTTCTCGAAACGAGTTTGCCAATTTTTTAATTAAGCAAGGACGCCGGTGTTCGGCGATAGTTGGCCCAGCAGTCGAGGTTATGCCACTTTGGCAGATGTTAGAGCGCAACTGGGGTAGTGCACGCGACATTCGCCCAGATCAACCATTAATGGCAATAAGTTCCAGGTCAGATGTTTTACCTGATGATTTAGTTCGGTATGCGAATACTTCCGATTTAGAAATACTTTTTCCGGCATGCGTTGACATGTTCACTGAAGAAGTCGGAGTCTCACCAATAAGTGGGGGAAATGTATTGCCGTATCGAAATCGGATTGCTGAATTAATTTCGGATAAGCGTTCTTTTGTTCGGATTGAGAACAATGAAGTTGTGTTTAAAGCTGAAGTTGGAACGATCGGCAATAATGTTGCACAGATACAAGGTGTTTGGGTTAATCGTCAATTCCGTGGTCATGGTCTAGCTGTTCCAGCCATGGCGGCAGTCGTTCGCTTCATTTTGGATGACATTGCAAATACTGCATCGCTGTACGTGAATGAATTCAACAAACCGGCCATGGCAACCTATCGTCGGGTAGGTTTCGAGCAGGTCGACACCTTTGCCACGATTCATTTTTAAATCACAATTCTTAGAAATCCTGCGCTGATCAATAGGATTAAGGAACATAACTACGCAAGGAGTACTGCAGTGCTGCGCATGTCCACTTTGTTCCTACGAACACTTCGTGAGGACCCTGCGGATGCAGAAGTACCCAGCCACAAATTATTAGTTCGTGGCGGTTATGTTCGTCGAGTCGCTCCTGGTATTTACAGTTGGTTACCGCTTGGCTACTTGGTATATCGAAATATTGAGCGCGTAGTTCGCGAAGAAATGGATGCTGCGGGTTTTCAAGAAGTACATTTTCCTGGTTTATTACCTCGGGAACCGTATGAGGCCACCAATCGCTGGACAGAGTATGGCGACAATTTATTTCGGTTAAAAGATCGAAAAGATGCAGACTATCTGCTGGCACCAACACACGAGGAAATGTTCACCTTGATGGTCAAGGGTGAGTGTTCATCATATAAAGATTTACCGTTATCGATTTATCAGATTCAGATTAAGTACCGTGATGAATCCCGACCACGAGCTGGTATTTTACGCGGCCGCGAATTTGTCATGAAAGACTCATATTCTTTCGACACTTCTAAAGAGGGATTAATCGAAAGTTATAACAAGCATCGCGATGCCTACATTTCTACCTTTAATCGCCTTGGACTTGATTACGTAATAGTTTCGGCAATGTCAGGTGCCATGGGTGGCTCTGGCAGCGAAGAATTTTTAGCCATTTGCGAAAACGGTGAAGACACTTACGTTCAGTGTCCAAGTTGTGGTTTGGCTGCAAATGTCGAAGCGATTGTTACAAAAGCTCCAGCTGAAATTGATTTTGCTGGGTTACCACAATCGCATGTGGAAAATACTCCTGATACTCCAACAATTGCAACTCTCGTTGAGGTATCGAATAACCGTGCCGAACTGCGTCGGAGTGATCGCGATTGGCAAGCTAGCGACACTTTAAAAAATGTAGTGCTCATGGAAGTTACTTACGACGGAATTAGAAAGCCATTAATTATTGGTCTACCTGGTGATCGAGAAGTTGATTTGAAACGACTTGAAGCAGGGTTGCATCCTTCCTCAATAGAGGCATTTGAAGAAGAAGATTTTAAGAAGTACCCAGCGTTAGTAAAGGGTTACATCGGTCCACAGGTTTTGGGTGAAAAGTCACAGTCTGGAATTCGCTACCTAGTTGATCCAAGAGTTGTGAATGGGACACGTTGGATTACCGGAGCAAATAAACCAGGTCATCACGTATATGACTTAGTAGCAGGGCGCGATTTCACTTGGGATGGCGTAATCGAAGCAGCTGAAGTTCGCGAAGGGGACACTTGCTCAAATTGCGATGCCACCTTAGAGATGGCCCGTGGAATTGAAATAGGTCACATTTTCCAACTAGGACTTAAATATTCGCAAGCGCTGGACTTAAAAGTTTTAGATGAAAATGGAAAATTAATTCCGGTCTACATGGGCTCCTACGGTATCGGTGTTTCTAGAGCCGTCGCAGTTGTTGCTGAACAGTGGCATGATGACAAAGGTTTGATTTGGCCGCGGGAAATTGCCCCTGCAGATATTCATTTAATTGCAACCGGTAAAGATGAAATTGCATTCGAAACTGCGGAAAAGATCGCTAAGGAATTAGAGCATCGAGGAGTTCGCGTCCTATATGACGATCGCAAGGGTGTTTCTCCAGGTGTTAAATTCAATGACTCTGAATTAGTCGGAGTTCCAACCATTGCGGTTATTGGTAAAGGTTTAACCGAAGGCGTAATTGAATTACGCGATCGTAAAACAGGTGAACAGCGCAACATCCCGGTTGAACAGTTTGTGGCTGAAGCTTTTGCAGAAGTAAAAGGCCGTTAATGCCAATCAAAGCTGTCGCTTTTGATTGGGGTGGCACACTAACTCCTTGGCACGACGTCGACCTTCATGAACGCTGGAGTATTTTTGCAAACACTTATGATGCTTCGCGGGCAACAGAACTTGCAGACGCACTGTTGAATGCTGAATTAGCTAGATGGTCACATCAGTTTGATACACGTGGTGAAGTAGGCACTGGCGCGATGGAAGCCATGTTTCATGAACACGGAATAGATACTTCAAGTTCTGAGTATTTTTCTGCACTTGATGCGTATCTAAAAGCCTGGGAACCGAATACCTGGACTGATCCAGAAGCCTTGCCGTTACTTGAGGAACTTAAAGGCCGCGGCTTCAAGCTGGCCGTTTTATCAAACACGATGTGGCCGCGACGTTTTCATGAGTCAGTCTTAGAGCGCGATGGGATTTTGCATCTGTTTGATTATTTGTTGTTTACAAGTGAAACGACTGCTGCCAAACCCCATAAGTCTGTATTCACTGATGTGCTTTACAACTTAGATGCTTTACCCGAAGAGACAGTTTTTGTTGGTGATCGATTATTTGATGATATTCATGGAGCACAAGAAGTTGGCATGAAAGGTGTTTGGATTCCGCATTCAAATATTCCTGCCTCACAGTCAACCGATTTAGGTATTACTCCGGATGCAACGATTCAAAACTTAGCCCAACTTCTTCAAGTGATCGATGACTGGACTTAACCAAATGTGGTTAGCCGAAGACATATCTTTATGGGTTATTGCTCTCTGTGTAGTTGCCGCATTTCTGGCCGGATTTGTTGATGCAGCTGCTGGTGGTGGGGGCTTAATTCAGTTACCAACTCTGCTTGTTGCCTTTCCAAACGAATCGTTGGCAGCAGTAATGGGAACAAATAAGTCCGTTTCTATTGTCGGAACCAGCGCTGCGGCGAATACCTATCGGAAAAAAGTCTCAACCGATAAGCGCGTCTTGCTCTTGATGATTGGATTTGCGTTTATTGGTTCGCTTTGTGGATCAGCCCTAGTCACTTTTGTAAATCGATCCATGTTCGAACCCATAATTTTATTGATCTTGATCGGGGTAGCCGTTTTTACCTTGCGCAATCCACAATTTGGACAGCAGGAAAATCCTTTACAAAATAATTACAAATTAAAAGCAATTTTGATTGCGTTAGTAATTGGTTTCTATGACGGCTTAATTGGTCCAGGTACTGGAATGTTTTTGCTTTTTGGACTTGTCTCAATCCTTGGCTTAACTTTTTTGCAATCTTCTGCTACCGCATAATTTGTAAACATAGCCACAAATGCAGCGTCATTGGCTATCTTCATCCCTGGTGGGCACGTACTTTGGTTTTTAACACTATTAATGGCTCCGGCCAATTTACTTGGCGGAATCATTGGCGCAAAAACCGCAATCGATAAAGGCAGTTATTTCGTCCGAGCCATATTTATGGTGATGATTTCAGTATTAATCACGCGCTTCATCATTACCTTGAGGTAACTTCAGCTCTAGCAGACTCAACCCTAATTGAGGTATGGTCAATATATAACTGCAAGATCAAATTGAAAAGGTAAAAAAATGTCATCGGCTTTTGAAGCGCAATTATCCGAAGAGCTAACGCCGGTGATCGCTCAATTAAATCTTGAACTAGACGCCCTTAGTGTTACTCGCTCAGGCAAATACCGCGTTTTAGAAATTGCCCTAGATGGCGATCAAGTCGATCTCGATACCATTTCATCTGCGACAAAACGCATCTCTGAATTTCTTGACGATTCAAATTTGATGGGCGAGCAGCAATACACCCTTGAAGTCACAACGCGAGGCATTGATCGTCCACTTGCCAAGCCAGCACATTGGCAGCGAAATGTCGGACGCTTAGTTGAAATTAAATCAGATGCCTTTTCAGGCATTGGTCGGATAAAAAATTTTCTTGATCCAGTTGTAACCATTGAAGTAAAAAACCAAACGTTAGAAATAAATACGTCGCAGATCAGCCAAGCAGTTGTGCAGGTTGAATTTTCTAAACCGAATGAGCGAGGCTGATTATGGATATTGACATAACCGCTCTTAAGGCGATTACCAAAGAAAAAGGACTTCCAGTTGAGTATGTTGTTGAGGCAATTGAGTCAGCATTAAATGTCGCTTACCAACACTCAACAGGCGCGCACGAAAACTCTCGGGTGCATCTTGACCGAACAACTGGTCACGTTGCAGTCTTTGCCCAAGAAGTTGATGAAGATGGAAATGTGCTTCGGGAATTTGAAGTCACTCCTGAAGGATTTGGCCGAATGGCAGCTGGTTTGGCGCGCGGCGTTATTGCGCAGCGACTTAAAGCCGCAGACGATGAAGCAAAAGTAATCGAGTTTCAGGCTAAAGAAGGCGACATTGTGTCTGGCGTTATCGCTCAAGGTGCTGATCGCAATTTAGTTTTCGTTAACTTGGGCACGGTTGAAGGAGTGCTTCCACCAGAAGAACAAGTACCTGGTGAAAACTACGAACATGGTAAGCGAATTCGTTGTTATGTAGTTTCGGTTAAAAAAGGTCCTAAAGGTCCAATAATTACTTTGTCTCGAAGCCATCCAAAACTTGTCGAAGAATTATTTAAATTTGAAGTTCCAGAAATAGCCGAAAAAGTTGTGGTCATCGAAGGACTGGCACGCGAAGCAGGTCATCGAACAAAAATTGCTGTTTCAACAACAACGTCAGGAATCAATCCCAAAGGTGCATGTATCGGACCAATGGGTGGACGCGTTCGGGCTGTTATGAGTGAGCTCGGTGGCGAAAAAATTGACATCGTTGATTACAGCGAAGATCTAGCTGAGTATGTAACTCACGCACTGTCGCCAGCAAAAGTTGTTTCAGCAACTGTGCTAGACCCAATCAATCGGGTTGTTCGGGTTGTCGTCCCGGATTATCAACTGAGTCTGGCCATTGGGCGCGAAGGACAAAATGCCCGGCTGGCAGCCAGATTAACTGGGGCAAAAATCGACATTAAGTCAGATACTGCGACTGATTTAACTTCTTAAGCCCTTATTTCTCAAGGTGAATTGGGAAATCCGGGCAGTAGGGGCGTAAAGTTAGAGGGAGTTCTTCAGACAATTTGGCCTTCACCTTGAATGCTAAAAATCTGGGGAACTAAACAGTAACCGTTACTACCGAAAAATCGGGAGTTTAAATGCAAACCAAAAAGGTTTCGTTCTAACCATGAACGCCTTAAGGCAGTGTGCTCAGTAATGAGTGCGAAGAAAATTACGGTTCGGTAATTAATTAGTTTCCGGACCAGACTGGAGAAAAGTGTCCAAGGTCCGGGTTTATGAACTCGCTAAAGCTCTCGGAATCGAGAGTAAAGATATCATCGCCAAACTTGAAGAAGTTGGCGAATATGTAAAGTCAGCGTCATCAACAGTTGAAGCACCTGTTGTTCGTCGTCTGCATGAAAAATTTCCTGAGTTAAAAGCTTCTGCAGAAAAAGCGCCAGCGAAAACTGCTGCCAAGAAAGCACCAGCAAAGAAGGCAGCAAGTAAAGCGCCAAGCGAAGAGTTAGTTCAAGAAGAAGTTTCACAAAAGCCACCAGCGATGAAGGCGCCAGCAACTAAACCAACTCAAACTCCTGACGAACCGCCTGCAGCAAAAACAGCAGCTCCATCAGCAAGTCCGCAAACCCCGCCAATGCCACGACCGGCTGCACCAAAACCTGGAATGCCTAAACCTGCATCGCCAGGAGGTCAACGTCCAGGTGGACCGCGTCCAGGAAACAATCCATTTGTGTCTGCACCGCGTGCACCACGTCCAGGAAATAATCCGTTCGCACCTGCCGCTGATCGTCGTGACTCTGGAGTACCTGGTGCTCCGCGTCCGGCACGTCCAGCTGGTGGCGGTCCAGGTGGTCCACGTCCAGGTGGTCCGCGCGGTGATCGTCCAGCAGGATTCGGTGGTCCGCGCCCAGGTGGTCCGCGCCCAGGCGGTCCGCGCGGTGATCGTCCTGGTGGCTTCGGTGCACCTCGCGGTGATCGTCCAGCAGGATTCGGTGGTCCACGTCCAGGTGGTCCACGTGGTGATCGTCCAGCAGGTTTTGGTCCGGGTGCAGGTGCACCTGCA
>JACCDX010924186.1_pt1 | contig 11448 bp, 9 predicted proteins | sample 7449681 | NCBI WGS metagenome assembly JACCDX01 (sample SAMN15323450, study PRJNA562643) | freshwater metagenome | isolation source: river surface water | place: USA:Blue River Watershed | collected 2017-08-18 | reverse complement strand
CGCCACCAAAGTTTGCTCCGCCAAATCCACCGCCGAAACCGCTGCCACCCATGTCATAGTTTTGACGCTTTTGTGGATCGCTCAAGACATCGTAAGCCTCAGTTACCTCTTTGAACTTTTCTTGGGCATGAGGATCTGGGTTGATATCTGGGTGTAGTTCACGAGCAAGTTTGCGATACGCCTTTTTGATTTCATCAGCGGTCGCACCTTTAGTCACACCTAAGCTCTCGTAATGATCAGCCATTTATGCACCTTCGCTTATGAATCGTCCGACATAACGAGCTACTGCATCAACCGCCGCCATCGAGCCTGCATAGTCCATACGTGTAGGTCCCATGACTCCCAGACCTCCAAGAGGTGAGTTCGCTAATCCGTATCCAACTGTTACTAATGAAGTTGATTGAAGACTTGTATCTAATTGTTCGCTACCAATACGAACATGTACCGTTGAATGAGCTTCATTGAGAAGTTTCATCAAAACAACTTGCTCCTCTAGAGCTTCAAGAATTGGTGAGAGCGTTGTACCCAAGTCCTCTGCCGAACGCGCCAAGTTTGCTGTTCCAGAGATCGCCATTTTCTCGCGGGTATCGCCAATGATTGGGTAGGTAACCACCGCAACTTGTTTTGTAATATCTGCCAACAACTTTGCTGACTTCTTCAGCAACTCTTCTAAATCATGTGAGCCTTCAAGGAAAGTTTCAATGGCGCGACGCTCTGCAGATGACAATGGCTTAACCGTTGCGAGCTTGTCGACGAAGACGCGGTATCCGCGATCCGTAGGAATTCGCCCGGCACTTGTATGGGGTTGAGTAATTAAACCTTCATCTTCAAGAACCGCCATCTCATTGCGGATCGTTGCAGGTGAAATCCCAAGCCCATGGCGTTCTGCGATCGCCTTAGAGCCGACAGGCTCTTGGGTCGCAACGTACTCATCGACAATTGCGCGGAGGATTTCTAGACGACGTGATGACATTTGTGCCTAGGGTACTAGATTGTTATTTCTCGCACGATTCGATCTGCGATCAGACGGCCCGCAGGGCTCAGAATGATGCGATCGTCATGCAGCTGAATAAAACCATTCTCGCGGTAGACCGCCAAGACCTCTAATTGATGGGGCTCTAGAAGCTCAATCTGCAAACCATCGCGCATGCGAATTCCAAGCAAAATTGACTCATCTTTAATCTGTTCAGCGGTTAACTGCTCGCTATCCAAAACTGGAGTCTGACCAACAAAAACCTTTTGCTTATAAGTCGTTGGGTGCTTCACATTCCAAAAACGTTTTGCATCGATATGCGAATGCGCACCTGGTCCTAGCCCCCACCAATTCTTGTTTTCCCAGTAGGCGATGTTGTGGCGGCATTGGTGTCCAGGCTTTGACCAATTTGAAAGTTCGTACCAGGTTAAACCTTTGGCTTCGCACATCTGATCAACCAGCAGATACATATCCGCCATCAAGTCATCATTAGGCATAGTTAAATCTCCGCGCTTAATCTGCGCAGCAAGCTTGGTTCCGGTTTCAACAATTAATGCATAAGCGCTGATGTGATCAATATCCAGCGACAAAGCGTTTTCAACGGTTTCGCGCCAATCATCCAGGCTCTCGCCAGGAGTTCCGTAAATCAAATCAACGCTGATTGATTGAAACCCTGCTGCGCGTGCCATGGTGATCGCTTTTTCAACATTGGCTGGATTGTGTGTGCGATCTAGCGCAGCCAATACATGTGGCTTTGCAGATTGCATTCCAAATGAGATTCGATTGAAACCAACCTCCAGATAACGGGCAAGCTTTTCTGCCGTTACTGAATCAGGGTTTGCTTCTAAGGTGATTTCGCAATCAGCGGTTAAACCGTTGCGGGCTTTAATCGCTGTGATTACCCGACCTAAATCATCTGCTGGCAGTAATGATGGGGTTCCGCCACCAAAGAAGATCGTTGGAACTGGATCAGTAGGTGCAGCTTCTAGTTCGCGCAAAACCGCATCGATGTAATCGTTGCTAACGATCTCTAGGGTTGCACCATCTTGAAGCTCACTGGGTGTGTAAGTATTAAAGTCGCAGTAACCACATCGTTTGATGCAGTACGGAATATGTACGTAAAAAGAGAGCGTCATTGCCCTGCTTTACGCGCAGCCTTAATCTGTTCGATATCAGCATCCGTGGCAAGCGCCGCAACGAAGGCTTCTTGTGGAACTTCAACACGTCCCACCATCTTCATACGCTTCTTACCCTCTTTTTGCTTTTCTAACAGCTTGCGCTTACGTGAAATATCTCCACCGTAACACTTAGCCAAAACATCCTTACGGATCGCACGAATACTTTCGCGCGCAATGATTCGGGCACCGATTGCTGCCTGAATAGGAACCTCAAACTGCTGACGTGGAATCAGTTCGCGAAGTTTTCCGGTCATCATCACGCCATATGCGTACGCCTTATCGCGGTGAACAATTGCGCTAAATGCGTCAACGGCTTCACCCTGCAACAAGATATCGACCTTTACCAAGTTACCCTCGGCATCGCCCTTTTCTTCGTAATCCAAAGATGCATAACCCTTTGTCCGGCTTTTCAGCTGATCAAAGAAGTCGAAAACAATTTCAGCAAGTGGCAAGTCATAACGGATCTCAACGCGATCTTCAGAGATGTAATCCATTCCCAACAAGATTCCGCGACGATCCTGGCATAGCTCCATGATTGTTCCGATGAACTCAGCAGGTGCAAGGATTGTTGATTTAACAATTGGCTCGAAAACCGCAGCAACCTTTCCATCTGGAAATTCAGATGGATTAGTAACGCGTACTTGCTTGCCATCCTCCATATTGACGTTGTACACAACGTTAGGAGCTGTAGAAATAAGGTTTAACTTGTGTTCGCGTTCTAGACGTTCGCGCACGATTTCCATGTGAAGCAGACCCAAGAAACCACAACGGAATCCAAAGCCAAGAGCTGCAGAGCTTTCTGGCTCGTACACAAGTGCCGCATCGTTGAGCTGCAACTTATCTAAAGCTTCGCGAAGGATTGGAAAGTCAGCACCATCTAATGGGAACAGACCCGAGAAAACCATTGGCTTTGGATCTTTGTAGCCAGAAAGTGCTTCTTTAGTTGGGTTGTTATAGGTTGTAACGGTGTCACCTACACGTGATTGACGAACATCCTTCACACCCGTGATTAAGTAGCCTACTTCGCCTACTCCAAGACCCTTTGATGCGATTGGTTCAGGAGAAATAACGCCAACTTCTAACGCTTCGTGACGAACACCAGTTGAAAACATCTGAATCTGTTCGCGTGGTGACAAGTGTCCATCTACTACACGCACGTATGTAACTACACCTCGGTATGAGTCATAGACAGAGTCAAAGATAAGTGCGCGAGCTGGAGCGTTTGCATCGCCAACTGGTGCAGGAATTTGAGCGACGATCTGGTCCAGCAATTCTGCAACGCCATCGCCTGTTTTTCCAGATACACGTAGGCAATCTTCAGGTTCGCAGCCAATTAACTTTGCAAGCTCTGCAGCAAACTTTTCTGGTTGTGCGTTAGGTAAATCGATCTTGTTGAGAACAGGAATAATTGTGAGGTTGTTTTCCATTGCAAGGTAAAGGTTTGCAAGGGTCTGGGCTTCGATTCCTTGTGCGCAGTCAACAAGCAGAACAGCGCCTTCACATGCAGCTAGCGAGCGCGAAACTTCGTAGGTAAAGTCGACGTGACCAGGTGTATCGATCATGTTCAGGATGTATTCCTGACCATCGATTGATGAACGCCATGGCAAACGAACCGCTTGAGATTTGATTGTGATTCCGCGTTCGCGTTCGATATCCATGCGATCGAGATACTGCGCGCGCATATTGCGAGCTTCTACAACCTCGGTGATTCCCAACATACGATCGGCAAGGGTTGATTTACCGTGATCAATGTGAGCGATGATGCAGAAGTTACGAATCTGCGCCGGATTGGTTGCTGCTGGTTGTGGCGCCTTAGCAAGTGAAATTGCAGGCATGAACCTAGCCTCGCTTTAAATTAGTAAAGGGATTAACGTGCGCCGGCTTTGGCAGCTGCCTTAGCCATTGAAGACTTCTTGTTTGCTGCTGAGTTCTTGTGAAGAACACCCTTTTGCACCGCAACATCCAGTGACTTTGAAGCAGCGCGGAGTTCGGTGTTGATCGCAGCAGCATCGCCTGCAGCCACTGCATCACGGAACTTACGGACAGCGGTCTTGATTGAAGAGCTCACAGACTTGTTGCGAAGGCGTGCCTTCTCGTTGGTCTTGATGCGCTTGATCTGAGACTTAATGTTTGCCACGTGCGTAGTTCTCCGAACTTTAGGTTGAGGGGTAAGGGTACCCATTTGAGCCGTCAGGCTCAAATCGGGCATCTGTTAAGCGGTGATGATCCCCGATGAGGCTGCACGGCGGCGCTTTCGGCCACCAGTCTTGACCTCAGCGTGTGGTGCCTCTGGCTCGGTGGCCTTTGGCTCATCATTTAATGATTCGTGGAACTCGTGCTCGGTCGCATCCTTTTCATCGGCATCTTCATGCTGAGAAGATGGAGTATCAAGCTGAGGCATTGGAGCCTTCATCTTCACCGGCTCCATGTGGATGTGAATTCCGCGTCCGCTACATGAATCACATGTAGTTGAGAAGGCTTCGATTAGTCCCTGACCAACACGCTTACGTGTCATCTGGACCAAACCAAGTGAGGTTACTTCTGCAACCTGGTGCTTGGTGCGATCGCGTCCAAGGCATTCAACCAAACGACGCAGAACAGCTTCACGGTTTGATTCAAGAACCATATCGATGAAGTCGATAACAACGATTCCACCTAAGTCACGAAGACGAAGTTGGCGTGCGATCTCTTCTGCAGCTTCAAGGTTGTTCTTGGTTACAGTCTCTTCGAGGTTTCCACCCTTACCGATGAACTTACCGGTGTTAACGTCGATTACAACCATCGCTTCGGTGCGATCGATAACAAGTGATCCACCTGATGGCAGATACACCTTGCGATCAAAAGCCTTTGCAAGTTGTTCTTCAACGCGGAAGTCAGCAAATAGATCGCCGCTTCCGGTGTACTTCTCAATCTTCTGGGTTAGCTCTGGTGCGATGAAACCAAGGTAGTTTGTAACTTCATCCCACGCTGTAGCGCCCTGAACTGTTAGCTTGCGGAAATCTTCATTGAAGATATCGCGGATAACACGAACAGCAAGATCTGGTTCTTGGTACAGAGCTGCTGGTGCATGGAAGTTTGGATTCTGACTCTTTGCGTAGATGTCTTCCCATTGTGCCTTCAGACGTGCGACATCGTTGGTGAGATCTTCTTCGCTTACGCCTTCAGCAGCGGTACGAACAATGACGCCAGCTTCTTCAGGGATCAAGTTCTTCAAGATTGATTTCAAACGTGCGCGCTCTTCTTCTGGAAGACGCTTTGAAATACCTGACATTCCGCCACCAGGAACATAAACAACGTAACGGCCAGGTAATGAAATCTGGCTAGTTAAACGTGCACCCTTTTGGCCAATTGGATCCTTAGTTACCTGAACTAATACTGGCTGGCCAGTCTTTAGAACAGTTTCAATCTTGCGTGGTTGTGATTCTGAGATACCTGCAGCATCCCAATTCACTTCGCCCGCATACAAAACTGCGTTGCGACCCTTACCAATATCAACGAATGCAGCTTCCATAGAAGGCAGAACATTTTGTACGCGACCAAGGTAAACGTTTCCAACGTAGGAAACATTGCTGTTGCGGTTAACGTAATGCTCAACCATGACGCCATCTTCGATCACAGCGATCTGAGTACGATCTGCAATCTGGCGAACAAGCATTTCGCGATCAACATTTTCGCGACGGGCTAGGAATTCGCCATCAGTAATAATTGTTCCGCGCTTGCGGTATGGCTCGCGGTATTCGCTACGTCCACCACGATCGTTGCGGTCATAGCGATCATTGCGATCGCGACGGTTACGGTTGTTGCGATCATTACGGTCATTTCGATCTGTGCGCGCTGGACGTTCTGGTCGTTCACGCTTTTCGCGAACCTTTACAACAGTGATGACACCATCTTCCTCGATGGTCTCCCCTGGAGTTACACCTTCACCTGTTGCACGACGGCGACGACGGCGACGAGTTGAAGTTGAACCTTCAGCTGAGCTCTCTTCGCCGCTATCTTCACTTGAATCTTCTTCAGAATTCTCAGTATTTGTTGAATCTGCAGAACCAGGCTTGCGACGACCGCGGCCACCACGACGGCGGCGGCGATTGCGATTGCCGCGTTCTTCAGATTCAGCTGATCCGCCTTCGGTGGTTGCAGCTTTTTCTGTACTCTCTTTTGGTTCAGCGTTGTCTTTCTTAGCAACAGCTTTTTTCGCTGGCTTAGCTGCGCTTTCTTTCTTGGCAGCAGGCTTTTCAGGTGCTGCTTGAAAAATAGGGACCGGAATTGCTGCGGCCTTCTTACGGGTTGTCTTCTTTTCTTCAGTTACTTCTGCAACTGGAGCATCAGCCTTAGCCGATGCTTTTTTAACCGCACGCTTGCGCGGTGTTTTAGGCTCAATCGCCATGGCACCAAATCCTTTATGCCCCTTGCGGAGCTATATTCTTAAAAAATCCTGTTGGGTTTTCCGTACCGTTCGCGCTGGGCTTGTATCGCGATTGATCGCGAGCCGCGCTGAACTGGTGCCCTAATTATGGCAGAGCAGGGCTGATTTGCCTATTTACCCGCGTAAACGAGCGTGAACGTTCTGCAAGAGGCCAAATCCGATCAAGGTGGCAAACATCGAGGATCCGCCATATGACATAAATGGCAAAGGAACCCCTGTCATCGGCATCAACCCCAAAGTCATTCCAATGTTTTCGAAAATCTGAAATGCAAACCAAGCAATAACGCCGGTACACACTAATCGTCCAAAGGGATCCGACGTTCGCCGCGCAATTGAGAAAGCGCGAATTAGCAAGATCAGATACAAAATCAAAATAAATCCACTACCCAGAAAACCAAGCTGTTCGCCCGCAACGGTAAAGATAAAGTCTGTCTGCTGTTCTGGAACAAAGCGACCACTTGTTTGTGGTCCGTTAAACAATCCCGTTCCCAATAAACCGCCTGAACCAACTGTGATACGTGCTTGTCGTAATTGATAGCCAGCACCTTGTGTATCTGCATTTGGATCAACAAATGTTTGCAAGCGATTAACTTGATACTCGCTGATAACGCCGGCTTTAACTGCGACAAAGCCACCTAAAACTGCCAGCAGCAATAGCCCAGCAACCCAACGGGCGGGAGCACCAGAGACTGCAATGATTGTTACAACCGCTGCTGCGATAATCAGAATTGTTCCCATATCTGGTTGTGCAATGATCAGAAGAACTGGAATTGCAGCGATTGCTAGTGCCTGTAGAACATCTTTACTGCTTGGCTCATTACTGTCATGGGTTCGTTCCGAAAGAATCATGGACATTCCGATAATGATTGAGATCTTGGCAAGTTCTGCCGGTTGAATCTGGAATCCTCCTGGCAAATTAATCCAGGCTCGAGCACCATTTTTTTCATCACCTAGTCCAGGAATTAAAACAATAATCAAGCCAAGAACACCGGCACCCCATAACAAAGGTGTGTAGGCACGCAATAGTCGGTAGTCAATGACAGTTGTTCCGTAAGCCAATAAACCACCGATCAAAATATTAATAGTGTGGCGCTTTAAGTAATACTGACCGTCTAAACCATTGCGGATGTACCAATCGCGGGTCGCGGCCCACACCAAGAGCGTTCCAATGATCAAAAGCAAAGCAACAACGGCGGTTAAAACTGGATCCCAACCGCTTAGCAATGATTGACGGCTACGTCGATACAACCTTTGGCGTGCATGAATCTGACTCACTTGCTCGCCTCCTTAGGTTTTGTAGCTGGTGAAATCTTAGGCAGTTGGCTCGGTGGTTTGCCTTCTGGGAACAACGCCGCGCCAGGTACTACTTTGTTTCCGACAACACCAAAGAGAGATTCATATATTCGTCTAACGCCAACACCAGAAGTTGATGCACCGAATCCACCCTGACCAACCATCATGACAACGGCATAACGTGGATTCTTACTTGGCGCATACGATGCAAACCAAGAAGTGTCATCCTTGAGAGAGCCATTTGGGTTACGACCAAAAACTTGGGCGGTACCGGTCTTGCCACTGACTTCAACTGGGAAACCTGCAAAAGCACCGGCTGCGGTTCCGGTGGTAACAACTTCACGCAATGAACCACGCAAGAATGCCAAAATTGAAGGTGCCGCTTTTACTGTTCCAAGTTTTTGTGGAGTAAAAGTTTTAACAACGGTTCCATCAGTCTTAACGATTGCTTTTGCAACCATCATTTGCCAAATAGTTCCTCCATTGGCAATAGCTGCATACATCTGAGTCAGCTTTAAAGGTGTCATAACTGTGTCACCTTGTCCGATGGAAAAGTTAACGGCATCACCAGCACGGATTTTGTCGCCGTCGACGCAGTTTTCTTCAGCCAGCTGAAGCAAGAAGGCAGTCTGCTGGGCCTTAGTTGCACGCTCTTTATAGTTGCAATAGAAATCTTTGTTCTGCTGATACCAGCTCTTCTTGTAATCGCGATCTGCCAAGCGAGATGATGATTCAGATGGCAGATCGATTCCTACCTTTTGGGTGATGTTGAAAGCCTTGGCTGCCTCAAAGAAATAGTCATTGGGGTTTGATTTTGGCTTTAATCCGCCGTCCCGAAGCCATTCATCGAAAGCGATTTGATACCAAATGGTGTCGCAAGAAACCGCCATTGCTTTGAACATATTCATGGTGCCTTGGTTTTTGCTATCAAAGTTTCTAAAGGTACGGGTTCCCACTTGAACCTCTGATGGGCACTTGTAATTAGCCTTTAGGTCATAGCCAGCATTTGCTGATGCCAAAAGCGATACAACTTTAAAAGTTGAAGCAGGTGCAAACAATCCCTGCAGTGCGCGATTAAGGGCAGGCACAGATTTCTTTTCGCTAAATAAATCTTCGGCTTGCTGAACTGTTAAACCCTTTTCCCAGGCGTTTGGGTCATACGTTGGATACGAAGCAAGAGCCAGAATTCTTCCGGTCTTGATATCCATAACAACTGCTGCACCAGAATCTGAGGTGTAGCCATTTGCACGTCCACGAAGAACTGCATCCTTAAGTGCTTTTTCCGCTGCTGCCTGCAGGCGAACATCAAGGCTGGTTACTAAGTGATCTCCAGGAACCGGCTGCGTGTTCTGACTTTCACGAGTAATTGATTCTTTGCGATCAACAATGACGGTTCTAATACCTGGTTCACCACGCAAGAAAGAGTCGTATTGAATCTCTAGTCCAGACTTACCAATTGATTCACTCCGGAAATACTGTTTGCCATTACCAGCTAGCAAGTCATTTTCAGTCAAAGGTCCAACATAGCCAAGGACGTGAGCAGCATTTACATCTAGGTAGCTTGGGTAATTACGAATTGCCACAGGTTGTGCATCTACTCCTGGAAAAGCATCTGCGCGTTCAACAATTTGTAACGCTGTGTCTGGATCGGCTGACTTTGTAATTGGAATCGGTTGATACCTAGATCCTTGCCAACAGCCAGCCTTTTGTCCTTTAGGTAGTTCTCCACACAAGCGTGTGTTTTGGTAAATGTCTTTGTACTGCAAGTTGAGCAATTTAGCTAAGCGCTTCATTACATCAACGCCTTTATCTTCTAGTTTGTCGATTTCGATGCGATCGATTGTGATCGCCAAACCAGCCTTATTCATAGCTAATGGCACGCCGTAACCATCGACAATTAAGCCACGGTTAGCTGGTGCTACAACATCTCGGCTTTGAATACTAAGCGCTGCATCCTTGTACTTAGGTCCAGCAGCTACCTGCAGATAAAAAAGTCGTCCAAAGAGGGCGGCCATCAGCGACACAATTAAAATCTGAACAACCATTAAGGCTAAGCGGGATCTGCTGTTCATAGTGATGACCGCGAATCAAAGATCATTGCATGCAATTTAGTAAAGACCGGAAGCATGATGGGTGAAACAAGTAGTGCCCAGATGCTCATTCCAAACAGGGTAATTACTACTTGGCCAAGGGATCCAATGGATACTCCAAGCAAGGCACCTGAAATCAAGTAGGCGATTTCGACGAAGAAATTGGCAACTACAACAAAGAAAACAATGCCGATTGCGTTTGCATGAATATTGTCATCACCGTATCCGATATATGAAATCGCATAACCAGCCAACAACATGATTAACGTCCATTGCCCAAAAGGGCCACCGGCGCTCTGCGAAAGATCCATCAAGATTCCAGATGCAAAACCTATTACAGCAGCAACTTCGGGTTGACTTAGAACCGCCCAGGTTAAGGCGAAAATCAACAAGATTGAAAATCCCCCACCAGGTAAACGAAACTGCGAAATAACCGCTTCTTGAATTAAGAAGATCAGCAGGAAGATTGGTGTAGCAATCGAGATCTGACGTGTAAGCATCGCAATTAGTTATTTGCTGTTGGTGACGGGGTAACAGTGACGGTAACTGTAGGTACTGGTGTCACTTGAGGCTTTTGTGGCACCAGTGCATCGCCAGGATTTGATGTTGGGCCGCTGACAACTACTGCAACAATACCTAGCGTTGAAAAGTTTGTGTAGTAACGGATAGTGGCGGTTTGAGCTACGGCGCCCGCCGAATTATCGACGCGGCTGACATAACCCAGTGGAACACCAGGAACAAAGGGACGATTTGCCACACTTCCGCGAGCAAGTAAAACATCGCCAACCTTTACTGTCGTTGAATTATCAAGCAATTGCAGGCTTGCAGAACGATTACCGCTGCCTGTAAGTATGCCGATCTGTTGCGATCCAGCAATTCGTGCACCTACTTTGAAGCCAGGATCACTAGCTAATTGAATCAATGCCGAATTTGGATAAACATCCTTAACGACTCCGGCCAAACCAAACTGTGAAAGAACTGTCATGTTTTTCTTAATACCAGCATTGCTTCCAGAATCAATGGTGATGGTCTGAGCAAAAGATTGGCTTGAACCATGACTAATCACCTTGGCATTTACAATTTTGTAGCCAGCCGTTCCTGCTAAATCTAAAATATTTTGAAGTTGTTCTAGCTGGCCATCCGCATTTTTGCGATTAAGTAGCTGGAGCTTTAATTCAGCATTTTCTGCTTCCAGCTTTTCAATTTGGTTTCCGGTGCGACCAAGATTTGTAACATCGGAGAAAAAGTTTTTAACAGGATTGAAAACCGCTGCGCCAGCTCGCTGGAAGGGTGAAAGAACAGTCTGTGTCCCCTGCCTAAAGCTGTCTAGAACTTTTACGCCGCGCAAATCCAAGGTAATCAGAAAGAGCGAAGTGACAATCAAGATCACCAACAACAAACGTGCGCGACCCTCACCGCCCTGACGCATTACAGGATGGCCTTATCGACGTGGCTCGGAGATTAGAACCTTCTCAAGAGCTTCAAACT
>JACCDX011156586.1_pt1 | contig 11449 bp, 9 predicted proteins | sample 7449681 | NCBI WGS metagenome assembly JACCDX01 (sample SAMN15323450, study PRJNA562643) | freshwater metagenome | isolation source: river surface water | place: USA:Blue River Watershed | collected 2017-08-18 | reverse complement strand
GTGGAAGAATTTGAAGTTGGCTGGCAGCGTTTGCATATACGCCTCGATAGGCTTCCACTTGGCCTCGTCTTTGGTGTTATTGTCTACCACGATGACTTCATAGTGTTGGTATTGCAGATTTTCTAGGCTCTTGATGGTGGCCAGCACCATTTCTGGCGGCTCGTTATAACAAGCCAGATGCACCGATACAAATAATTCTTGCTCAGCCGGTAAGGCTTTTGCGCGTTGATAGTTTCTGCGCCAACCACCCTTGAACATCACCTCACTAAATTCGACGCCATAAATCATCAGCACGGCGGAGGTGAGCAACATGCCGATAATCAAAGCAATCAGCACAATAAAGTCGCGTAGGGTGTAGTAGTAGTCTTCGGGTAAATTCCAGGCGATGACCAAGGTGGTCACGCAGGCCTGTAACAAGATGGCGAGCGAGATGCGGCCGCCTATGCCCCAGCTACGGAAGCGGTAGGCGATAAATAAAATTGGCAGAAACCCTATCAAGGTCGACCAAACGGCTTTTTCTAGCCATTGATCGTCGCGTGGGACGGCACCCACCAGTGAGTATTTCTGCTCGCGGTCGGCATTAAACATGCCCCAATACGCACCTGCCCATCCTTCTAGCGATTGCTTCCAAGGCTGGTCAAAGGCTTCCATTAGATAGTAGTCATAGGACTTTTTGGCTGTGCGTGCCAAGAATTCGCGTACAAATTTGGCTTGATTGATTTCCGAAGCCACCGCTTCGCCTATGGTGGGGCCGCGACTGGGCCAACCGATTTCGGTAATCACGATTTTTTTGCGTGGATATTTTTGCATCAACTCGTCATAACGCTGAACCGCGTAATCCACCGCTTTATCGACCGGCAAGCCCTCGTGGTAGGGCAGCAAATGCACCGCGATAAAGTCGACATGGCGCACTAAATTTGGATTCTTTTCCCAGATATGCCATGGCTCGGCGGTGGAGATAGGTTTATTGGTCTTGCGTCTGACTTCATCCAAATAGCTGATCAGTTGCTCAGGCGTAACATCCTGACGCAATAAGGACTCGTTGCCGACGATGGCGCGCTCAATATTGGGATAGATTTTCAGCTTGGCGCTGAGCGCTTGTATTTCGCGGCGGTTAGCTTTTTCATCGGCCCCTATCCAAGCCCCTGCCGTGACTTGCATGCCGTGATTGGCGGCGAGGCCGATAATCTCGCTGTTCTCCAAAGCGCCATATAAGCGAATGCGATTACTCAGCGGTTTGATGATGGCGAGGTCTTGGTCCAACTCGGCGGTGCTGGGATATTGTTTTTCTAATGGACTTTGATCTTTTTGAAAGCCGCTATAGGCAAAGCCATGGACCAGCTTGGGAGCGTTCATCAAAGGCAGGGCGCGATTACTAATGCTCCATAAACTAAAGTGGGCAAACGCAAATAGGCTGGCGAATAACACCGGCAGAAGAATACGATGCAATATTTTGTTCATCATGCTGCGCTATTTCCTGAGTGAGGCAAACGTTCATCATGCAGCGCGGCGGGGGGCTTGCTATCCTCTGCGCTAGAACGCGCAGTGAGTAACAAGCCAGCCAATACAATATTGATCAAACACCATAGTTGTGCACTGCAGTTATTCGGTTCTAGCTTTAACACATCAGCCGCGCCGAATACCAACAACAAACTTAAGCCAAGCGTTATGCTGCGTGCGATGACCATTCCGGCTTGTGGCCAGAGCGCGGGCTTGGGCAAAAAGATTATGCTGCAGGCGCTAATCAGAACGGGCAGTAACACAATCTGATTGGGGAAATTACGGTAACGACCATCCAAAATCAGCAATGCTGAGGTCACGATGCTATATAGTGCGAGCGCGATTAACATCCATCTCGCGTGATAATAAAACACTTCAACTTTATATTTTATCTCTCTGAATATTAATAAATAAATATTCATCAATAGCAGGCCAAAAGCAATCGCACTAAAGCTAATCAGCGCCATCCATTCGGAATAATTGCGACACGCTACCCATACATAATGCACTTGCAAATATAGCGTCAGCGCCGTCATCAAACTCAAACTAAATACACTGGCGTAATGCCAAAGATCCACTTGCTGAGTTGCGCGAGATGGCGCAGTTGTACGCAAGAAAATTGCTACCATTAACAAGCTCAAGCCCAGCAATGCGGCCAATAGCAATGGGTCGTTGCGCTCTGCCACAGCTTGACCCAAAGTAAATTTAGGCTGGCCATCCACGTCATACATGCCCCAATAGCCGCCCACTGTACCCTCTAGATTGCGTTTCCAAGGCTGATCAAAGGCTTCTATCAAGTTGTAGCGCCAGCCATGCTGATGTGCTAACTGTAAAAAGCTTTGCATATATTGCACTTGATTGCGTAGGCTGGGTTCTGCTCCGAAACGCTGACGTCCTTGCGCAGGCCAGCCGGTTTCACCAATCAAAATGGGGCGTTTAAACTCTTGTTGCAACAGTTGCATGACCGCTTCGACATGATGCTCAGCGTCTTGTGTCGCCACCGGATTGTTTTCCCAATAGGGCAGGATATGCACGGTAATAAAGTCCACTTCCTCTGCCAGCTCTTTATGCATACGCCCAAACTCCCAAACATCTGCATAGGTGATGGGCGTGGAGGTGGCTTGTTTAATCAGGCGGAAATACTCGCGCATGGTGTTAGGCTTTTGCTCGCCACGCAGCAATACTTCATTGCCGACCACTAAGGCTTTGATGGTCTTGGGATATTGCCGACTTAATTGAATAGCGCGGGTGATTTGCTCGCGATTAATGCTATCTACCCAGCCTATCCAAATGCCCAGATACACTTGCATACCGAGACTTTGCGCAATCTCCGGCACCGCGTCTAAACCCAACGCCACCGAGTAGGTGCGCACACAGGGAAATTGTTTGGACAACAAGCGCAGGTCTTGTTGAATTTGTTCACGCGGAATATGGGTGTTGGGATCTAGCGGATTGCTGCCTTGATAGAACGGTGAATACGACACGCATTGTATCGGCTCTGGACTGGCCACTGTAGGCTGAGCTGAGAACTGCTGCCAGATCCAAATTGCGCAGCCGAGCAACAGAGTCAGCGTGGCAAAATGGAAGGCGCGCATGGCGCTTGGATGGACGTTGGCGTTCAAGGGTATCTTTAGCTACAAAACAAGCTCGCTATCATAATGGAGAGCGTCAGGGGTGACAAAATAATTTTTTCGTCATGCATGCATGGCCGGCAGATTAACAGCTAAAATACGCGCTCGTTTTTTTTCTGTACCTTGTCTGATTGGGATTCCCTACTATGAAATTCATCTTTGCCACTCTGTGTGTTTTGCTCATCAGCATCCCAGCGTTGGCAGGACATCCTTCTAATGAAAGCGAGCTAGATAGCACTGCCAGTCCTGCGACAGAAGCTTACAACGGTCCAGACTACAGCGGTGTATATGCCTGCAAGGGCAGCAATAGCAAGGTAGGGGATTATGAGTTGCAGGCTAAGTTAGAATTTAATCGCGTCGCCAGTCACGAGCAGTTTGCCGTCTATCACCTGATTACCGAAACCGAAAATGCCACCGTATATCACGGTCAGGCGATTGCCAATGGCAGTCGTATGGCTTTGACCTTTAATATTATCGATGGACGCAATGCTGAATACAGTACCGGCATTGCCTATATCAAACAGCTGGGGGCCAACACTTGGGCCTACACCAATTACTACTATGAGCCGGATGAATATGGCGGTACTTACGGCAGTGAGTATTGTGTAAAACAAAAAATTCGGGTGGCGAAAAAGCCTAAGAAACGTTTACATCGTAACGCCTGATTGACTATCAAGTTGAGGGCCGCCGCTTAGATAGGTAGCGCTGAGATTTTTATCGTGATTCTTGCGCGCGTTATTCCCGTGTCTCACATTTGACATACCCGCGTTCCACCCTCGTCATTCCCACTCCCCACCTTCGTCATTCCCACTCCCCACCTTCGTCATTCCCGCGTAGGCGGGAATCCAGCCTCAATAAACAAGCACGAAGTACAACGCATTTTGATGCGAGGGTAAACCCTTAATGTCGCTTTCGCGGCTTTTCTTTTTTTCTGGATTCCCACCTACGCGGGAATGACGGTAGGAGTGCGGGAATGACGGTAGGAGTGTGGGAATGACGTTAAAAGGCGAGGGAATTAAGACAGTGGCGTGCGTGCCAGTGTCACACCATATTGCTTAGCCATCTGCGCCAGATCCATGCCCATCAGTGCCTGATATTCGGCATAACGTGCAGTGGCAATTTCATCTTGCGTAACTGCCTGGTTAGTCGCCGGATGGCACATCAAAGCTGAAATAGGATATTGGGCAGCTTGTTGCAGCCAATGCTGAAACGCATGCCGGTAATCATCACGCGCTAAATCAAAGTCATACACCCCCAATAATATCGGCGTAGTCGGGATATTCGCCTGTTGCGCTAGACGCTTTAATGCGCCAGCCCCTAGCCAATTAATGATATTGGCTTTGAATGACCAACTGGCTGGGGTTTGGGCAATTCTTAGCCATGGTAATTGCTTGCCATAACGACGACACATTTCAGCCACCAGCGCCTCGCGAATCACGGGTAGTTGGTGGATATGTTGATGTCCATCGATGTAATCAGGGGCGGTGCCCAAGGCTGCTTCAAAGGCATCAAATTGCGCTTGAATACGCGCCATCACCCAGGACTGATCGATGCGTCGGCTGATACAGGCCAATATGAGTTTGGCTAAGGAATAAGACGAATTAAATTCAGTGAAATCTAAATGCAAACCTATGCTGGCTTGTTGGCGAATTTCGCGCTGGATTGATTTTGCTGCCTGTGGCCAACGTGGGCTGAGTACCATGCAGGCAGTGGCGTTCAACTTGCCGGCGCAGATTAATTGCAAAATGGCGCTATCCACTTCTGCGCGCATGGCGAAATCGTCAGCACAGAGTATCAGTTTAGCCATGGCGGAAAGCCCAATATTTGCTGCTTAAAAAAGTTGCCACAGCCACAAGCACCATGACCAAGCCAAGGGCTAACCAAAACGGCAGTTGGGTATGTTGCAACAGACTAAGTAACAACCATTGATTAGCCGCAAAACCAGTGATGGCGACGGTCAAAAATCTTGGCAGGGCGTGCAAGTGAGAGCGCACATTGCCGGCAAAGCTGAGGCTGCGATGACCGAAATAACTGACCGGAAAAGCGATTAAAAAAGCTAGCAAATTAGCATACGCCGGAGTGAGCCAGTGATTGGCTTCTATCAGCACTGCGCTGATGTAATGCACCAGCGCTGCGCAAGCGCCGACCAAGCCAAACCATGAAATCGAGCGCAGACTTTTCAATGCGTCATCTTTCGGCTGCGTGGTTTTTGATTGGCTTGATGGACTTCAGCCACGATATACGGCGGACGACCTTTGACTTCGTCATACACGCGCGCCAAGTATTCGCCCAATATGCCAATAAACAGTAATTGCACGCCAGATAAAAACATCATGCCGGCAACCACTGTCGGCCAACCGGGCACCGACTCGTGGAAGAATAAACGATCGACCACCACCACGATGCCATAGATAAACGCAAGCAAGGCGAGTAGTGCGCCGACCATACTGGATAGTCGCAAAGGCACATGCGAGAAACTGGTGTAACCAGTCCACGCCAACTGTATCAGCTTTAACTTGGAGAAGGCGCTGGTGCCATGACTGCGCGGTAGCGGGGTATAGGGGATGCCGATGCTATTAAAGCCCACCCAAGCATACATCCCCTTCATAAAGCGATTGCGCTCTGGCAATGATAGCAATGCCTCTACCACTTTTCTGTCCATCAGACGGAAGTCACCCGCATCGCGAGGAATTTCAATTTGTCCGCCCATGCTGATAGTGCGATAGAACACCCGGCTGCCCCATTGTTTAAATTTTGACTCGGTATGTCTGTCATCGCGCACGGCATAAACCATATCGTAACCAGCGCGCCATTTTTCTAGCATTTGCGCGATTAAGTCGGCCGAATGTTGGCCATCCGCATCCATACAAATCACCACGTCGCCCTTGGCATATTCCAGCCCAGCGCTAATGGCATATTCCTTACCAAAGTTGCGCGAGAATCTGACCAGTGTGGTGCGTAAATCAGCAGGGGCGGATTTGACGGCGGCGGCGGTACTATCTTTGCTGCCATCATCGACCACTACGATATCCCATTGATGGCTGAGTTTGCTGATGCAGCCAGCAATATGCGTTAGGGTGAATAGGATGGCCGCAGCTTCATTGTAGGCCGGAACGATGACCGTGATATGCGGGTTAAAAGCATGTTTTGCTAAGTTGGAATTTTCCATTGCCATCGAATCTCGCTGTTGATTGGTATGTTGCTATGGTTTAGCCATGGCTTAATTGGGCGGTGCTGGTTTGGGGATGCGTTGCTCACCCACCAAATCGCGTCTGTCCTTAATCACCGCCAAAGTGGCGCCTAGTCGCTCAACCTTGCCTATGATATTGCCTTGCAGCACCTTATCGCAATTCATATTGGTGCTCGAGATAAAGAAATCGGCGCGTATCCAATTCTCGGTGACGGCAAAGCGTTGATCTAAATAGGCGCGGCCTTGAAATGCCTCTGCACAAATAGCAACAAAATATGGGCCAGCGCTAGACTGGTGTAAACGTTGTTGTTCTTGCGTGACATAGTCCTCGAGTTGTTGCGTGGCATCAAGTAAGCTGCTGGACCAGTAATCCGACTCCCACGCGTGTTGCGCACTCTTAAAATCACCCGCCAAACGGTTGTAGTAGACATACTCGTAGGGATGCAATCGCGCCATGATGGAGAGGGTATAAGTCAGCGATAAAATCAGCACTAAGCAAAAGCTTTTTTGTAATCGCGGGTAGGGTTGGCAACATTGCCATGCATGACTGAGCGCCATTCCCGCGATGACCGCCAGAGGCGCCAAGATAAAGGTGAAATGTCTGACCCCGTTGTAAAGCGCAGGTCTATCCCAAAACACAAATAGCAATGGGAATAAAACCGTAATCAACAGGGCCAGCATGGGCAAACTTAGGCGCAACTCTGCGCGACTGAGCAACCAAGCATAGCCACGATGGGCGGCAAAAGCTAAGGATAATAACAAGCCGAATAAAAACGCTTCTGGCAAGCGTATGCCGAGATAGTCCAGCAAGTAACTGCGGGGTACATCGCCTATGCTGACCCAAGTGCCAGCGACGATGGTATTCATATTAAAAGCGAAGTGCGAAAACGATTTGGCGGCTATTAGCAAATGATCGGCACCCATCGCCACCCAAGGCCAAAATAGGATCATCAATAACAAGCTGACGATAGCAGCGGGCAGTAGCCCAAGCACGGCAGCATAGAGTGTTTGCCAACGCTGTTGAGGCGCCGTTTCTACTAGCGCGATGGCGAGTAACAACACTAGATAAATAATGGCAAACACGCCCCCTATACGTAATCCCAGTGCAGCGCCAATGGCGACCCCCAACTTGATACTGAGCGATAGCGGAATCTGGCGTAGGTCTTTGGCGATTAACACGGTGTAATACATTGCCCACGCCATGCAAGCACCAAAGGTAACGTCTTTGGTATGGGTGAACATGGCGCCTGTCCAAGCCCCAGTGATGGCGAGTAATAGCGCACTGATAAAAGCGGCGCGGCGATTGGCCAATAGTTCAGCACAGCGGTAAACGGCAATGATGCCCGCATAGCCAAATAGGGCGGACAGTAAATGACGTAAATCCCATACCCATAGCGGCAAGATTTTTTCTAAGCCCGCAGCCAGTAGATCAAAAAAGCCACCATATAAATACAAGTTTTTATATTCAAAGGCGGACAGGTCTTGCAAACCAGAAGCATAAAATTTGACCAATAATTGACCATAGGTGTGTTGCACCATTTCGTCATTGCTGATGCCGTATTGCTTGAAAGTCAGTAGGATAAATATTGCGAGGAGAGCAAATAGCACAATGCTGGCTCGCTCTATAGGGGGTGCTGACTTAATACCAGCGGGGAAGTATTTTTTTAAGAAATTCATCGAGATATCGCGCCTAAAGGTGCCGCGATTATACCTTAGCACCTTGCTGCTGTAATGCCCAATCAATATGCTCGCGCAACAAGTCACTGGCATCCGCGCGACGTGCTTGCAAGGCTTGAATAATCGCCTCTGAGCGCGGGGCATTGCCCAAACCCACGGCAATATTTCTTAACCATTGTTCATAGCCGATGCGGTAAATAGCGCTTCCAGCCAAGTGTTGCGTGAATTGCTCGGCGCTCCATGCAAATACCTCAAGCAGGGTGGCGTGGTCTAAACCCATGCGTACATGAAAATCATTTTCTTGCGTCAGTTTGGCAAAACGATTCCAAGGACAACACAGCTGACAATCATCACAGCCATACACGCGATTGCCTATCAAGGCTCTGAATTCGTGCGGTATGCTGCCTTTATGCTCGATGGTGAGATAGGAAATACAGCGCCGTGCATCTAAACGGTAGGGGGCGACAATAGCTTGAGTTGGGCACACTTTGATACAGGCATCACAAGTGCCGCAGTGATTGTCTAGGCTGGCATCCAGTGGCAGTGGCAAATTGGTATAAATTTCGCCTAGAAAAAACCATGAGCCAGCATCACGCGATAACAATAGCGTATGTTTGCCACGCCAACCTAAGCCAGCTTTTTCCGCCAACGCCACTTCCAACACTGGCGCGCTATCGGTAAATACACGGTATTCAAAATCGCTGACCTGCTGCTGAATTTGACTGCATAGGGCTTGCAGTTTATTGCGCATGACTTTGTGATAATCGCGCCCCAAAGCATAGCGCGAGATATAGGCCTGATCGGCATCATGCAAGGTCTCGATGGCATCTCTAGCGTGCGGAGGAAAATAGTTCATGCGCACTGAAATCACCCGCACAGTGCCGGGCACCAAATCTGCGGGTCGAGTGCGTTTTTTGCCATGTTTTGCCATATAATCCATAGCACCATGAAAACCTTGCTCCAACCACGACACAAAATGCGCTTCTTGAGTTGCCAAGTCGATATCCGCGATACCCACATGATCAAATCCCAATGCTTTTCCCCACAGCTTGATGGACTGTGCCAATGTTTGCATATCGTATTCAGGTGAGCTCATGAGCAGCGATTTTACACTAGCCCTCGCTGATGAGCAGGCGACATTGGACTGTGCAGCCAAGTTGGCGAAAATTTTGATTCCCGGTTTGGCGCTTTATCTGCATGGCAACTTGGGCGCAGGCAAGACCACTTTGGTGCGTGGTGTGCTCAATGCTTTGGGGTATCCCGGCAAGGTAAAAAGTCCAACCTATACTTTGGTTGAGCCATACGAGCAGGCGGCGTTGCCTTTTCCCATCTTTCATTTTGATTTATATCGTTTTCAAGATGAAGAAGAATGGCATGCCTCAGGTTTTCGGGAATACTTTAACCCGCGCAGTGTGTGTTTTGTAGAGTGGCCAGAAAAAGCTGGCAAGTTGATTCCGGCAGCGGATATCGATATTTATTTACAGCATCAAGCCCAAGGCAGATCGCTGCGCATCCACAGCAATACGCAATTAGGAAAACAATGTTTAAGCGCTTGGTAAAAATTGTCTTGCTTCTCGCTTTATTCACTCAGGCTGCATGGTCGGCACCAGTCAACGTGATTGCCAGTCGTGTTTGGCCGGCAGTGGATTACACCCGCATCACCATCGAAGTGAGCAGTGAAGTCAGTCAAAAAATTACCGTATTAAAAAATCCAGACCGCTTGGTATTGGATTTGGAAAATATAGAAATCAATCAAGCGCTGAAAAGTTTGCCGGCAAGCATCAGTCCCAACGATCCGTATATCCGTCAAATTCGCATCGGTAACTTTAAGCCGGGCGTTGTGCGCTTGGCGATAGATTTAAAAACCGAGGTAAATCCTAAAGTGGTGATGTTGCAACCAGCGGGTGGTTATCAGCATCGCTTGGTATTGGATGTCTACCCATTACAAGATCCACTCTCCAGCATGCTAAATCAACTAGAAAAACCGCCCGTGGAGGCCGCAAGCGCCAACCCTTCGCCTAGTCCTGCGTCCACAGCCGCGGTTGAGTCGGTGCCGGCGGAAACTGCACCTACCTCAGAAGTGACGGCTCCAAGCATTGCCGAGCCCGTCATCGAAGCCCCTATCAGCAATAAGCCTGCGCTGGTGAACGGACAGCGCCTGATTACCATCGCCATTGACGCGGGTCACGGTGGCGAGGATCCAGGGGCCAAAGGGGCGAATGGCTCACATGAAAAAAATATCACTTTGGCGATTGCCAAGTTACTCAAACAAAAAATCGATGCCGAAAGCAATATGCGTGGCATTCTGACACGCGATGGGGATTACTTTATTCCTTTGCATGGGCGGGTGGTGAAGGCCAGAAATATGCAAGCCGATTTATTCGTATCCATTCACGCCGATGCTTTTGTGCGGCCTGACGCGCGTGGCTCATCAGTATTTGCGCTGTCGGAAAAAGGTGCCACGAGTGCATCTGCGCGTTACTTGGCGAAAAAGGAAAATGAGTCTGACTTGATCGGCGGCGTCAGCTTGGACAAGGGGGATATGAACCTCGCGCGTACGCTGTTGGATTTGTCGCAAACCGCCACCATTAACGATAGCTTAAAACTTGGCAAATACGTATTGAGCAAGATAGGTGAGATTAATCCTTTACACAAAGGCTCAGTCGAGCAAGCCGGATTTGCCGTGCTGAAATCGCCCGATATTCCCTCGATTTTGGTAGAAACCGCGTTTATTTCCAATCCCGAAGAAGAACGTAAGCTAAACGATGATGAATATCGCAACAAACTTTGTATGGCGATATTAGCCGGGATCAAAAAATACTTTGCCGGCAATCCGGCCTTAGTGCGTGGCAAGGTGGCACAGGAATAACATGCAGCTGACTTTCTTAGGTGCCACAGGCACGGTAACAGGCTCAAGAACTTTGCTAGAGAGCAAAGGCAAGCGCATCTTAATTGATTGCGGCTTGTTTCAAGGTTTAAAACAATTGCGTTTAAAAAATTGGGATGCTTTTCCGGTTGAGCCCTCAAGCATAGACGCCATTTTATTGACCCATGCTCATATCGATCACAGCGGATATTTGCCACGGTTAGTCAAACTGGGTTTTCGCGGCAAAATTTATTGCACCTCTGGCACCCACGACTTATGTCATATTTTATTGCCAGATTCTGCGCACTTGCAGGAAGAGGAAGCACGCTACGCCAACCAAAAGGGCTTTTCTAAGCACCATCCAGCCTTGCCTTTATATAGCCAAGACGACGCTCAGCGTGCCTTGGATTTGTTTCAAACGGTGGACTTTCATGAGCTGGTAGATTTAGGTGAGGGATTACAAGCCCGCTTTTATAGCAATGCGCATATCTTGGGGTCATCCTGTATTCATATTAGCGACGGGGATAAATCAGTATTGTTCTCGGGGGATGTGGGACGCTCGAATGACCCATTGATGAGAGCGCC
>JACCDX011709386.1_pt1 | contig 11450 bp, 10 predicted proteins | sample 7449681 | NCBI WGS metagenome assembly JACCDX01 (sample SAMN15323450, study PRJNA562643) | freshwater metagenome | isolation source: river surface water | place: USA:Blue River Watershed | collected 2017-08-18 | reverse complement strand
ATTTTCTTACCGACCTCGGTAGAACCGGTAAAGGCGATCTTTGCGATTCCTGAGTGGTTAACAATGGCAGATCCTGTTGAGCCATCTCCGGTAACGATATTTACAACTCCCGCAGGAAGTTCGGCTTGCTGGCAGACTTCTGCGAATAGAAGAGCGGTTAGCGAAGTTGTTTCAGCTGGTTTTAGTACAACGGTATTTCCGGTTGCTAGCGCTGGAGCTACTTTCCAGGCCAACATGAGTAGCGGGAAGTTCCAAGGAATTATTTGACCAGCTACGCCGTATGGCTTGGGTGATTTTCCCATTCCGGCGTAATCCAATTTGTCAGCCCAACCGGCGTGATAGAAAAAGTGGGCAGCAACTAGAGGAATATCGATATCTCGCGTCTCGCGAATTGGCTTGCCGTTATCGAGCGTTTCAAGAACAGCGAATTCACGGGCGCGCTCCTGCAAGATTCGCGCGATCCGATATAGATATTTACCTCGTTCTTTACCAGAGAGCTTCGACCAAGTTTTTGTATATGCCTTTTGGGCGGCGATCACAGCTTTATCAACATCGCTGGCGCCACCAAGAGCGATCTGACTTAAAACTTCTTCTGTTGCCGGATTTATTGTTGCAAAGTGGTTTCGCCCATTTACAAATTTGCCATCGATGAAGTGACCGTACTTAGGATTAATTGAAACGATCGAGCGTGATTCAGGGGCTGGTGCATATTCGAAAGTCATTACTGTTCCTCGGGCGCCTTCTCTTAATCGATCGTTACGTAGTTAGGGCTAGCGTAGTAGCCATCATCCATTTTCATGCGTTGCATTAAAAGATCATTTAAAAGCGCGCTTGCTCCAATACGGAAAAACTCTGGAGTTAACCATTCTGGGCCAGCGGTTTCATTTACGAGAACCAATTGTTTGATTGCATCCTTGGTGTTTCTAATTCCACCAGCCGGCTTCACTCCGATGCGACGATTGGTCATCTCGTAGAAGTCACGAACAGCTTCGAGCATAACCAGGACAACTGGGGGAGTAGCGGCCGGAGCGACCTTTCCCGTAGAAGTCTTGATGAAATCAGCGCCGGCGAGCATTGCCAGGTACGAAGCTTTACGGACATTGTCATATGTAACCAATTCGCCAGTTTCGAAAATTACCTTTAGATGAGCGCGCTCACCGCAGACTTCTCGGATCTTTACTATCTCATCAAAGACCAAACCAAACTTTCCCGATAAAAATGCGCCGCGGTCGATCACCATATCGATTTCAGTAGCACCGGCATCAATTGCATCTTGGGTATCTTGAATCTTTACTTCCATTGAGGCGCGACCAGAAGGGAAGGCGGTTGAAACCGCGGCTACTGGCACATGCTTGCCGCCAATAGCATCTAAATGAGTTCGGGCGATCAAAACCATATCGTTGTAAACGCACACCGCACCAACGCTAGGAATCGTTAAATCAGTTGGATCTGGACGTACCGCTTTAGTACAAAGTGCGCGAACCTTCCCAGGGGTATCGGCGCCTTCTAGAGTTGTTAAATCAACCATGGAGATTGCAGTATCAATTGCCCAGCGCTTGCTTGTTGTCTTGATACTGCGAGTAGCCAACATGGCAGCACGCGCTTCAGCGCCAACTTGATCTACTCCGGGAAGCTGGGATAGGAAATTCTTAAGCGAACTTTCTGAACCATCGACAATTCCATAGAAACTCATGAAAGAAAATCCTTAAGGGGTTGGCGTAATTGATCTAGTAAAGCGCTGGCAGATTGTGAGTCTTTGGTAATAACCTCGATGTAGCACTTCATCTTGGCTTCGGTTCCGCTAGGTCGAATAATTATGCGGATTCCACCATCCAGCCAGATACGTAACCCATCGGTTGGTGGAAGACCATCTTTTGGCGCTGCTAGGTCATCAATTGATTCGACTTTCCGGCCAGCAATCTCTGCTGGTGGATTCTTGCGAAGGCCAGCTAGTAGCTCGGTAATTCGCGACATATCGCTTACGCGGATTGAGATTTGCTCAGTTCCATGAAAACCGTGACGCGCCCAAACTTCACTTAGAAGATCAACGAGCGTCTTTCCTTCCGCCTTTAGATCGGTTGCTATCTGAGCTAAGAAGAGCGCAGCAGAAATACCATCTTTATCGTTAACAGTCTCTGAATCAACGGCATAGCCAATCGCTTCTTCGTACCCAAAGGCAAGATCCTCAATCTTGGCCAACCATTTAAAGCCAGTTAAAACCTCTTTAAAATCGATTACATAGTGCGCAGCAATTTTGCGCAGCGCTGATGAGGAAACAATTGAATTTCCAAAACTTCCGCGCGGATGCGAACGAGCAATCCATTCGCCAAAGATCACGCCAAGTTCGTCTCCGCGCAGCATGCGCCAACCACCGTCGGGATCGTTAACTGCAGCAGCGCAACGATCGGCATCAGGATCATTTGCGATAACTAAGTCAGCCCCGCCTTCGCGCGCTTTTGCCAAAGCTAGATCAATCGCGCCAGGTTCTTCGGGATTAGGAAAAGCGACGGTTGGAAAATCTGGATCTGGTTGTGCTTGCTCTGTTACTAATATCAACTTTGGAAATCCAGCTTTAGCAAAAGCCTTCTCAAGAGTTTCTGTACCCACTCCATGCATTGCGGTGTAAACAATTTTTAAAGATCCCGGCCGTGGTGCTAAAGCCGCTGTTTGTGAAATATATTTATCAAGAACATCATCATCTAGAACGGTCCAGTCGGAACCTCTTGGTTGTTGCGATAAAGATGTAACTGCGCCAATTTCTTTGGCGATGAATCCATCTGTTGGATTGATGATTTGCGATGCGGCATAGTCGATGCCATCTGCTGTCGGGCCGATATAAACCTTGTAACCATTATCTTGTGGGGGATTGTGGCTGGCGGTAACCATTACTCCGACATCGCATTTGAGTTCGAGGGTAGCGAAAGCCAGCACAGGTGTTGGTAGCGGCCTTGGAAGTATGAATACTTCAAAGCCGGCGCCTGAAAATATCTGCGCAGATTCTTCTGTGAAATCTTCAGAGCCATAACGCGCATCGCGCCCAATAACTACGCGCTTCATGCCGCGCTCTTTCATATAAGCAACCAAGCCTGCGGCAGTACGTCCAACTACGGCGCGGTTCATACATGATGGGCCAGGTCCGATCGGTCCGCGAAGACCGGCTGTTCCGAACTGTAGAAACCCGGAAAAGTATTTCTTTAGCGTTTCTTCATCTCCTGCAGAAACGAGCTGGTTTAACGCGGCAGCAGTCTTGGGATCTGGGTCATCGGCAATCCAGGCTTGGACTTCGGCTAAAAGCTGCGCGTTCATAGCCACAGCCTAACTTGATTGAAACGAGTTGTGAATTGCGATTAGTCGACGGAGTTAAGCGTCAAGAATGTCGCAGAGAACTGTGCCGCTGGAAACCGTCTCACCGATTACTGCCTTGAGGTTTGCAACCTTGCCAGATTTATGGGCAATCAGCGGTTGCTCCATCTTCATCGCTTCCAAAACAATAATTAAATCGCCGGCTTCCACCAAGGCGCCTTCCGCAACGGCAATCTTTACAACGGTTCCTTGCATCGGACTTGTGAGCCCGGTTCCGCTTGCCCCGCCAACCTTTGATTGCTTTGCACGGTGACGCTTTACAACCGGTTCAGGTGTGTGAAGTTTTACCTCAAAGCGCTTGCCATTTACTTCTGCAACTAAATGCTCAGCAGCAATCTTTGTAGTGACAGGAACTTGAGCAGCCGAAAATGCTGGAATATCGTTTTTAAATTCATTCTCGATATAACTCGTATAAACCTTAAAGTTTTCGGTGTATGCCGGATCTTCTAAGATAGCGCGGTGGAATGGAATTGCTGTTGCTAAACCATCTACCTCGAACTCAGCAAGCGCGCGTCTGGCACGCTCTATTGCTTGCTTACGAGTTGCACCTGTAACGATTAACTTGGCAAGCAGTGAGTCAAAGTTTCCGCCGATGGTGTCGCCGCTCTTAAAGCCTGCATCAATACGTACACCAGGGCCAGTAGGTAAGTTCCATTGCGTAATTCGTCCTGGAGCTGGCAAGAATGAACGTCCAGGATCTTCACCATTGATGCGAAATTCAAGTGAATGTCCGCGAATTTCTGGATCTGTAAAACCGAGTTCTTCTCCCATTGCGATTCGGAATTGCTCACGTACTAAGTCGATTCCTGTAACTTCTTCGCTAACTGGGTGCTCAACTTGTAGACGGGTATTTACTTCGAGGAAAGAGATCGTTCCATCGAGACCAACTAAGAATTCGCAGGTACCGGCTCCTACGTAGCCAGCTTCTTTCATGATCGCTTTACTTGAGCGATAGAGCTCTTCATTCTGCGCATCAGTTAAGAACGGAGCAGGGGCTTCTTCTACTAACTTTTGATGGCGACGTTGCAGCGAGCAATCGCGGGTGCTAACTACGACTGCGTTGCCATGTTGATCAACTAAAACTTGAGTTTCCACGTGGCGTGGTTTATCTAAATAACGCTCTACAAAGCACTCGCCACGTCCGAATCCTGCGATCGCTTCGCGGACTGCCGATGCGAAGAGTTCGGGGATTTCCTCCATTGTGCGAGCAACCTTTAGGCCTCGACCGCCGCCACCGAAAGCCGCCTTGATCGCTACTGGAAGTCCATGTTCTTTAGCGAAGGCGATTACCTCATCTGCATCGGCAACCGGATCTTTTGTTCCCGCAACAAGCGGAGCGCCTGCCTTAGCAGCGATACGTCGAGCAGAAACTTTGTCACCTAGCGCACTTATCGCATCAGGTGACGGTCCAATCCAAATAAGCCCCGCGTCGATAACGGCTTGTGCAAAATCTGCGCGCTCAGATAAAAATCCGTAACCAGGGTGAACGGCATCCGCGCCAGACTCTTTTGCTGCTGCGATTATCTTTGAAATATCTAAATAAGTTTGGGTCGCAGTAACGCCATTTAGCGAAAATGCATAGTCTGCGCTCTTGGTGTGGATCGCATCGCGATCTTCCTCAGAGTAAACAGCAACGCTCTCAATCCCATGATCGCGGCAGGCGCGGATAACACGGACTGCGATTTCTCCGCGGTTAGCAATCAGTACGCGCTTCATTGCATCTCCTTCACTTCTGGCCAAGAATATCCAAGTTGTGACATCGCCGAACGTAAGAAGGGCATTGATATTCCGACAACATTTGTGTAATCACCCTCGATAATTGGAATAAATGGAGAACCAAATCCATCGAGCGTAAATCCACCGGCTACATGTAGAGGTTCACCTGATGCGATGTAGTCGTCAATCTCTTGGTCGGTTAAATCAGAAAAAGTCACCTTGGTTGTGACGCGATCTGCGATTTCTCTGCCTTGTTCGGTATCGATAATGCAATGGCCGGTGTGCAGTAAACCAGAACGCCCGCTTATCGCTTTGGCACGTTCGCGCGCTACATCTGGGGTACCTGGCTTTCCGAAGGAGACGCCATCGACATCAAATGTTGAGTCGCATCCAATAATTAGCGCAGGGTAATCAATTTGCTCGCGGACTGTATGTGCTTTGGTTACTGCTAAAGCGATGACCATATCCGCAGGTGTCATTGCGTTAAAGAATTCCGTTTCTTCATCAACATTGCTAACGATAATTGTTGGCTTAAGCCCTGCGCCTTCGAGCAAGCGGCGTCGCGATGTTGATTGTGAAGCTAGAACTATTTTTGGCATTAGTTACTTCTTCTGCGGGCGCCAAAGGTAATTTGGTGGGGGAGCGGCTGACGCAATTGCGGTAAGCCAAAGACGCTGCGCTTGATTACCGGAACCAAGTTCTGCATTTTGTGGTGATCAATAGCTGCCTTTAGCGCGAGCAGTTCTTCATCAGTTGGCTTGCCTGAAGTAATTGTAAATTTCATTACAGCGGGATATTTCCATGCTTGCGAGCCGGCAAGGTATCGCGCTTAGTTTTCAAAGTGCGGAATGCCTTGGTGATATATGCGCGCGACTGATGAGGCTCAATTACGCTATCGATTGTTCCGCGCTCTGCGGCGGCATAAGGGTTGGAAAGGGTTTCGGTGTAATCCGAAACTAGTTCTGCACGGACCTTCTCTGGATCTTTAGCATCTGCGATCTCTTTTCGGTACAAAATATTTACGGCGCCTTGCGCACCCATTACGGCAATTTCAGCGCTCGGCCATGCAAAGTTAATGTCACTTCCAAGATATTTGGAGCCCATGACGATGAATGCTCCGCCATATGCCTTACGAGTAATAAGCGTTACTAGTGGAACAGATGCTTCAGCGTATGCATATAGCAATTTAGCTCCGCGACGAATGATTCCGTTCCACTCTTGTTCGGTGCCAGGTAAGAAACCTGGAACATCGACGAGAGTAAGAATTGGAATATTAAAGGCGTCGCAGAAACGTAAGAAACGAGCAGCTTTCTCGCTTGAATTAATATCTAAAGTGCCAGCTAATTGCGAAGGTTGGTTGGCGATAATTCCGACTGATTCGCCTTCGATGCGTGCAAAACCAACGATGATATTTGGAGCATATAAAGCGTGAACTTCTAAGAATTCGCCTTCATCAACCAAGGTGGTAATCAAATTCTTCATGTCGTAAGGCTGGTTAGGGCTATCCGGAATCAAAGTGTTTAGAGCTGCATCTTCCGGAGTCTCATCCAAGGTTTGAGTTGGTGGAAGATGTGGAGAGCCATCCATATTGTTCGATGGTAGATATGAGAGCAAGGCTTTTACATAATCAATCGCATCAGCTTCGCTATCTGCAAGATAATGTGCATTTCCAGAACGGGTGTTATGAGTAAGTCCGCCACCGAGTTCTTCCATACCAACATCTTCGCCAGTAACAGTCTTGATTACATCTGGGCCGGTAATGAACATATGTGAAGTTTCATTAACCATAACGGTAAAGTCAGTAAGCGCTGGCGAATAAGCCGAGCCGCCGGCGCATGGTCCGAGAATCAAAGATATTTGTGGGATTACACCTGATGAGCGAGTATTCAGGCGGAAGATCTTGCCGTAACCGTTTAGCGAGGCGACGCCTTCTTGGATACGCGCACCACCTGAATCGTTGATGCCAATTAATGGAATACCGCTCTTAAGTGCGAATTCGGCGATCTTTACAATCTTTTCGGCATGTACTTCACCGAGGCTGCCGCCCATAACTGTGAAATCTTGTGAGTAAAGCGCAATTGGTCTTCCATCAACTGTGGCTGTTCCGATTACAACGCCATCACCGTAGGGACGATTCTTCTCCATACCGAACTGTGTCGAGCGATGACGAGCAAACTCATCGATCTCCGTAAATGAATCTGCATCGACCAACAGATCAATTCGTTCGCGGGCAGTTAGCTTTCCCTTTGCGTGTTGCTTCTCAACGGCGCGGGCCGATCCGGCGTGCACCGCTTCCTCGACACGAAGTCGGAGATCTTCAATTTTTCCTGAAGTTGTATGCAGATCTGGGCTCATGGCTCTACGGTACTAGTCGTGGGTAGCCAAGCGCCAAGAGCGCCACTTAATAAGTCGATCATCGCTGCAAAAATTTCGCAATACTGGCGGGTAAGCGTGCTGGAACTCACTACTTCAACTCAGAGCGATCTTTCAGAGTTAGTTAACTCTTCGGTAGCCAAATCTGGCGAGTTAATTGCTGCAGAGTTTCAAAGCCAAGGTCGTGGTCGATTAGATAGAAGTTTTGATGCGCCACCAGCAACGGCACTTTTATTCTCTCTTTACTTGCAACCAAAGCGACAACATAGCGATTGGAGTTTCATCTCTTTCTTAGCAGCAGTTGCTATGCATGAAGTTATCTCTGAAGGACTGCAGGAGAAAACCACTTTAAAGTGGCCAAACGATATTTTAATTGGAGAGAAAAAAGTTGCAGGGTTGCTTGCTCAACAAGTAGGTGACGGCGTAATAGTTGGAATCGGTTTAAATGTGGCGATGAGTGAAGCCGAACTTCCCGTACCGACAGCAACATCTCTATCGCTTGCTGGATCAAAGAAATTGGATCGCAACGAATTGCTGGCCGAATTTTTAAACCGTTTTGAAAATATCTTCACGCAATGGGATTCCGGCGCCAACTTCCTAGAAAACTATCGCCTGATTAGCTCAACGATTGGGCAGGAAGTACGCGTTGAAGTAACCGGCCGAGATCCACTCGAAGGCAAAGCGGTCGCGATCTCAGAACAAGGTGCGCTGATTCTCAGCGATGGCTTTGAGGTTAACGTTGGAGATGTAGTTCATCTACGATAGCCAGGTGAACGAGCGCTTTCCAACCGTCGGCATTATTGGCGCAGGCCAACTCGCCCGTATGACGGTAGCTCCGGCGCAAGCCCTTGGTGTAAATCTCTTGCTCTTTGCCGAAAGTAGCCAAGATAGCGCCGCGCAAATTGCAGAACATGTAGTCGGAGATTATCGAGATCTAGATGCGCTCAAAGATTTCGCTAAACGCTGTGATTTCCTCACATTCGAACACGAATTAGTTCCTCTCGCTGTAATTAAAGGGCTAGAGGCAACTGGGGTAAAGGTCTTTCCAACTTCAGATTCTTTTCAATTCTCACAAAATAAAGCGTTGATGCGCCAGAGACTTTCAACTTATCCATCTCCGAAATGGAAAGTCATAAACGATGGCGGTGACCTGCTGGCGTTCCCATTTATCGCTAAGAGCATTAGCGGGGGATATGACGGTCGTGGTGTTTGGAAAATTAAGAACCACGATGACCTTGATGAAATTCTCAACGAAGTACACCAGCTGTTGATTGAAGAACTAGTGGATTTTGATTTTGAAATTGCGGTGATGGTGGCACGTTCGGCGCATGGGCAAGCAGTTACTTGGGCGCCAACCCAAACGATTCAATCGGACGGAATTTGCACGAGCACGATTTCACCCGCTCCTCACCTTTCGCAAGAGTTAGCTGAGAAAGCGCAACACTTAGCTCTTTCAATAGCAAACGATCTCTCCTTAATTGGAGTGATGGCCGTTGAAATGTTTGTTAAAGGTGATGAACTGTTTATAAATGAACTGGCCATGCGCCCACATAATTCGGGCCACTGGACAATTGAAGGTTCCAAAACCAGCCAGTTTGAACAACATCTTCGGGCAATCTTGGATCTACCTTTGGGAGATCCGGCGATAGTTTCGAAGTTCGCAGTTATGGGAAATATCTTGGGTGGGGATAAGACCGATATGTATCGTCCCTACTTACATCTAATGGCGCGCAATCCTGAGCTGAAGTTTCATCAATACAAGAAAGAGATACGTAAAGGGCGAAAAGTTGGCCACGTTACCGTTGTCGGTGAAAACCTTCTAGAATTAACCGAGTTAATCGCGCATGCTCGCGACTATATGAGTGGAGAAATCGATGAGTGATGTAGCAATCATCATGGGGTCAGATTCTGATTGGCCCGTAATGGAAGAAGCGGCTAAGGCTCTTGATTCACTCGGAATTACCTACAGCGCAGATGTCGTGTCAGCCCATCGCATGCCTGAGGAAATGGTTGAGTTTGCGAAGTCCGCAGCCGCAAAAGGTTACAAAGTAATCATTGCTGGCGCTGGTGGCGCCGCACATTTACCCGGAATGGTTGCCTCGCTTTCGACGCTTCCAGTTATTGGAGTTCCAGTCTCGCTAAAAAACTTAGATGGAATGGATTCACTTCTATCAATAGTTCAAATGCCTGCTGGAATTCCAGTTGCAACAGTTGGAATCGATAACGCAAAAAATGCAGGTTTGCTAGCAGCGCGAATTTTGGGCGTAAGCGATGTGGAAATTTCCAAGCGCGTCGCAAATGGACTTGCTGAAATTAATAAAGAGGCAAAAGCAAAGGGCGCCCAATTGAGCGCCCGTCGCAATTCAAAGACTGGTTTTTAGTCGCTTCGACCTAGTGCGTGAACGCGCCAACCAGCTGCACGCCATTTATCGCGATCAAGCGCGTTGCGACCATCAATTAAGAACTTTGATTTAACAAGTTGACCAATTACTGAAGGATCCAGCTCGCGATATTCCTTCCACTCAGTTAAGTGAAGGATGGCATCGGCGCCTTTAACGCAATCTGCAACTTTTTCCGCATAATCCAGGTTTGGAAAGCGCTTACGTGCAGGTTCAATTCCCTTTGGATCATGCACAACAACAGTTGCACCTGCTGCTTGAAGTTGAGCTGCGATATCAAGCGCTGGGGAGTCACGGACATCATCACTATCTGGCTTAAAGGTTGCACCTAGAACCGCAATTTTATATTGAGTTAGATCTTCAGAAAGATCTGCGCGTACAACATCGATGACTCGTTGACGTGCACGTAAGTTAATCGCATCAATTTCACGTAAAAATTCGAGCGCTTGATCTGCACCGAGTTCTTGAGCACGCGCCATAAAAGCTCGAATATCTTTAGGTAAACAACCGCCACCGAATCCGATACCTGCTTGCAGGAAGCGGTTTCCAATACGTGGGTCGTAACCAATTGCCTTAGCCAATACCGTTACATCTCCGCCAGCGGCTTCACAAACTTCTGCCATGGCATTGATAAATGAAATCTTGGTCGCCAAGAATGAGTTTGCCGCCACCTTTACGAGCTCTGCAGTTGGAAGGTCAGCGCGAATCCAAGGTGTTCCAAGATCGATAATCGGCTTGTAAACCTCTTTAAGAATATTCTCGGCGCGGTCATCAACTACACCGACAACAAGACGGTTTGGGGTCAAAGTATCTTCAACTGCAAAACCTTCACGTAAGAACTCAGGGTTCCAAGCTAAATCTGCTTGTGGCGCTGAGTTAGCCAGGATTTCTCGGAGCGCTTGGGCGGTTCCAACTGGAACGGTTGATTTTCCGACAACGAGTGCGCCATCTTTTAAATGCGGTGCAATCGCCGCAACTGAAGACTTCACATACGTTAAATCTGCAGCAAGGCCATCTTTACTTTGTGGCGTACCAACACAGATGAAATGGACATCCGCATCTGCAACGGCAGAGAAATCTGTTGTGAAAGTTAGGCGACCGGTCTTCATCTCTGCAGCGAGCAGAGTGTCTAAACCTGGTTCGTAAAATGGGAGCTCTCCGCGCGATAGGAGATCGACTTTATGTTGGTCGGTATCGATACCAACTACTTCGAAGCCGAGTGATGACATACATGCTGCGTGCGTGGCGCCAAGATAGCCACAACCAATAACCGAAAGTTTCATAGGGATTTAGTCTAAGCCACCTTCTATTTGATATCTCCGCATGGGTTTTCCGCTGCGGTGCGAGTCTTAAATTTATCGACAATAACTGGCTTAGCTGATGCAGAAGTACTTGCCGATGGTGAAGGGGTAACTTCATCAACTAGTTCGGCATCGTCGCGGATACGCGTCCATAGATCTGCGCTAAGTACGGGATCCCACACAACAACTGAACCAACCACGGGATGGCGGCCATTTGCAGTCTTAAGAGGAACAGTCAAAGTACGAACGTTTCCGGAAGAAAGTCCGCGCATCTGTTTTGCAAGATCTAGCAGATCGT
>JACCDX010917619.1_pt1 | contig 11450 bp, 10 predicted proteins | sample 7449681 | NCBI WGS metagenome assembly JACCDX01 (sample SAMN15323450, study PRJNA562643) | freshwater metagenome | isolation source: river surface water | place: USA:Blue River Watershed | collected 2017-08-18 | reverse complement strand
CACCTGTGGCGTAGGTGGTAAGGGTTCGCCAAAACCCTTACCGAGTCCCAATTGAAAGATAAGGACGCCAGCCTAAACAGCCAGCAGTTGTATTTATTAAGTAATTTTCAATAACATTAATATCCCCATATTTTCCCAAATTGAGCAGGGAAAGTCAAGGTTATTAACCCGCTTCAAGCCTAAAGATATAATGTGCTTTTACAAATCCCTACGAGGTATATCTAATGGCAACTAATGTCGCATCGCAACTGGCACAAATCCAACGTCAAAAAGAAGCCTTGCTCAAAAAGGAGCAAGCCCTCATGTCCAAATCTCACGATAAAGTTTTGGCTCAAATCGTTAAGTTGGCAAAGGATGCTGGGTTGACAGCTTCTGATATCACCTCGGCTATGAATGCAGGTAAGCCTGCCAAAGCAAAAGCAAAAGCAGCCAAGGCTTCTAAGAAAACAGGTTCACGTGGAAAGGTCGAGCCTAAGTATCAAAATCCAGCAAACCCCGCACAAAAATGGACGGGGCGTGGCAAGTTGCCTACTTGGGCTCAAGCCATGAAATCAGCAGGCACCTTGGATTCAGCATTGATTGCTCAACCTGCCACGCCAGCAGTTCACACAGAAGCACCAGCAACACATTAATCGCTGATGCTCCTATATCAAGCCCTCTTCGGAGGGCTTTTTACTTGTTAAATTTGAACTTGTAGCGTTCTTGCAGACAACCACGGAATATGTCGTGCAGTGGATTCAAAACTTCAAGGTCAGGAACACACTCTATATCCTCGGCAATCATCACAAGGTCTTCGAATTTTTTCTCGCCTTTGGATAGAGTGGCAATATTATCTAAACTTGCTTCAAGGCTTTCTTGAGCATCAATTAACGCACTATATGTATCTATAATAGATTCATAAATCTTAGACAATTTAGTCATCCATTCAGCAGCAGATTCCGGAGTCATATCAAGTGTCCCAAGGGCTTGATTTTCATTCTGCATGGTTTCAAAGGTATCCTCTTCAGAGCCAACTATTGCCGCTCGAAATGAATTATCCATACTGAAATCACCAATAATTGCCTCACCAATCTGGCTGGCAATGATTGCCTCTGGTGTTGCATTGGTTGTTGTGGATATCTTATTGTCCACCTTGTAAATGTTAAATTTACTCATAATTTCTCCTGTAAGTTAATAACTGATTCATATTGCAATTCAGTATGGGTATTATATTTTTAATCGTATTTTTATTTTCAACTTTAGAAAAATATATTTTTGGTTAAATACTATTAGTCATTAAAGGACTACATATATGAACCAAGAACAATCATTTGAAGAAATTCTCTACGAAGCCATGAAATTCGTGCATCCAGCCATCACTACACGTCTCTTTAGCGTAGCCTGCTTGGGAAGGTGCGAGTCATACTGGAGCAGCGTTTTATCCCAAGGGCTTAAGGTGCCCAATACAGCCTTGCTTTCACTCTATGATTACTTGGAAGCCAAGAAAATCGTGCAGAGCCACGAATCCAACAAAGTCGAGGTCATAACTGGAATTCAGGAAATGATTGAATCTGAAATCCTCCACAGGTTTAAAGAAACCAACCAAATATCGAAAGAGGGTTGGAACCGTCTCGCTGAATCAATCCGAGAAGAGGCAAACGAAGAGAAATACGGCTACTACGGGTTGCCGTTCATATCCACCAAATACGGCTACTAAATCAGCCGTCTTACTTCAGAATCAGGATTTCGGTATTCGGACGAGCCGTTTCAATCGACTCATGCTTCGTGAAGGGTATTTGCAAGATACAAAATAAGTCATTCATGACTGCAGGCACGTAGCAATCTATATCCCTCAGATATTTTTCAATTTCTTCCAAAATACAGCCCCGCTCGAACACCGCATGATGTTGCATAGCCTCTTTAATGAAAATTAGGCTCTGTAAGGCATTACCTTTCTTTGAGAAGAACTCTGAGTCGTTGATGTAGTAATTAACAACACTGGCTGAAGTCAGATTTTCAACTCCCGCCTCAAATATAGTTCGATTCACTGGGTGCTTGCACTGACGCAAAAAGAAAGCCATGGAGTCCTCAACCACTGCCGTGGTGCCCAATGCGTCGAATTCAGAATAAATCGCCTTCGCAGCAATTTTGAAAATGTTCTCAAGGCGTGGAACTTGTGATTTCTTGTCAAGTTCTTGCATGATGTTGCTGATAGTAATTCGCGATAGTGCGTAGTCGTTCATTTGATGCCTTGAGTTCTATCAGGCAAATTACCACAACAATGCGTGTATACAAAATAATATAGAAATATAAATCCAACTACGTATTATTTGCGGCAATTAATTTAATATCCGGCTCCCAATTTAATAGAGATTAATTCTATGAACCGAATTGCCTTATACGCTCGTGACTCGCATCTGAAATCGGCACAGGAACAATTAAGCGAACTCTGTATATTGGCTGAACATCGAGGTCTGAAAGTCGTGTCGAAATTTGTTGATACCGGTGAACAATGTTTAATTTCGAATGCAAAACTTTCAGGGCTGACAGCATTATTGAAATCAGCCCGTGAAGGCATCTTCACTGGTTTGTTGGTGTGGGACATCTCAGTGCTTGGCAACTCGATGCCTGACCTCATTAAAACGCTTCATGAACTCCAATCCTTTAAGGTTGGCGTGGAGTTCATCCAACAAGGCATCAGCACCTCAAATTTGGACGGTGCGGTCATCTCCAACTTCGTGGTCGCACTCGCACATTTTGAAAAAACACAGATGTCAGAAAAGATTCGAGTTGGTCAGCGTCGGGCTGCTGCAGCGGGTCGCACTACTGGACGTCCAAGCCGCATGACGGATTCGGTTCGAACCGCTGTGCAATTGCTCCATGGGCAAGGTATGGGAAAACGTCGAATTGCAAAAAAATTACGTGTGGGTGTCGGTTCGGTCATCGCTGCTTTGTGAGATTTATCGAGCCGCCAACAAGCCTTGTGAAGTAGTTTTGCATCCGAAGCCACAGAACCCCCTGCAATCCACAATTTAGAACCCCTCCGGTGCCATTTCAGGGGTGATTCGGATACCTCAAGTTTTCATCGAAATCTTCAAATCGGCGGTTTTGACAGATTTCACAGCAATCAACGGGCAAATCCAGCAGATGCTAAATATCTGTATGAAAACATCCGATTTCCTATTCCAATTTGCTCGTGACAGAGAGTTACGTGAAGCCAGAACAAACAAGACGGCACCTGCGTCTGAAAACGCACCGATTAGCCTTGCAGACGAGGTATCCGATGCTGCACCTGAATTCCCTATGGGTTACACCAGAACAAGGGGGGTGCGAATGCACATCAGGGTCACCAACACCGAGATTCCAGACAACCTTGAGGCTCCCGTGGATGTCAACACAACTCTGGCTGGAATCTCGCAAAAAAAAGAGAAATTGGTGGATAAAAACGCTGGACCTGTGCTGGCTCTGATGTCTGTGCCAGTAGCCAAGGGCAAGTCACAAGGTTGATAGCCGACCATCTGGGGAAGACCACCGTTCAAAGGTGGTAGAACCCCTCTCACAACTTTCTCCACCACTGATGCAAATTGCTTCGGTTTCAACCGGATAATCCTTTTGATAACGAAATTAAAAGGCGGAAATCAGTGGAACTTTCAGGTTTTATTTGGCAGGTTGCAGACCTACTTCGTGGCAACTACCGTCAGAGCGACTACGGTAAGGTCATCCTTCCCTTCACGATTCTTCGCCGCCTTGATTGCGTTCTTGAGCCGACAAAAGCGGCAGTCCTTGCCGAACACGCCAAACGCACCAAAGAAGGTGTGGATCCAACGCCATTCCTCACCCGTATTGCCAAGCAAAGTTTTTACAACACATCCCCGCTTGACCTATCCAAAACGCTGACTGACCCATCACATATCAAGGCTAACTTGATAAGTTACGTGAATGGCTTCTCAAGCAACATCGGAGACATCTTCGAAAAATACGACTTTGACAACCAAATCGAAAAACTGGCAAGTGCAGACTTGCTATTTCTCGTAGCCCAGAAATTTGCTGAAGTTGACCTTCATCCAGAGGTTGTCTCCAACGCCGACATGGGTGGAGTGTTCGAAGAACTCATTCGCAAGTTTGCGGAACTATCAAACGAAACGGCAGGTGAACATTTCACACCTCGTGAAGTCATTCGCCTCATGGTTGACTTGCTGTTTCATGGAGATAACGAAGCCTTGTCAAAGGCTGGGGTCATCAGAACCATCTATGACCCAACTGCTGGAACTGGTGGAATGCTGTCAGTTGCTGAAGAGTATTTGACTGGTGCTCATGGATTGAATCCCGATGCAACATTGATTGTTAACGGGCAAGAGCTAAACCCAGAATCATTTGCGATTTGCAAGGGTGACATGCTTATCAAGGGACAGGATGTCAGCAACATCAAGTTTGGCAACACGCTCTCCAACGATGGTCATGCGGGTGCCAAGTTTGACTACGGCATCGCCAACCCACCATTTGGTGTGGAATGGAAAAACGTAGAGAAGATAGTCAAGGAAGAATACGAACGACTTGGCTTTGCGGGTCGTTTCGGTCCAGGTCTTCCACGAATTAGTGATGGAAGTTTGCTCTTCTTGCTTCATCTCATCTCGAAGATGCGGGAGCCAGAAAAAGGTGGTGGACGTGTTGCGATTGTTCTCAATGGCTCACCACTATTCACGGGTGGTGCAGGCTCTGGAGAGAGCGAAATTCGTAAGTGGGTCATTGAAAACGATTTGCTTGAGGCAATCATCGCTCTACCAACGGAAATGTTTTACAACACAGGAATTTCAACATACATCTGGGTTCTTTCGAATCACAAGACCAAAGAGCGTAAGGGAAAGATTCAACTCGTCAATGGTGCGGACTTCTTCCAGAAGATGCGAAAGAGCCTTGGCTCCAAACGTAAAGAACTTGGAGATGGAGACATCGAGCAAATCATGAAACTCTATGGTGATTTCCAAAATGGAGAGCACTCAAAGATTTTCGACACCAAAGATTTTGGCTATACAACTCTAACCATTGAGCGTCCACTGCGTGATGAGGCAGGCAATATTGTTCTATCGACCAAGGGGAAATCGAAAGGTCAACCCATGGCAGACAGCAGTTTGCGTGAGACGGAAAACGTCCCTCTGAAAGAGGACATCAAAGATTATTTCAAACAGGAGGTGTTGCCACATGCTCCAGATGCTTGGATAGATGACTCGAAGACGAAGGTTGGATACGAAATTCCGTTCACTCGCCAGTTCTATGTTTTCAAGCCTCCACGACCTTTGTCTGAAATCGATACCGACTTAAAGGCAACTACGGACAAGATTCTGAAGATGATTCAAGGATTGTCAGCATGACCTTTCCTGCGTATCCAGAATACAAAGATAGTGGAGTTGAGTGGATTGGAAAAATTCCTGCACACTGGAAAATCATCCCACTATCAAAAATGGCAACATCAAGTGGTGGTTTATTTATTGATGGTGATTGGATTGAAAGCAAGGACTTATCTTCAACGGGAATCAGATACCTTACTTCTGGAAATGTAGGAGCAGGTGCTTATAAAGAGCAGGGTCTTGGCTACATTTCCGAAGAAAAATTTGCAGAACTGCGATGCGTTGAAGTCTTTCCTAACGATATCTTGATATCGAGATTAAATTTACCAATTGGACGCTCGTGCTTGGTTCCCGATTTGGGTGAACGAATTGTCACATGCGTTGATAACGTCATTTGCAGACCTTCAGTGGAATACGACAGACGCTTTTGGGTTTATCTACTTTCGAGCGAACAACATTTTGCAAATATGGAGTTGCAAGGTCGTGGAGCAACGATGCAACGAATCAGTAGAAGCATATTGGGTAATGTTAGATTTCCTGTTCCGTCCGTTGATGAGCAAAAAACGATAGCAAACTTCCTCGACCACGAAATTGCAAAGATTGATGCCCTCATCACAGAGCAAGAAAAACTCATTGAACTTCTGACCGAAAAACGGCAGTCCGTTATCTCGAACGCTGTTTGCCGTGGACTTGACCCCAATGTGCCGATGAAAGACTCTGGCGTTGATTGGTTGGGCATGGTGCCAGAGCATTGGGTAGTGTCAAAAACAGTTCGTTACTTCAAAGTGGCAATGGGACAAACCATTTTGAAGGAAGATTTGGAAGATGACGGTGTTTATCCAGTGTTCTCTGCTACTGAAGGAAGTCATTATTTTGGTCGAATTAATAATCCAACGATAGTGCTTAATGTTGGAGATTTAGTTATTCCTGCAAGAGGAAACTCAATAGGATTTGTTAAGAGAGTATTTGAAGCATCTACTACTTCTCAAACAACAATTTACTGTAAAAACTTGTCATCTGAAAAGGTGAAACATGATTTTGTTTTCTACTACATGCTGGGTTTTAAATCGAATTTGTTTTATTTCACACAAACAGCGATTCCACAAATCACAGTTGAAGAAGTTGGTGGGAATCCAATTTTGTTGCCACCAGCGTCCGAACAAACCGCAATCGCAAAATTTCTAGACTATGAAACAGCAAAGATTGACGAACTCAAAAGCGAAGCAGTTAAAGCAACTCAAATACTTCAAGAACGTCGTTCGGCACTTATCTCTGCCGCTGTGACAGGGCAAATCGATGTTCGCAACTTTCAGTCAAAGGCATCCTGATGGCAATCCACAACGAATACCAATTCGAGTTAGATGTCTGCGACTACTTGAAGTCGCAGGGTTGGCTTTACTCCAAAGACGACACAGGGTATGACGCCGAACGTGCCCTGTTCCCCGAAGACTTGTTAGGTTGGATTCAGGATACCCAAGAGAAAACATGGGAGCGGCTCAAAGGCTTTCACAACGGTTCATCTGAGAAAACATTGCTCGATAGATTGGTCAAAGTTGTAGAGACCGAAGGTTCACTTCACGCCATCCGAAATGGGTTCAAGGCTACTGGAGCGGGTGCAGGTGGTTTCGATTTAGTTCAGTTTGCACCTGCAAACGGTTTCAACGCAGACATTAAAGCCAAATACGATAAGGTGCGTCTGCGAGTAATGCGTCAAGTTCATTACTCCCAGAACAATCGCAACTCCATTGACCTCGTTCTGTTCTTGAATGGCTTACCTGTCGCCACCATTGAGTTAAAAACGGATTTCACTCAAGGTATTGATGATGCAAAGAATCAATACAAGACTGACCGCAACCCCAAAGACCCAACCACCCAAAAGATTGAACCTTTGCTGAAGTTCAAGCGGGGTGCCTTGGTGCACTTTGCCGTATCCACTTCCGAGGTCTGGATGACCACCAAGTTGGATGGCATGGACACATTCTTCTTGCCATTTAACAAAGGCTTCAATGGTGGCAAAGGTAATCCACCAAATGCTAATGGCTACCAAACAGCATACTTGTGGGAAGAGGTTTTCCAGAAAGATATGTGGCTCAAGATTCTTGAGAAGTTCATTCAATTGGAAGTCAAGGAGACCACCGACAGATTGGGCAACAAGAAGCAAAAAGAAACACTCATCTTCCCTAGATACCATCAACTTGATGCGGTGAATAAACTCATCGATGCGGTCAAACGTGAAGGTGCAGGAAAGAACTATTTGTTCCAACACTCTGCAGGCTCTGGCAAGTCAAACACCATCGGCTGGTGTGCTCATCAACTTGCAACATTGCACACAGAAGACGACAAGAAGGTCTTTGACACCATCATTGTTATTACTGACCGCACCGTTCTTGATGAACAACTTAAAGACACCATTGGTCAGTTCGCATCTACCAAGGGCGTGGTTGTGTCAATCGATAGAGAGCGTGGCACCAAGTCTGGGCAATTGGCTGAAGCACTCAAGAAGTCCGCCATGATTGTGGTTTCGACTCTGCAAACCTTCCCGTTCATCCTGAAGGAAATCAGAGAATCATCACCACTGACCAACAAACGTTTTGCTGTCATTGCGGACGAAGCACATTCAAGCCAGTCGGGGGCATCTGCCATTAAGTTGCGTAAGGCTCTCTCATCCGAGGCATTGGAAGAAGTCGAAGACGAAACGATTGAGGAATTCCTCGAGCGTGAAACCAAGGAGCGTTCACTCCCCACAAACATCAGTTTCTTGGCATTCACAGCAACTCCAAAGGGTAAAACTATGGAGATGTTCGGTAGATATGACGAACACGGGTTGCCACAGCCGTTTCATAGATACACCATGAAGCAAGCCATCCAAGAAGGCTTCATTCTTGATGTGCTCAAGAACTTCACCCCTTACCGAGTTGCTTATAAGTTGGCACACAACGGCAAGGATTGGACTGATGTGGATGTGGACAAAAGCGAAGCCGCCAAGACCATTGCAAAGTGGGTTCGACTGCACCCTCACAACATTTCACAAAAAGTTGCCATCATTGTTGAGCACTTTAGGTCAAACGTGATGTGGCGACTCAACGGACAAGCCAAAGCGATGGTCATTACTGACTCACGCAAAGCCGCCGTTCGCTACAAGATGGAGATGGAGAGATACATTAAGAGCGAGGGCTATGACAAAGATATCAACGTCATGGTTGCCTTCTCTGGTGAGGTTGAAGACCCCGAGTATGGTTCAGAGGCATTCACTGAAACCAACATGAACAAACAACTCAAAGGCATGGGCATTAGAAAAGCCTTTGAGTTCGAAGAGAACAAAATTCTCATCGTCGCCAACAAATTCCAAACAGGCTTTGACCAGCCATTGCTGGTATCAATGTATGTGGACAAACGTATCGACAAAATCGCTGCCGTCCAAACACTCTCAAGGTTGAACCGCACCTGTGCAGGTAAAGACACAACATTTGTTTTGGACTTCGTGAATGACGTAGAAACCATTCGACTTGCCTTTGAACCTTATTACGACAACACAGAGATGCTGGCTACTACTGACAAGGACATGGTTTATGACCTGACCTCCAAGTTAGACAAAGCCAACATCTACAGCGACCAAGAGGTTGCCAACTTCATTGATGCTTATAGAAAGCCCAATGCAAGACAGCGAGACATTCAAGGAGCATTGAGTGCCCCAGTGTCCAGATACAAAGGCTTGTTCGCACAGGCACTTGATAAAGACGACAAGGAAGAGATTGACCGACTGACGCTATTTGAGAAAGACATGAATAGTTTCTGTAGGCTGTATGACTTCCTCTCACAGGTGGTCAACTATGCCGATACAGACCTTGAGGCGAAGTATCTGTTCTATCGCCACTTCGCACCTCTGATAAAGCCAGAGAACCGCAAGTTACCCATAGAGTTGCTTGGATTGGAATTGACTCACTACAAATTGATGGGAAGCAATTCAACCAAGATTGGCTTGGGTAGTGCTGACCCAGAGGAAATCAAACTCAAACCATTAACTGCCACAGGCACAGGTAAACCAATTGACCCCGAACACGTCAAATTGGAAGAACTCTTGAACAAGTTGAACGACATGTTCCCAGAGATTACCGACACAGATAGGGTCAACCTGTTCAACAATGCCAAGTCAAAGATGATGGCAAGCGACCAGTTAGTGAAGCAAGCCAAAGCCAATGATGAGTCCCAATTTGTTCAGTCGCCAAGTTTCGAAGCCATCATGCTCGACTGCCTCATCGAGAGTATGGATAGCCACAAGGCTATGACTACAAAAATTCTTAATGACGATAAGTTGAGGTCGAGATTCAAAGATTTGTTGGCACGTAGTGTGTTCAACGAAGTGAATCGACCAGCAGGTCAGTTGTAATTTATTTCGAAAGCAACATATGGCACGAAAGCCACGAGAAATTAGAGAGCTTCGGGTCGTTTTAGATACCAATGCACTTTACGTAAATGTAGGTGACGAATTGGTTAAACACGAAACAAGGCAACTTATAGAGGAAAACAATCAGCATGCTGACTTAAAAGTCACTTGGTTAATGCCTGAAATTGTTTTCGAAGAACGACTTTTTCAAATGCGCAAGCAAACGGTCGGACTTGTTCAAAACCTACAGAAAGTGGAAACGCTACTAGGGCATAACCTTGGCTTATCCAAAGAAATTTTGGACGGTAAGGTGCTTGATGTTGCAAGAAATCAAGCCAAGAAACTTGGAATCCAAATCATTTCCCTCGATGAATCTAAAGTCGATTGGAAGGGTGTGAGCCTCGCTTCTGTCCGACGCGAGCCGCCGTTTGACAAAGGCGACAAAGAAAAAGGTTTCCGAGACTCTCTCATTGGACACACATTTTTGCAAATTGTGAACTCTTCTCCTAAGAGTGCAAGTAAGTGCAGAATTGCTCTAATTTCTGGCGACCAACTCTTATCTGAGTTTGTAAAAAATAACATTGAAAACTTCTCTAATGTTCAAGTCTTTGAGGGACTTGAAGAGTTGAAGGGGCTTATCAATACGTTGGCATCTCAAGTTGATGAGGTGTTCGTTGCAGAGCTTCAGAAAAAAGCAAGTGCTCTATTTTTCATCAATGCCCAGAGCACAGAGTCTTTGTATTACAAAGAAAAAATTCACGAACAAATTCAATCAAAACATGTAGCAGAACTTAACCGAGTTCCTGATGGTGCGACTTCTAGGACAAATGAAGGAATCTATATATCTCCTCCAAGATTTGTTAGGAAAGAAACCCAACGTGTTCATTGGATTTCAAGAATTTCATTCAATTTCAATGCAATGCGCTGGACTTCAAACCCACCTCAGATTGGTGCTGGCTTATTTGGCTCCAGCGCAATACCACCTCCAAGTGCCAACAGTTTGCGGTCAACGCTTTTGACTAGTGGGGTTCCAGCACTTCCGACTAGCGAAGTTGTGTCAACAGGACAAACACTTTTTGATGTTCATTGGAGCACGACCGTTAGTAGCAAAAGATTGCTGAGTCACCCTTCAATTGATTCGATTGAATTTATTGAAACTACATGTGAGCAACGGTAATTCCAAATGCCCACACATCGCAAATACATCTGTCCTAGCTGTAAAGCTAAAGAAGGCGTGGACATCATCTACGGTATGCCTTCACCCGAACTGTTCGAGAAATCCGAACGTAACGAGGTTGCTTTGGGAGGCTGTATCCTAGAAGACAGTCAACCTGACCGTAGATGCCTCTCATGCAATCACGAATGGCAAATCAAACGTCGTCAATGACCCAGCCTATCTACTATCTTTCGGGAATGGGTGGGACTCTCCACACAGGATTGGGCAGAGCAATCCTCGACCGTGGATTCGATGTTACGGGTAGGCAACTCTCAGGTGAGTTCAGGAGCGTATCGTTCCAAGAACAAATAGATACAGTCTGCAACGACCTTAAGGACAACTTCTGGAATGAAGATGCCAGAGTCATCTGCAACAGCTTTGGTGCCTACATATTTCTCCACGCACAGGCACAACTTGCAGAACCATACATAGGCAATGTCTTGTTGCTATCACCCATAGTTGGTGAGTTTGCCAACAACGATGAAGACAGACCCATGAATTTTCTGCCGCCACGCTCCACACGATT
>JACCDX010017558.1_pt1 | contig 11451 bp, 14 predicted proteins | sample 7449681 | NCBI WGS metagenome assembly JACCDX01 (sample SAMN15323450, study PRJNA562643) | freshwater metagenome | isolation source: river surface water | place: USA:Blue River Watershed | collected 2017-08-18 | reverse complement strand
CATGAGAAACGTTGGCCACAAAGTCGCGTCGCATTGAATCTGTTTTTTCAATTTGAGAAACGTCTTGAGATAAAACCAGTTTCTGTTTATCGCCATAAGGGAAAATTTGCACATCCAAGCTGAACTGTTCAAACATTCCCATATTGGTTAATCGAACGGGCTCACGGTAGTTTTGACGAATGATGTATTGCACAAAAGCAGGTTTGCGCAAAATATGTGTGATACGTTGCATGGCATCTCTTTTGGCATTCACTCCAAAGTGCTGCTCAGCAATACTATTGCACCACTCAATTTGATCATCCTCATTCAGCATCACCACGCCATTAGGGGTCGCCTGAACAGCCTGAATAAAGCGACTGTGTTGCTGCTCTATTTCCAAGACCTGATCGCGCCAAGAGCGCACTAGCTTATGGAGGCGGTAATAGATTTCACCCCAAATACCCAATGCGCTAGGAACTTCTCCATAGTTAGGAGATAACAACAACCGACTGAGTTTAGAAGCGTGCCACAGTTGATGGATGAGTAAGAAGCTGAGGCAGAGTATGGCTGCGAACAAACCTTCTGATAATCCAAATATCTCGCCCACCAACCAAGAAATTAGTAAGACGACCAAGAAAATCGTGATTAAACGAGTTTTTAGAGACAACATAGGTTGAATATTAACAAGTCTTTGAAAAGCAATACAAATTTAAGATTTTTCCAATTGCTGAAATCCAAAAATTAGCCCCCCCCCAAGTCCTATTTTAAAGACTCTTTAAAAGTTTTTGAATTGTTCATCGGAATGTCAAAAATCCTGCGTAGCCTTCACATCAAGAACGACAAATAAGGTTTGAAAAAGGATTCACCAAGATGGCCCAAGAGTACAAAATTTACTTTTCAATGAAAGATATGATGCCGCCCAAACAGTCAGAGACTGATAAACGGCATAAATCCATTGAATTTCAATTGATCAAGACAAGCGCTTCTTATTTTGATCTGGATTTACCTGAAAAATACAAACAAGCTTTAGTGAGTGACCGACACTCCTGATGGGGTTTCTGGGTAAAACTGATTGCCCAGATGAGAGTTCTGCGCTAAGTAGGCTTCTGACGGTTGAACAGAATCAATCATGATTCTGCGACCAATACCAACATATTCAAAGCCTTGATCAATCACCAACTGAGGATCATAAATATTTCTGCCATCGAAGATTATCGGTGCTAATAAGGCCTGCTTAAGAGCATCAAAATCAGGACTTCTAAAAGACTTCCACTCTGTCATGATCAACAGTGCATCAGCTCCTTGAGCAGCCTGCATCGCATCATCATGGTAGCTCAAGCCTTTGAGTAAATCAGAATGATCAGCCATGTCCGCATGAATAGCCATATGGGCCTCGTGCATAGCCACAGGGTCATGCACTTGTATCTTAGCCCCTCTCATCAATAAATTCTTGATCACAACTCGACTAGGTGCCTCTCTCATGTCATCGGTGTTCGGTTTAAATGCCAAGCCCCACAAACAAAAAGTTTTTCCAGTGAGGTCTTTACCGTAACGTTGTGTGATTTTTTTCACTAAGATATTTTTTTGAGAGTCATTGACTTCCTCGACTGCCTTGATCAATTTGAGCTCTTGACCATGATGCTCGGCAATCTTTGAGAGAGCTGATACATCTTTAGGGAAGCAACTACCACCATAACCTGTTCCTGCATACAAGAAACTGTAACCAATGCGAGAATCTGAACCGATACCCTGCCTCACTGATTCAATATCAGCGCCCAATACATCAGCCAAATTGGCGATTTCGTTCATGAATGAAATTCGAGTCGCCAGCATCGCATTGGCTGCATATTTGGTAAGTTCAGCACTTCTGACATCCATATAGTAAGTTCTCTCATGGTGTCGATTAAATGGTGCATATAACTGCCTCATCATTTCTTTGGCTGCATACCCTGCCGCATTGGATTGACTGCCGATCACAATTCGATCTGGCCTCATAAAATCTTCAATCGCAGCACCCTCTTTTAAAAATTCTGGGTTTGAAATCACGGAAAAATTTTCACTGGGCAAAGAACGGTTGAGTAATTCTTGAGCTATGACTTCAGTGACTTTATCGGCAGTCCCGACAGGCACTGTTGATTTATTCACAACCACTTTGAAACGATTCATGTACTGCCCAATCTGCTTAGCAGCCTGCAACACATACTTTAAGTCAGCTGAGCCGTCCTCACTTGGGGGCGTGCCCACTGCAATGAATTGAATATCACCATAAGCTACCGCAGCAGGGATATCACTAGAGAAAATCAATCGACCATAAGCTAAATTGCGCTCAATGATTTCCTTTAAGCCTGGCTCGTAAATCGGAACACCACCTGCATTCAGAATGTCGATTTTTTCTTGGTTAAGATCTAAGCAAAAAACATGATTGCCCTGCTCAGCCAAGCAAGCACCTGTTACCAAACCAACATAACCAGTTCCGATGACTGTGATTTTCATGAACAGCTCCTGTCATTGATTGATCACAGTCTCGGAGAGTTTTATGAAATTACGATATCAAGTCTATGACATTTTCAAGAAATTGATCCTTGATGACATCAAGCTGTCATAGTTTTATTGCTTAATTCAATCTTCAACATTTGGTGAATCATGAAAAACTATCAGATTGAAGATAATCCTCACAAAGGCAATAAAGGTATCACTCGCGCATTTCGTGCAGCCATCAATTCTTGGAATGGCTTGATTTATGCCTACAAGGAAGAAAGCGCTTTCCGCCAAGAGTTGGCCTTGAGCTTGATATTAATTCCACTGGCTATTTATTTACCAGTGACACCGGTTGAAAAGATTTTATTGATTGCCTCAGTCATTTTGGTACTCATCACTGAACTTTTGAATTCAAGTGTGGAAGCTGCGATTGATCGCATCTCATTTGAAGTTCATGATTTATCCAAACGAGCCAAAGACTTTGGTAGTGCCGCTGTGATGCTGGCATTATTGCTTTGCGCCCTGACCTGGGCCATTGTTTTAAGTGAGCACTATCTCTGATAGTGCTCCAAATAATCATTGATTATTGAGCAACAGGGGTTTTGGTCAAACGGTAACCACTACCGCGAACTGTTTCTATTAAGTTTTGGCAATTAGATGGTGCCAAAGCAGCTCTGAGGCGCTTGATGTGAACGTCCACAGTGCGCTCTTCAACGAACACATGATCGCCCCACACTTTATCCAATAACTGACCTCTAGAGTGAACGCGCTCTGGGTGCGTCATGAAGAAGTGAAGCAATCTGAACTCTGTTGGACCCAAATCCAATGAGACCTCATCGACACCATTGGTGGCCAAGACTCGATGAGACACTGGATCCAGACGCAAGTTGTTGATTTGCACCACTTCGTCAGCAAGCTGTGGAGAACGTCTCCTGAGAACCGCACGAATACGAGCCACCAGCTCTTTGGGTGAGAAAGGTTTGGTGACATAGTCATCCGCACCTGCCTCTAAACCAGCGATCTTATCCATCTCTTCACTGCGAGCAGTCAACAAGATGATTGGAATATCCTTGGTGCGCTCATTGGATCTTAATTCTTTCGCAAATTGCACACCAGACTTACCCGGCAACATCCAATCCAAAACTACCAAATCTGGCAAAACTTCTTTCATTAATTGAGAAGCTTGTTCTGTTTGAAACGCTCTAACAGGTAGAAAGCCTGCGTGACTCAGATTGACAGCAATTAACTCTGCAATCGAAGGCTCATCTTCAACAATTAAAATACTGCTTGCCATATATTAGCTATTCGCTTCTTGAGTTAATTGCTCATGCGGTAAGTGGCGAACATCCGTGCCCTTAACGATATAAATCACAAACTCAGCAATGTTCTTTGAGTGATCACCAATGCGCTCAACAGCCTTAGCGATTGACAACATGTCCAAGCCTACTGAAATTGTTCTTGGATCTTCAGCCATATAGCTGGTTAGTTTGCGCACGAAAGCTTTAAATTCTTCATCGATCTGCTTGTCTTCATTGACTACTTCAGCAGCTGCCTTGGTATCTAGTCTCGCGAAACAATCCAAACTTCTGCGCAACAAAGAAACCGCCATCTGACCTGACAAACGGATTTCAGCAGTATTGATGCCGTGAGAAGCACTGTCTTCCATGATATGTTTGGTTCTTCTAGCAATACGATCAGCCTCGTCACCTGCACGCTCTAAGTTAGTAATCGCCTTAGATACTGCCATCACCAAACGCAAGTCTCTCGCTGCAGGTTGACGACGTGCAATCAACTCAGTACAAGCTTGATCAATTGTGATTTCAAAATCGTTAACTTCAACTTCGCGCGTCATGACTTGATCAGCTAGGTCGCCATCTAATTGAGAAAATGCTTTCATGGCCATTGAAACCTGTGACTCTACCAGGCCACCCATCTCTAATAAGCTGCCACATAATGCATTGAGATCATTGTCAAATTGTGAGGATAAATGTTTATCGGGCATATCAGTCTCCTAAATTCTTGTAATTAACCAAAGCGGCCAGTGATGTAATCTTCAGTTTCTTTGCGTTTTGGCTTGAGGAATATTTCATCCGTCTTACCAAACTCAACCATCTCACCTAAATACATATAAGCCGTGAAATCAGAAACGCGGGCTGCTTGTTGCATGTTATGCGTCACAATCGCAATCGTATAGTCTTTTTTAAGCTCATGAACTAACTCTTCTACTTTTGCTGTAGAAATTGGATCCAAGGCTGATGTCGGCTCATCCAATAACAAGATAGAAGGCTTAACAGCTACACCGCGAGCAATACACAAACGCTGCTGCTGACCGCCTGACAAAGACAAACCACTTTGGTTCAGCTTATCCTTGACCTCACCCCAAAGGGCGGCTTTGGTCAATGACCACTCTACACGCTCATCCATCTCAGAGCGCGATAAAGATTCATACAACTTCACACCGAAAGCAATGTTGTCATAGATAGACATTGGAAATGGTGTTGGCTTTTGGAAAATCATGCCAATGCGTGAGCGCAATAAGTTCAAGTCTTGCTTTGGATCAAGAATATTTTGGCCGTAGAAGTTAATCTGACCTTCAGCGCGCTGACCAGGATACAAGTCATACATGCGATTAAGTGTTCTAAGCAAGGTTGATTTACCGCAACCAGATGGGCCAATAAATGCCGTCACATGTCTTTCTGCGATATTCAAATTGATGTTTTTTAAGCCCTGAAAAGAACCATAAAAGAAATTAAGGTTTTTAATTTCTAAGGCATTCTTCAATGCAGATTCTTGGTTTAAATTTGTATCACTCATTACGTTTCCTTGAATTTGGTCAACAGCAAATAAATTTCTCATGCGATTTAACTTTGTACTTTTTCTCTAAACACCACGCGGGTCAAAATATTCAACCCTAATACCACCATTGTGATCAACAAGGCTGCACCCCATGCCAGATCAACCCAATTGTCATAGGGACTCATGGCAAACTGGAAAATCACCACTGGCAAATTGGCCATTGGCGCATTCATATTGGTTGAGAAGAACTGGTTGTTCAAGGCTGTGAAAAGCAACGGAGCAGTTTCACCGCTGACACGCGCCAAGGCCAACAAAATACCTGTGATCACACCACTGCGAGCGGCTGTTAGAGTGACTGAAAAAGCGACCTTCCACTTTGGCGCACCCAATGCATAGGCAGCCTCACGAAGACTGCCTGGGACCAATTGCAACATGTTCTCAGTGGTTCTTACAACCACAGGAATCGCGATCAAGGCCAAAGCAATCGTGCCAGCCCATCCAGAGAAGTGCTTTACTTGAGCAACAAAGACAGCATAAATGAACAGACCAATCACAATCGAAGGGGCTGACAACATGATGTCATTCACGAATCGAGTGATGGATGCGATCTTGCTCTTAGCGCCATACTCAGATAAATAAATACCTGCCATCACACCAATTGGTGTACTGATCAATGTACAAGATGCCACAATCAACAGGCTACCCACAATGGCATTGGCCAAGCCACCACCGTCTGATCCAGGAGCTGGTGTGCTTTGCGTGAACATATTCCAGTCAATGGCTGAGAATCCTTTGTAAAAAAGAATACTCAAAATCCAGAGCAAAAATATCATACCCAAAACCATCGAAATCATCGATAGAGACAAACCAATTAAATTGGTTCTCTTGCGCTTGGCGTAAATACCTTGATTAACGTTTTTATTCATCATGTTTTCTTACCCTGTCCAGCTTCCATGCGAGCCAACATGATCTTGGCAATTGCTAGCACCACAAATGTGATCGCAAACAATGCAAGACCCAATGAGAATAAAGAGGCGTAGTGCAAACCTGGCTCAGCTTCACCGAACTCATTGGCCAATGTTGAAGCAATCGAGTTACCTGGTGAGAACAATGAGGCGCTGAGCTTGTGAGCATTACCAATCACAAAGGTCACAGCCATGGTTTCACCCAATGCGCGACCAAGACCCAACATGATGCCGCCAATCACACCAGTTTTGGTGTAAGGAAGAACAATTTTGTTTACCACTTCCCAGGTTGTACAACCAATACCGTAGGCTGATTCTTTTAATACCGGTGGAACAATTTCAAATACGTCGCGCATCACTGAGGCAATGAACGGTAAAACCATCATGGCCAAAATTAAACCAGCACAAAGTACGCCAATGCCATTGAATGCGCCTGCGAATAAATATTCAATGATGGGAATTTGGCCCAATGAACCAGCCAATGCTGGCTGCACATACTCAGCAAATAAAGGAGCAAAAATAAATAATCCGAACATACCGTAAATGATGGATGGCACTGCTGCTAAAAGTTCTACGGCGGTTCCAAGCGGACGGCGAAGTGGCACTGGGCATGTCTCAGTCAAAAACACTGCGACACCAAAGCTGAGTGGCACTGCAATCAATAAAGCTATTAGAGCGGTAACCACTGTACCGAATACTGCAATAAGACCACCAAATTTACCGTTGATGATGTCCCATTCAATTGTGAAGAAAAATCCAGGCCCAAACTCACTCAGAGCTGGCCAAGCATTCACAATCAAAGAAATGATGATGCCAATAAGTGCGAAAAGCACAGTTAAGGCAAAAAATAATGTCGACTTGTGAAAAATAAAGTCCTGAATTTTTTGTATCTTCAGAATCTTTTCTGCTTGCGGCGTCAACATGTCAGAAGACTGACTGGTATTCATATGATTCCTAAATTAACAGTTAAAGCCCGACATCGGGCTTTAACTTTTTCAACAATGACTCAATTAACTTTAAGTAATTTTACAAACGTTTACTTAGTATTAATTTGTGTCCAAACACTCTTACGAATGAAGTCTGTTGTTGCATCCGGCATTGGCACATAGTCCAAGTCAGAAGCCATCTTCTTACCTTCTTTGAAAGCAAAGTCAAAGAACTTCAATACTTCTGCCGCATTTGCTTTGTTTGTTGGCTCTTTGTACATCAAGATGAATGATGCACCTGTGATTGGCCAAGACTTAGCACCTGGAGCATTCGTGATGAATGTACCCATACCTGGAACTTTAGACCAATCTGTACCAGCGGCAGCTGCTGCGAATGAATCATCTTCTGGCTTAACAGTCTGACCAGCTTGGTTGATCAAGTTGATGTACGGCGTGTTGTTTTTCTTTGTGTAGGCATACTCAACATAACCAATTGAGTTTTTCACACGGCTAACGTTAGCAGCAACACCTTCGTTACCTTTGCCGCCGATTGAAGAAGCAGCTGGCCACTTAACAGCAGCACCAGCACCTACGTCCTTCTTCCAGTCAGCATTCACTTTTGCCAAGTAGTCAGTGAAAATCGCTGTTGTACCTGAACCGTCTGCACGGTGAACAACTGTGATGTTGGCATCTGGCAACTTAACACCTGGGTTTAAAGCAGCAATTTGCTTATCATTCCAATTAACGATGTGGCCCATGAACATCTTAGCCAATACATCACCAGTTACTTTGATTTGACCTGGTTTGATACCTTCAACGTTCAAAATAGGTACTACACCACCGATGATCGCTGGAAACTGAACAAGACCGTCTTTTTGTAGATCTTCGAACTTCACAGGAGCGTCTGATGCACCAAAGTCAACTGTCTTAGCTTTAATCTGCTTGATACCACCAGATGAACCGATTGACTGATAGTTCAAACCGTTTTTAGTTTTAGCTTTGTAAGCCTCGGCCCATTTTGCATAGATTGGGTATGGGAATGTAGCGCCTGCACCAGTAATGTCTGCTGCAAAAGCTGTTGTTACTGTTGAAAGTGCAATCGCACCAGCAACTAAAGATTTTGTAAATAACGCTTTCATAATATTTCCTCATTCAATGACGCACATCGCGACAAGAGAACTTTACTTAGTCTATATGAAAGTTTTGTGACATCTTGAGATATTCTCAATAATTTAATAGCTACAAATAAGTCATTAAAAATCAATTACTTATATGAATAGAATTGAGGGGACCCAAGTAAAACATGCCCTTAAAAGGGCATGTTTATGACAACTAAAAGACAGTTTTTAAATGCCTATGAGAGCTTCATCAAGCCCTGTCAGGTGCCCAACGGTTCACCAAAGCCACCAAGCTCAACATCACTGGCACCTCAACCAAGACCCCCACCACAGTAGCCAAAGCAGCGCCTGAGTTCAAGCCAAAAAGCGAGATGGCTACAGCCACGGCCAATTCGAAGAAGTTAGAGGTACCAATCAAACAAGCAGGACCTGCCACTTGGTGCGGCAACTTCAATAATTTGGCGCCCCAGTAAGTGATAAAGAAAATGCCGTAGGTTTGAATGATCAATGGAATGGCAATCAAGCCAATCACCAAAGGTTTATCAATGATGGTTTGAGCTTGGAAACCAAACAATAAAACCACGGTTGAAATCAAACCAAGGATTGAGGCTGGTTTAACACTGGCCACAAACTGACTCACGGCATCAGCAGATTTCTTTTGCAACAAACTGCGCGTAAAAACTCCAGCCACCAAAGGAAGAACAACATACAAAAGTGTTGAAAGTACCAAGGTCTCCCAAGGCACTGTGACATTGGTCACGCCCAATAAGAAAGCCGCAATCGGTGCGAAGGCAACCACCATGATCAAGTCATTGATTGAAACTTGCACCAAGGTGTAGTTAGGGTCGCCTTTGACCAATTGACTCCAAACAAACACCATCGCCGTACACGGGGCCACACCTAACAAGATCATGCCCGCAATGTACTCTGAAGCTTCTTGAGGATTAACTAGGCCAGCAAAGATATGTTCAAAGAACAAAACACCCAATACTGCCATCGTGAAAGGTTTGATCAACCAATTAATAACGATAGTTAAAAACAATCCAGCAGGCTTTTTACCGACATCTTTGACTGCTGACCAATCAATCTGAACCATCATGGGGAAAATCATGACCCAAATCAGAATGGCCACAATCAAATTAACGTTGGCAAACTCCAAGCCTGCAATGATCTGGAATACTCCAGGAATCGACAAACCTAGAATCACGCCTAAAACAATGGCCAAGGCCACCCAGACTGTTAAGTAACGCTCAAATAAACCCATGGTGTTTCTTTCTTTTTGTTTTGCTTGTGTTGATCTTAGTTTTCTATATTTAATATTTGGTTTTTTGGCAGTTACTTAACTTCTGCAAGTTTCTTGAGCTCTGCCTGAATGGTCATCGCATCAAGCTTCTCAAGAGGCATCGCTCCTAGAATATCCATACGTCTTCTCAAGCCCACCATGACATCTTTAAATGCACGTCTCTTGTCATCATCAGAGCCTTGCACTTGTGATGGATCAGGGTAACCCCAGTGAGCAGTGGCTGGCTTACCTGGCCAGAATGGGCAAACCTCACCAGCAGCGTTGTCACACACCGTGATGATGAAATCCATTTGAGGTGCATCTTCTTTGCCATACACATCCCAGCTCTTTGAAGATAATTTTTCCTCTGGGTAACCCATTTCTTTGGCAAGCTCAGCCGCGAATGGATTAATTTTGGTGCCAGGCGTTGAGCCTGCTGAAAACCCTACAAAACGACCGCTCGCATGTGTTGAAGCGATGGCTTCACCGAGAACAGAACGTGCTGAGTTATGGGTGCATAAAAAAAGGATGTTGTATTTTTTCATGATGAACTTCTCTTAAAAATGAGTGGTGACAGATTTATTAATTAATTGAGTCAACAAAAAGCTTATGAACAGCTTTTTGTTGATTTTTTGATAGATCCAATTGAAATACTGGCTGTGGTTGATGGAACACAGCAAGCACTGGCTTCAGCAGTATTTGCGGGCGCTTCATTAAAAACAGGAATTGAATCCAAAGTGTGAAAAGTTTCCCAAGGAATACCAGACGGATCATTCACCCAGTACTTGTCTGACTTGGCATAACAGCAAGCAGTGCCCTCTTCTTCAACCAAGTCAGCTTGTAATGTATCTAGGCGAGTCTTCATGTCAGAGAGCTCTGCAGCATCTTCCACTTGGATACCCAAATGGTTTAAACCTTCGGCCGCACCTCTGGCTGAAATAGCAAAATTGATCTTTGGATCTTCCAATTGCCACTTGGCGTAATCAGTTTTTTCAATAGTAGGTTCTGTGGCAAACATCTTTGAGTAGAAAGTAATGCTTTCTTTTAAGTTTGTTACTCCCACATGGATATGCATGCGTTTCATTATTTAGCTCCTGCCATATTTGAATTGTTTTCTTTGCTTGCGCATGATTGACCACCACAACAGTTAAACAAAAGAAAGTCCATGAGATTGGTGACTTGTGCTGCATGTGGTCGGTAAATCAAGTTTCTACTTTGGCGTTCAACCAAAATAAGATTGGCTTGATAGAGTTCCTTGAGATGGAATGACAGGGTTGCTGCGGGTATCCCCAAGCTTTCTTTGATCTCTGAAGGAGTGACACCCTCAGCGCCCTTTTGCACGATCAGGCGAAAGATATTGAGCCTTGATTCTTGACCAAGGGCTAAAAAGGATTGAACTGCGTCTATATTTTTCATAGTTCCATAATAATGGAACTATATGACAGATTCATGACATTTCAGTGATGACCCACCCCGCCAATTAAGGCGCTTGGGTGAACCTTTTGTGACTTGCCTTATTTGTCTTGAAATTGACACCTTAGTCCATGAAACTCCTTACAAATAAGGGAGTTATCTATGTATACCTATGAAGAAGCAGTCAAACAATTACAAGAAACTGGTTCAATCAGTTTAATGAATTTCAAAGAGTTGCCTTATGAAGATCTTGAGGAACTATTGGAAGAGATCAAAAAATGGTGTGTCTATGCCAATGGTAATAAAGACAAGCTAGAGAAGAAATCCAAGAAAAAAGATAAAAAGAAGAAAAAGAAGTAATTCAGCTCTTCGCTGAAAAAGCCCAGGGATTTCCTTAAACAGGAATGGTCTGGGCTATTTTTTTGGCCTGCTCTTGAGCTTGGTGAGCATCTTGCGCTTCGACCATCACTCTGAGCAAAGGCTCCGTGCCTGAT
>JACCDX010411796.1_pt1 | contig 11452 bp, 7 predicted proteins | sample 7449681 | NCBI WGS metagenome assembly JACCDX01 (sample SAMN15323450, study PRJNA562643) | freshwater metagenome | isolation source: river surface water | place: USA:Blue River Watershed | collected 2017-08-18 | reverse complement strand
AGTGAGACCATACTTGCGTTCATGTGTAGCTTGATGAGTGAGACTATACTTGCGATCATGTGTAGCTTGATGAGTGAGACTATACTTGCGATCATGTGTAGCCTGATCAATGAAACAATATTTGCGATCATGTGTAGCTTGATGAGTGAGACTATATTTGCGATCATGTGAGGCTATACTTGGGTAGCTTGATGAATGATACCATACTTGCGTTCATGTGAGGCTTGATCAATGAAACAATATTTGCGATCATGTGTAGCTTGATGAGTGAGACAAAAAAAATGTTTCTCATTGAGAGAACATTTGTGTAGCTTGATGCTTGATTGGAACTTCCAATGCTTAAAGACCTTCATCGGTTTCTTCATATGAATCAATTTCCATTGAAGGTTTGTTAGTGACTGGTACCCAATGCATCTTCTCGAATGCTTCAATGTCTGCCATGTCTTGATAATCTGAACTATCTTGGACATTGCCCTTGTATATGAAGAGCTTCGAGTGTTTACCCTTAAGGCTAATCTCAAGCTTGAGTTGTCGCCCAGTAATGATGATTTCAACACCCAATCCACCCGTGATCACAGTTCCGCGTGTGATATGCTTATGGACATTGATATTGGTAAGGATGCGTTCTCCTGTAGAAGGATCTTCATCGCCAATTTCTCTGTACTGCTTGCGACCATTCTTTACATCGAAGAAACTATCCATAACATCGTAGATTGCTGGGATAAACTTGAAAGACATGATTGGTTTATCGGAATCAATGTAGCATTGATCTTCAAATTGTTCTGGTACATGTTCTTTTACTCCTGGAGGAAAATAGTTTCGTTTAGGGAGTGTGAGCCAAAATGTTGGATTAATCAATTGTTCGATATCTCCTGTATCCTTGTTAGTACGCGTAGTACCCATAGGTGATACACCTTGAGTGCTCATGAGCAAGAAGGGTCGTTTCAATCCATTTGGTAGCATGCGTACCTTCTTCTTATCGGCAGTGATGATACCTTGAGCGGTCCATTCCTCAATAAGAGTCTCAAATGAGATACATAGAGCCTTGAGAGCTTCAATGTTAGGATTAGGCTTAGCTGCACCTTCAACTTCAGAGAACCCAATACGAATGTTTTCATAAGCTCGCTTATGAGGTGGTCTGATGTTACAATAGGTGGTGATTCCTTCTGGGGAAAGAAGCCAACCATTGGTAGGTTGAATGTAATTACCTTCGATATCCTTGATATAGATCGGAGGATATTGCGCATGGGTCTTAGCCTTGAATGCCGAATCGATATCAATAAGAAGCATATTATGCTGATATTTAAGATAAGAGGCTAAGATCATTTCGGTAGTGACGTTTCCTTTCTTGGCTGGGATGGCTGGCGTGGTAGAAGTAGTAGCGTACATTGAGACTGATAGGATTGAGACTGAGGAGTTCGAGGCTTTGTATATTTATAAGGATAAATGTCAATTTTAAACGAATCTCAATATGGGGGGCATTTAGGGGGTATTTACCCGTTTTTTAGGTATTTTGGGTATCACGTATATTCGTCTCATTCTTGGGTTGATTACAATAGTTCGCTTTATACTTGACATTCACCTCATGTAAGGTGAAGCGAGCCTGTTCTCGTATATTGAATGGATACTCAGAAACGATGTTATTTAAGTAAAGATCTATTTGGCACAGATTCTCATATACAGTGAACGGCATATTCCTTTCTTATGGTGAAGGTTGTGATTGGGACTTCTTCCTGTTTATGAAATAATAGACAAATTTGAGTTGGATCTTAATATTAGCTATGAGCTCCTTATGGAAATCTATTTTGGCATTATCCAACACACGAGTAGTGCTGCGTTGATGGTGGTAATATGCTGCATAGTGTAGGAAGAAGAAGTAATAATGAAAGTAGTCGGGCTTGGGGAGCACTCTGTATTTGTTCATGAACTCCTCAATAAAACACAAGCTGACTTCGGGGTAGAACGTGAGGAGACATTCCATGAACACTACTATGCCCATCTTTTGTTTATTCTTGTTGATCATCTTTTGTACGAATCTCAATACTTTGGTCACACTTTCTCTTGGAGCATCAATATTTCTATCTGAAGATACAGATGAAACAACAGAGGACCTGCGACGTAGGCCTAACTTATCGATGAAACTATCATGCGATGAAAATGATGAACTGTTACTACTTATCTCTGAGATACTGATATCAGAGATGCTTTTGATCGAATCGGCTTCGAACCTTGCTAAGGCATCCAATGGGTCTGGTTGAATTCCGGTAGAAGTAAATAGATTACTTTTAACGCTTGAGAACATGTTTTAAGGCAAAAATGAAAGGTATTATTAACCTATACCAATTGAGCAAGAGACTGATTGTGGTTTGTGTTGCTATATATAATAAGACTTAATACTGATACCTGCAATTGAGAATCATGGCTCCTCCTATCACACTATTGAAGCCAGGATGTTTAGTTGCACGAATGGGTGAGTCGCAATCGGAGCTCGACAAGCTTGTTCCAATCAATTATATCATGGATTGGTTCGATAAACGAATTCGTTCGGGCAACTCTGCAGGTAACAAGAAAGTTACTATGAGCGATAGAGTGGTTGTATTATTGTCTAAGACAGGTTCTGGTAAGAGCACCTCTATCGCCCCTAACTTGTATCTGCGCTTCTTCAATCGTTACCGTAAGCAGATAGTAATCACACAACCAAGAGTGCTTACAGCCATTGAGATCCCTAAGGACATATCCAAGATCCCAACATACCAAACGCCCAACAAGGAAGGGCTATCCTTGGAACTGTTTAAGAACCTGGGGTATCAGACCCAAGACTTTGTTAGGAAGCCTGCAGAGAAGGGTATCTTGTTCACAACTACTGGTATTCTCTTGCAATACTTGAAGACAATGACGGATGAAATATTCATCCGCAAGTATAAGTTCATCATTATTGATGAGGCACACGATCGGTCTATTGATGTAGATTTAGTATTGTTTATGATGAGAGAGCTACTTACTCGCAACTTGGGCAATGATCCACCTTTCTTGATACTCATGAGTGCTACTCTCAATGTACAAGAGTATTGTCGTTACTTTAACACCAAGACAGTGTTCGAGGTATCTGGCCAATCGAAACCAATCCAAGTGCATTACCCAGAGCATGATATCGAAGACATATATCAAGACACTATTGGTATCTTGGAAAAGATTGCCGAACGAGAGGACAAGGAAACTGATAAAGATGTTCTGGAAATGCTCAATAAAGGTATCAGAGATGTGATCATCTTTATGCCCAATACAAGCTACATTGTAAAGATGACCAGAGCAATAGAGGCTGTCAGTATGAAAATGAAGAAGAAAATATTCACGGTACCTATCACATCAGCCGATATAGAGTCCAACTCCAAGAACTACCAAGCCTTGATCGCTAATCTATTCGACTTGAAGTTCCCAGATGGATCTAAGCCGTATCGTAGAGTAATCATCTCTACCAATGTAGCAGAAACCGGTCTTACCTTAGAGAGCCTACGCTACTGTATTGATACAGGATTGCTCTTTGTTAGCGAATACAACCCACGATTAGATGCATCTATGCGCATGGTTAAACCAACCACTTCTAGTATGAGCTTACAGAGAAAGGGACGCGTTGGGCGTAAGTTCCCAGGTGTGTTTTACCCATTGTTCACAGAAGAATCATTCAATCATATGGTTGTTGATAATATTCCAAGTATCATGGTTGAGGATATTACTGCACATCTATTAGCTATCATGCTCAAGAACTCAAAGGAACCAAAGCGTAATGTTAGTGTCCATGAGATACCATTACACGCGCTACTAAGCCCTCCGAGTAATGATGCCATACAACAAGCTATTGAGAGTTTATTTGTATATGGGGCAATTGATAGTCATGGTATGATAACTGAGCTTGGAAAGATTATGGGTGTATTCAGAAAGCTCTCATTACAGTCTGTAAGAATGATATTATCAGCGCCCGTGTTTGGGGTATCAATGAGAGATATGATCATCATGGCCATCATGATAGAAGCTAAGAAGAGTGACTATATCCTGCGAACGGCTAAGGCGCCTGTTACCTCAGCCAACATTATTATGGATATTTATGGTGTGTCCAATGAATGCGATATCCCTAACTATAGCCGACTTAAGAACAAGCTACTAATCGGTTGCGACTTCTTGGAAGGCTTACTATTGTATCATTGGTTCATACAACAATTCAAGACAAAGGATGTGCTCCAAGTGAGAGACTGGTGCGACAAGAATCATATGAACTTCTATTTCTTCATATCACTCGGGGAACAAGTGGATAACTTCATGTGGCTCTTATTGAATGAACATAATATCAACCCAACTTATCATCAAAAGAACCTTTATGAAACATTAACCAACTCACTAGACTCACCAACTGATGATGAAGAACTTGTAGAGATAGTTTGCAAATACAAGGAATGTATCTACTCGGGATTCAAAAAGAATATATTGATTTGGGACAATGATCGTCAGTCTTATGTAAATAGATATGGAGAAGACATCATTGTTTCAAACCCAATAGCTTCACAATTGTCCTACCAAAAGATTGGAGCTCCATTCAAGCAAAATAAACCAAACATCTTGCTATACAAGAACATGGTCCTGAAGAAACATACCAAGAGTGGTAACTACATTTGGGAACCTGACCTTATCTCGAACATGGATGGCTTTGTCAAAGTAGATATCGACTTGTTGCAATCATAAGCATCATTTACTTGTACATTTTTTTTGAAACTATTCACAAAGGTAGCCTTCATAATCGCAAAACAAATGTTAGTCTTCGAGTAAATACAAAAATAAAAGTTTTTTGTTGAGCCAAATCTAAAGATTAACATTGAAAAATGACCGACCTCGCGGACAAAGAACGACAGTAGACGGACAAAGAATGACAGTAGACGGACAAAGAATGACAGTAGACGGACAAAAAAAGTATATACATAAATCGGCAAATGCTATATGAAGTCGGTAATGTTGTCCAGAGTATTTTGGTCTAAGTAAGACTCACCATCTTCTTGACGTTTGGTGTTATATTTTCGTAGATTATCCCGATCAACGTATCGGTAGAATGCCTTTCTCACTTGTTTGGTATCGGGAAGATAACTAAGATAGCATCCAACCACATCTGGACAGATAAGCTTATTCTTACCAAGATTATCCCAATTGATCTGATTGAAGAACCTTTCAATGAAACTAATTGGAAGCGCTTGAGTCTTACACAGATCTGCTATGACTAGTCGGTGGATGTTGGCCATGATGAACTCATATGTGAGTCCTGGTATTTGAGCGACGATAGACCAATCGACATATTCTTGCATCTCCATGATGAAGTCTTCAGAAACATCTTGTGTCGAGATAATGTCTGTCCAATCAAGAATGTCTTTATGATCTCTGATGAAGCTTTCAGAAAGCTCTTGGCAAAAGATCATATCAGACTGAACTAATCTATGGAAGTACTTCCGCATAAATGGTTCATCAAGTATTTGAGCTTTAGCGAGAACACTAAAGTCTAACTTATGCGTGAACTTATTTATGATTGCCATTGATAGGTACTGTTCATCTACAACCAAATCCCAGTCGAGATATCTATCAAACTGAATGATTTCATCATCAGTGAAGTCCTTGCGCATTATTATGTAATCCCAAACAATGTAGTCTGAAAACTTCTCAAGGAGGTTTCTATCGAGAACAGAATCATACTCTTTTGAGATATAATCCCAATCAACAAAGTTGATAAACTCTTCCAAGAAGCTCACATTGAATCTATTGTTGGCTGTTAGGTATTGCCAATCCAATAGATTATAGTTGCAACGTATGAAGTTGATGCTAAGATTCTCCATCTTAGTGATGAGGTCCCAGTCAAACAAACTAACCATGGTTGGGTCCATATCTATGTCTTCCATTTCGCAATCATTGAAAGCCATATCAATATCATCCATAACTGAGGCATTGATCATTTGGTTGATTTGTTCGAAGGAGACTTGCATTATCGTAGCTAGGCAGATAAGATCAAAGAGGGTATTAATGATAAAAAAATCAATTTTTTATGGTACCACATAGCGGTCTGCTATGGCACTGTCTAAATTGATTCCAATATATCAGACACATCCATGGTATGCTTGGAGATAAAGGCTTCATTCATCAAGACCCCATTGTAGTTGGACCCAACGTCTGGAGTGGTTCCAAGCATCAAGGATGAACTAATATTGCTATGAACGAAGCTCTTTTCGTTACGAATAGCAGCCTCAGTGATCTTCTGGATAGGGTGGCTAAAACTCATAGACAAGAGTGCGTTACCTGGATTGCTCTCTTCTAGCCCGCTCTTCTCAATATTGGATACATATCCATTGAAGGTAAGCGCATCCGCGATGAGAGTATAGTGTTTGATATTGATATCAGTACCACTCAACTCTCTGAGACATTGGATTAGTTTCATACGAGCAGCATCGATGCCATACATCTCTTGGATCTCGATAACAGAGTTGCAAGTAGTCTTGGTAGCGTCGATGCGACTATGCTTGAGGATTTCTTTGAGATTAGTCCCAGATGTTCGAATGATATGCTTTCGGATAACTTTGATAGAGCCATCAGGTTGCTCAATGGAGCGAGGCACAAACTCTTTCATCACAACAGCCGATTGGATGCCATCAACGCCGCGGATAACAGTCTTAAGGAGTTTAGAGTGTAAGAACTCATGGATGGTATATTGAGTGACCATCGAATCTTTCTTGAAATTGTCTTTATGAAGATAGATTCTCATGATGATCTTTCCACCGTTATCGTCTGTGTATACGATGTATAACAATGGATGTTGCTCCATAAGTTTGCGATACAACATGTTGATCTGCATGGTCTTCTCAATGAGTGTAGCATGAGAGATCTCCAAACGGATACACCACTTGAGTAGATTGGCAGGTGCCTTTTGATTCAAGAAATGTTTCTCGAATGGACCAAATACAGATTCAATCTCATGCTTGTACTTGGGGTGAGTGATGTTCTTATACTCTTCAAAGAAGATTTGAGCTCTTGTAGTGAAGGTTCGGAGTGTCATCATTTCAATCTCATTGGCGATTTGATGCATCATGGATAAGTCATCTGCAAACTCTTCCTTCACGAAGATATCCATATTAGGATCCCCAAGTTGCTCAGTCTTCTTGCCACCATAGACCTCTTTGATGCGTGTAAGGAAGTTAGCCTTTGAGACACCAGATGCATGGATAGAGTCAAGGATACGTTGAGTCATCGACTCAGATGTACACTCGGAGGCAATCATACCGATGGATGTCCCATACTCAACAAGAGACTTCTTGAAAGTGTTGAAGATCTGATCACAGATAAGCCCCATTAGTTTAGAATCAATCTTCTTGTCCCAAACCTTCTTGTAGCAAAGATCCAGGTCAATAGACATGTTCATCAATGTGAGAGAAGCAGTGATGTAATCAGGGATCGGCATTTGACGTTGCTCGCAGATGTAGTTAAAGTGCGCATATGGAAGTCTCTTCTTGAGTTGCTCCTTAGCGGTAAGCCACTCAGCTGGAGACATAATCGTCTGCACATCATTGATATAGTTAGAATGGTAATATGCTACATCATCTAGGATTTTCTTAACATTAACAGGAAGCACTTGCTGGCCAGACATGAGAGTATCCTTGAAGCTACAAGACTCAATACGCATGAAGCTATCGCGATAGTTCTGACGTAATTTGAGCATATCTTGAACCTCTTGTGCTAGGATACGTTCATTAGTTTCATTTTGGAACATCTTAGGCAAATCTTTGATTGAAACCAAGAAGACAGACTTGTACTTCTCAGATGACGCCATCATTGGAGCGAAACTAACATAAGCAGACTTACGGATATCAACTCCATCCTCACCGCATAGACGTTGCACAATACAGTCGTACTTCATTGCTTGACGAAGGTTATTGACAATGATAGCTTCCAAAAACTTGTTACTCTTACGATTATGGTAACCTGTGATACCAGTACTCAAGGCCTTGGTTGTGATACCATTACGCCCATCCTTTTGTTGAGCAATAGCTGAACGAGATGATACTCCAGTAACAAATGATTCAGGAATAAAGCCAACAGATTCAGGATCGTCATGGAAGCGTTGCGCATAAGGCAGCGCGCGTTCGTAACCGAAATCTTTATTCATACGCTTGCCCTTGATGGACATTTGACCAATAGAGCTGCTCATTTGCAAGATATTAGTAGGCTTACCTTTGGTACCAGATGCTACACACTTGTACAGGTTATTGCGTTCATGATCTAGGCTCTCCATCACTACTTTAGTGAAAGAGTCTCCGGGACTGAGGATAGACATTTGTTCTTGTTCATAGAATTCTTCCACAGTCATACCAATAGGTGCCGTAAGCAATCCTGCACGATACTTCTTAGTCAACATATTAGACTCATGGATGATAGAAGCCGTAATGTCATTGATCCGCTTCAAGATATCCTTATTGATAGCGATATCATCATAGTTGATGGTATAGCCTCGCATCAATAGGAACTTGGTGGATACCTGTTGCATGTTGTAAATCAAATCGATAGCAGCGTCAACCCCATAGCTATTGAAGACATGATGGAACAATGAGTCATTCACGCCTTGTCCAAGAGACTTTTTATCCAATCTACCCGAAATGATAAACCCACGTTTGATTTCAACTTGCGTTTCCTTGGGGTTGTAGTCAATGAAGTCTGAATATTCAGACTTATAGAAGGCAGGCTTCTTGGAGTAGTTCAGCTCTGGTAACAACAATGAGATAATGTCTGTCCCACTCATATCGTTGCTAATAGATTTGAATCTATTAAGGAAAGAAGGATATTCGACTTGCGCAAGTAGTCGCATCGTTTGGAAGCGAGAAGCTTGCGTATCAGCTTTAGTAAATTCAAACATACCAATAGCGTTATCATGATAGACACCCATTGCAGGAGACCTATCTTTGTAAGAGATGAACCACCGCTTTAAGTTGGACAGGATACCGCACTCGTTGCGAGAGATGATACTATGTGGTGGGTACAAACTCATGGCATCGCCATCAAAGTCCCCTCCGTACAGAGTATCGGCTACATTCACAGACAACCGAAACGTATCACCATTAGGCAAGATGCGGGCACGGTGGCCGGAAATAGCACTATACAACAAGGACGGTGCTCGGTTCATCGCCACGTGGTCTCCATCAATCATGTCGCGATAGATGATATCCCCATATTCGAGCGTAATATCGCTGCGCATGGATTCGACAAAGTAAGTTGCTTTGGTGTCAGCCTTAATGATCTTGGAGCATCCAGGATAGGTGTTATTCTTGTTCAAGAAGTAAGTCATTAGCTTATCAATGTTATAAGGCCGCACTACTTCAGGCACTTGAAGTACCTTAGCAATCGCAATAGGAACGCCTACTTCGTCAATGTTAATATTGTTATCACCAGTAATGACCGTACGACCAGCATAGTGAATACGCTTACCTTCCAAGTTACCACGAATGCGACCCTCCTTGCCTCGAAGGCGAGAACCTAAACTCGCAAGAGCTTGGCCATTACCACCAACGATACGACTGGCTGAACTGCTACCTGTAGGATCCTTGACCATGTTCCCATAAGTGATCTCTAGCAAGTTGAGCAACACTTCATTAGAAACCTTGTCCTCGTGACTGGTCATCAATGGAATGGATTCATTTGTAGAAACAATATTCTTAAGGAATGTAGTGATATCATTGTTGTTGCTCCGACCACCACCCTTAATCTTGGTCACATCAGGACGCGCATTATTTGGAATGGCTGGAATCGTACGTAAGATTAGTTTGCTTGGATGGAAAGATGAACCTGGCGCAATCAGATTGACTGTCTCTTGGCTTACCCGCAACAATATCTGTTCAATCTCATCGTTATAGAGACGCTGCTCTTCTTGGTCAGAGAATTTCTTCATCAAGAAGATTGGCTCTTTAGGGTCTTTATAGATTTGCGGCTGATCCTTGTTACACTCCTTGCACTTCAAAGGCTTACCCTCTGTAGAAGATACCTTTGATACACCGCCATCATCGGATACTTTACCTAAGATGTTACCACAAAAGTGGCATACAGCTTTCAACCATCGAAGAATCTCCGCGCGGAACGAAGGGTTATTCACTGGATACTTCAACTGCACCGACCCAAAGTGCCCTGGGCACTTATCACGAGGATTCAAACAGGTCTTACACAAGAAGCTATACGAGGTAGTGCCCATACTCAATGAATAGATACCTTGATCCAATGGACGGTTGCTATTGAACAGATCCTTCGAGGTAATGTTGCAACAAGAGGCCTTCGCATGGTCCTCACTACCCATCATATAAAACTCTACAAATGAAACTTCAGCTTCAGGGTAAGTTAAGGGTCCTTTCATAGTCATCGTTCGGTTGCGGGGATTAGCAGCATTGTTATGCGATTGAGTTTTGGATGACATGATCGGGAACGCAAAGGTGTTGAGAACAGACGATATATAATCGCGGTATATAATACTTATAAATCATCAATTTTAATACTTTTACCCATATCGCAATAATCGTATTTAGCCCTACCATCAGAGCTCCTACCCATGCACAAAAAAAGATACCATCAATAGGCATCAAACATGGGCACTCATGTGAGAATCCAATCATGGAGTTACCAAACTCATATGCTCAGATGTCATACGACGAAGTAGCTTCTCCATCTCATCAATAGTGGTGAGATTATTATCAAAGGTTATAGTGTTAGCCTTGATAGTAAACCTTGGAGTCTGCTTAATCTTTTGTTTACCCGCATTAAAAGTTTCTTTATCCATTTCATGGTTAGTCATAGACAAACTCAAACGATTGATACGTTCAATAGTGTCCATCTTAAGAAGATCTGGAAGACGGTTACCAGCCTTGATTGCATTAGGTGTTTCTACCATATCAATCAAGATACGCCATCTATCATTAATACTATGAGACTTGCGTTGCTTCTTTATATTACTCTTCTGTCCTCGAGCAACATATAATTGCGTTGGAATATCCATATGCTGATATACTTCAATGTATTGTAGTTTAGTTATACTTTTAGGATTAATAGTATGATTAGGCTTGCGTTCCTCAACAGTATCACGTAATTCAACCACTTTCTCTTCAACTTCATCAAGCTTCTCATTAGCCTTCTTAACTTCTTCCTTAGTCTCAACCGCGTAACCTAATAACTGAGCTATCTCAGAAGATTGTTTATCAATAACAGCCTTGGCTTCAGCATCACGAGCTTTGGCTTCAGCTGCTTGTTGTTTCATCTCTTCACGCAATAAATCAATACAATTTTGTTTGGCTTCAAATTCAGTCTTAATATGATAGCTAATTATCTCACCAACTTTAAATGCATATCTCGAATCCATCCAATGAAGAAAATTATGAAGAACAGACTTATGAGCATAAGT
>JACCDX010102445.1_pt1 | contig 11453 bp, 7 predicted proteins | sample 7449681 | NCBI WGS metagenome assembly JACCDX01 (sample SAMN15323450, study PRJNA562643) | freshwater metagenome | isolation source: river surface water | place: USA:Blue River Watershed | collected 2017-08-18 | reverse complement strand
CTTTCTGGGCAACGTCGTAGTCACCACCAGCCATCTCGACAAGGTCTGCATAATATGCAGTTGCTGCACGAGTTACTGGGTCAAATGTTGCTGAGATAGGTGCATTGAACTGAACAACAGACCTAATAAATGCCATGTTGCCCGCTGCCTTAGCAGCATCATTCATTGAAGGTGGTTGACCGATACGTCCTTCTGCCACCCAATCAGCAAAACCTTTACGGTATTGAGCATATACTTCATCAGTAAATCGCTCACTCTTCTCAAGCCCGATAAGCGAGAATGCTTGACGGATTGGGTAAGGCAACTTGCCAGAATCAATCAATGATTGCAGATAACCTGGAACCATTGTGTTCTTTACCTTCTCGGCAAAGTTCTTACCTTCTGTTGGGTAACCACCGTACAGAACGGAAGATTCGTAAACGTCATCGCCTAGTGTTTCGCGTAGCGATAACGCTACTTGCTCACCATAAAGCTTCCATGGTCCAAAGCTAAATCCGTTGTCGATAAGCTCAGAAACGGTTGCGGTTCCAAACCAAGAGATGGATGGGTCTGCGACCATGAACTCCATCTGCTTAGGGTTGAACTTAACCCCACCGCCACGTGGGTCTGTATAAGGCTTAAGAGCCGTCTTAACCCAGCTTGGAAGCTTATCTCCGTATGGAAGTGGGTACTTGACCGATACGGCTACGCCGTCTGGAACATCCTTGATTGAAGAGTAGGTGTTTCCATCCTGGTCTTCATAAGCTTGGTAGTTATCAAACGCCTGTTGGATACTGTTGTACCAATAAGCATTCATTGGATTGCGAGCCATAAGGCGAAGCGCAACTGCCTGTGAGTTAAAGAAAGCCAAGGGGAAGCTCATTGCATAACGAGCTGTGTACATACCATTGGTAAGACGGCGTGATGAGTAAAGAGTTTCCTCTACTCGTGATAGCGCCTTACGATATGCAACTTGACGAATTTCGTTATTGACCACAGCATCTGTTACGTCAATACCTGAACGTTGTGCTGCGTTAATCAGCACCTTCATTTCATCACGAGCATAAGACAAGAACAATGGGTTACGTACTAGTCGAGTTTCAGTCATAGAAAGAACTTTCCATGCTGCATCTGTTGCCCCACCCACGCGAGCAAGAACACGCTCTGAGCCAGTTAAGTCAGAAAGCTTAAGGCTTGGTCCGTCAATCTCTTTAAGTAGGTCTGTTCGACCATAGAGCATTGAGTCTACTTCTTGGTATGTTACTGGACGTTCTACGATAATCTTTCGTAGTTGCTCGTCAGGGTACATTGCATAAAGCTTTTCCCTTGTTTCAGAAACCCAAGCTCCCATATCATCGCCGTAACGCTCTTCAATACGGAGTCTGTACTCTTTACCTGCTGGGCTATATAGCCATTCTAAAACTTCAGCATTGGACTTTTCGCCCTTCATTAACCAACCAACTGGTAGGTCAAGTTCGTTGCGAATCTGACGGTTGGCAATATGTGCCAACGCGTTCATGTACTCTTCGCGATTCTTACGTGGAATCTTTACGAATCGAGCGCCATCGGCTCGAAGTCTACGTGAAATTTCCGACTGCATTGATGCTGAGTAAAAGTTAGAAGCAGTGTCAATCTCTGACATATATGCGCCAGCACCACGAACGTTAGGGTCTGCAAGACCTTGAATGGTGTAAGTCTGACCATTGACTTCAAGAACTTCGGCTTCTTGACCAAGAAGTTTCTTTTGTCTTAGGTCACCCTGGGCATTAGCAAACTCTGACCAATCCTTGCGTTCACGCTGGATAAGCTTAGCAATACCATTGATATAGTCACCAAGACGGCTCATCTCATCGAATGCGTCATCTACCTTAGTCTGCAGTTCGGTAACTTTATCTTCAAGTTCATAGTACTTGTTCTGGACTGCAACATCGTCGCTCTTCATGGCTTTAGCTTTAGCCTTGTCGCGGGCTGCAGTCATCTTTGTCAATGACTTGTTTAAGTCATCGTATAAAACTTCTGCCTTTTGATGTGCAGTAATCTTTGGCTCTAGGTCTGCTCGATACTTTTCTACACGGAACTGTGCAGCCTTGGCTTGCTTACGAGCATTAGCTGCAGGGCTACCTGGAATCCATTTCTTTGCAGATTCCTTAAGAAGACCAGTGTTGTAAACAATATTATCTACGCCAGGGACTGCATTCTTTACAAGTTCCATTGACTCAAGAGCCATGCTTGCACGAGCAAATGGGTCTACCATTGAGTTCTTAGGTATATATGCAAGGCGAAGTAGGTTCAAATTGCTGAACACCATGTTTGCTAAGTCAAGGAACTGACCAACATTCATGGCAGTTCTAGACGCTATAGCGCCAGCAAACTGACCTTGAGTAACTTTTGCACCTTTGCCTGCAACGCGACGAGCGTTGAAGATAACTTCAGTTTCAAGTCTGCGGAAGTCAAGCATTGGTAAATTCTGTGCTTCATTAGATACAGATAAAAAGTTCTGTACGTTGATTCCGCCATTCTCATCTGGAACAAAACCATTCTTAACTGCGTACTCTTTAATAGAGTCGCGTGATTGGTTCATGCGGATATGCCAGTTTTTAATCTGGTCAACTGCGTCTTTAACATTAGTAACGTCTTGCATATCTGTGATGCCATAATGTTTAGCAAGACGACCCATGACGCTTTCTTCAATGCGACCAAGTGCGATAGCACGTTGTGTATCGCTTTGTGCATCCAAGAACATCTCAACCATACGACGCTTGTACATAGCACCTTCGGTTCCCTTAAGGAACTGAAGACGGTTTAGGTCAGATAGTAAGTCGTTAGCTGCTTCAAACTTACGTGGGTTAGAAATATTAATATAACCTTGTGGACGACCTGAGCCAACCCATGCAATAAGGCGTACTGCTCTGTCATATGTACCTGTTTGGTAAACCTGAGTTTTCCAACCACCATCTGCATCTTGACCAAACATCTTAAGGTCGCCATACAAAGCCTGTGATTGCAACTTCTTCTTGGCTAAACCAATTTGTTCTAGAGATGCAAACCGTCCTGGGCGATAGCTTTCGATAACACCCATTCGTGCCTTCTCCATGAAGTCATCTAAAGCACGAGCGAAGTTAGGGTCATCTGCTTTCTTAGCATCAATAATCTTTTGATATCTTGATACAAGACCTGGGTCAAGTGCATCCAGTCCGATGTTTGCAAAGTTATCAATTGGAGTTGTTGCATTAACTCCATAGTTATCAAGATGGTCTGCTGCCAATGGATTACGGTCAAAGAACCGTTGGAACGCTGCGGTATTGCCACGTTCTGCAAGCAGATAGTCTGCAACATCTTGGTGATTATCTAATCTTGATAGAATAGTTGCGGTTCTATAAGGGTTAGATGTTTCGGATACAAGTGGGTTTGATGAAAGTTTAGTTAAATCTGTTTCGTTTACTGCGTCATCTACTAATACAGATAGACCAGTCTTAGGCTGTTGCTCTACAGGCAAAGCCTTAGATGCAACGATTTCGTCAAGCTCTGCTTTGAAAGTATCCATGTCGTCTGTTGTAGCAAGACGCTTTGGACCTACAACTTTCTTTGCAGTACCACGAACAGCAATACCAGCACCCTTAGTGCCAAGAGCAGCAAGTGCTAAATCGGTAACGCCAGAGGCTAGGATTCCAGCCCACTCATCGCGGAATGCTTTGTCGCGTTGACGCTCATTAAATACGTCAAAGTCTTCTTGTAAGAATGTCGCTTCACTTACGTTACTAAGAACAGGAGATGCAATCTTGCCAACAGCGCTAGCTGCTGCCTGTCCCATAGAAATCTTTTCGGCTTGCTTCTTAGAATAACGATAGCTTTCAGTTATTCCACCTTTACCCTTAGCCATGGCTTGAGGTGTAAGCAGTGCTGCAGAAACTGTTTGAGTTACTGGCTGTACAATATTTCTTCCAACAAAGTCAAGTGCCGTCATTGCAGGATTAATAAGCCTGCCAAGGATTGGCTTCTTTTGTGCTGATTCGATAGCACCCATTACTTTAGGAACAATAGCTTGTTCAGCTTTGCCAACTTTAGTGGTGTCTTGTTCCTTCTTGAACTTGTCTACCTTAGAAAGTTTTGGTTCTTTAGCTGGGTCTTTGGCTATAGAAGGGTCATTCCACCATTCTGTTAGGGACATTAGGTGCAGCCTCCTTAGCCGTTAGTTCCTCTATAAATGAAATTCGGTCGTCATCGGATTCAAAGGGGAACTTGGCTAAATCCCAAGCAATTGGAGCCATTTCAAATCCAAGGTATTCAAGGTTCTCTTCGAACTTCTTGAGTATCTTCATTCTGCTTGACTCCGTAGATACTTAACAAAAGCTTTCATAGTTCCAGTAGATTCTGGAGAATCCGCAAACTGTGCCATTAATGGCATGTACTTAGATAGTTTAGATAAATCTTTTAATTGATTATCGATTGGGCTTTTTATCCCTAGCATCTCTCTACCAGGACCAGGACCAACGTCCACACCAGCAGTCACAGGTTCATCTGGACGCTGGGTGGGCGCTGTTAAAGGTACTACGCCTGCCATTGGATTTAATCGTGGCATTTGCGGTGTAGGTGTTTTTGCCATTGGCGCACCAGCTTGCATATCTTGAAACTCCTTTTGCTCGCCATAAGCAGCATTAGGAAGTTGTTTTGCGCCCTGGCGGTCGGTTCGCTTAGCGAACTTACCTGGACCCGAAGGTTGCATCATTGACATTTATTTACCTACTTCTTTGGAATATTAACCTTTGTTCCTGACCAAATCATTGAACCCTGCTTGTACTTCTTCTTCTTCATAATTTCAGGGTTTGCTGCACGAATCTCTGATAGAGATACTCCTGCATTCTTTGCAATACCTGACAAGGTATCGCCCTTCTTTACGGTGTATCTGCTTGAATCAACTTTAGTAGTTGAGCCACCGCCAGTAGAGGTTACTGTTGGTCTTGTAGTAGAACCAGCCTTATATGCTGCAGTTCCTGGTACAAGTGATGAACCATCTTTACCATAACGAAGCTGCTTAGGCGCATTCTTCTTTTCAGCCTTGGCAATTAAACGATTTAGTTCGTCCATACGCTGACGGCGAGTTTTTCCAACAACACCCATGGTTGCAAGAGCAGCAAGGTTAGATGCTTGCATCTGTGCTCCTTGGCGACCTGCGGTCGCTCTGCTCTTACCTTTACCAGTAAGCATTGCTAGTTTATTTTCAAGACGATTAATTTCGTCAAAATCTTTTTTGGTAGAACCTTTAGCAAGGCTTACAACTTCTCCAGCCAATGCTGCATATGCTCCACCTTTACCAACTGCACGAGTCTTTGCAAACTTCTTTGGTGCATTTTTTCCACCAGTTTTAACTGTTGGCTTTGCTTTACCTTCTGGCTTAACAGCTGCTTTTTTCTTTGCTTCTACTGCTTGCGGTGTTTGAGTTTTACCTTTAGCAGAATCAGCAAGAGCTTTATTCTTAGCAGCAACACGTGCCTTAGCCTCCTCTAGACCTTTAGCCTCGTTACGTTTTAAGTCAGCAAGAGTGGGACGCTTTGTAGCAGTAGTACGAGCCTCTTGACGAGCCTTTACTCTTGCTTCAGCATTAGCCATTCTTGTTTTTTCTTTTGCGTTAGATGCTTTAGCAGAATCCTTGACAGCAGCTTCTTTTTCAGCTTGTGTCATCTTGGACCACTTGTCAGTAGAAACTCCTAATGATTTGCGTAGTCCGCTGTCTTTTGCTGGAACTCCAGAGCCAGTTGCTCCTGGCTTAGATGCTGACCAGTTCTTACGTTCTGCTGGTGACATGTTTTTCCATGCAGCCTTATTAGCAGCGGACTTCTCGGCACGAGTCATCTTCTTTGTAGCTGCTGGCTTAGTTGCACCAGTAACTGACTTAGATATCTCGCCAAAAGTCTTAGTAGGTTTAACAGCAACCTTCTTTACAGCAGCCTTTTTGACTGGTGCTTTCTTTTCAGCTAATGCAGCAGCAGGCTTTTTAACAGCAGCCTTCTTTGCTGGCTTCTTCTTAGCAGGCTTTTCTTCTTCTCCTGCTTTCTTGCCAGCGTATTCGCCAAACTCTTCACGCATTGACTCACGGAACTTCTCAAGTTCCTTACTTTGCATAGCATCATATTCAGCTCTGCTTAGATAAGCCTTCTTGCCAAGTTCTTTCTTGGCAGTATCAGCCATATCCTTGAGCGCTAATCTATCTTCGGCAGTAATCTTGCCTGTGATGTCTTTACGTACAGCCTTTACTTTTCCTGGAAAAGCTTTCTTTGCTGCAGCTTTAGCGTCTTTTCTGGCTTGGCGATACTTATACGGTTTCTTCGCCATGGTTATCCTTTACTTAAGCTTGTTCTTGTTGCCCTTAATGCCTTTATTAGCAGCTGGCTTTGCAACCTGTCCTAGTCCTACACCCTTACCGCCATTCTTCTTGCCTGCGTGTCCTGGGTGAACTGGAGCCTTTGCTGCCTTTCCTTGCTTTCCAAACATTGTTTCTCCTTAGTTATGCTGGTATTTGTCGAGTTACTCGACCTGCGAGTACTGGATTGCCTGAACCAGTCAAGCCTGCTAGTAGTTCCTGCATTGCAGGTCTACCTTGTGGCATCTGTGGTAGTTCTCCACCCATGCCTGCTGGTTGTTCTGGTTGCGCCATCTCTGGCGCTTGTGGTGCTTCTGGTGCTTGTGGTGCTGGTTCTGGCTTGAACGCTTTGGCTACTGCTTCTTCAAGCGGTGTGCCTTTTTTGCGTTCATCAATAACAGTTGCCATTCTTTCCACAATTTGCATCGGGTCTTGTCCTTGCGAAACCATCTGTGGTATTGCTGCAGCAAGTTGTGAGATAGACGCTTTCAGTGAATCGCGCATCTCCTCGATGTCAATTGCTCGCTCTTCTTCTCCAGCATTGAGCGAAATCGGTAAGTTGCGACGTAGCATTCCTCGTGAGATAAGCTTGTCGCCTCGTGCTTGCAGACCCCATACCAATGCTCGGTTAGGGTCTAAACCTGCCATCAATCCGTATTCAACTGTTACGCCATAATTGCCGTTGATATCGATTGATGGTTTGTACTTTAACTTGTATGGAACTCCATTGGCTGTTGCAGATACTTCACGAGATAGCGTAGGGAAGTATGCTTCATCGGTAGCAAATGCAATAGAGATTGCTTCACCGATTGCTTCGCCAAGGATTGATTGAATAACTTTGATTTGTGAATCGAATCCAGCCATAAGTGCCTTGACACCTTGACCAGTAACAATAGAACCTTCTGCTTGCCCTGCACGTGCTTGAGGGAAACGAGTTCCAAGTTTCATTTCATCTGCTAGAACATTGTTCTCCGCAAACGCGAACTGAGGTACGTCCAGATTGATACGACGAATCTTCTCAGGGGAGTTAGAACGTATAACTGAATCAGGACCAACGGAAAGCTGAGTAACATCAGTGGGCAAAGCAAGAGGAGCTTCAACAGATTTTTGAACAGCTTCCATAGTGAGGAGCGCAAGTCGCGCCTTAGCTGCATATACAGGAAGAACGTCGTCGAACGAGCCTCTGACCTCACCGTCGAGCGAAGGACGTTGAGCAATTGCAACTGGGACTCGACCAATCTTGTTTGGTGTTTCGGCAAGGATTGCACCTCCACGACTTGGGATAAACATAATCGTGCGATTCTTGTCAGTCCAACGAACGACTTCTAGGAGTTCGTTTGAATCTGTACGTCCAAATGCGCTGGTCTGTAGAATCTTGTCTGCTAGTTCTGGGAACTTGGCTGCTAAATCGCCAGCCTTACGATAATACGAACGGCAATAGACAGATACTTCCCCGAACCTGTCCATGTCGTAATACGCACCCATAGAGTTTTCAACATGGATATGCGGTCTATTTTCCTTGAAGTTAGGTTCAACTCTGAAAATACAGAAGCCGTAAGTTCCTAACTGGTCTGCGCCACGCAGTAGCTCTGTTCCAAGACGAGATGCAGCAACATAATAATTTGCAATCTTAGTTCTTTTATCAGCCTTGGTACGCTGTGAATCATCAAGGGATGAATCGCCAGCAGCCGTTATGGTAGGTAGTACACCTGCCTGCTCAGAAACGTCGCGAGCAACCACGTCAATTAGGTTGGCGATAATAGGTCTAGACCAAGTTCCCTCTGGGAACAAACCGCGAAATACTTGGTCGGCGTTACCAGAACGGACCAACGCAACTTCGCGCATGCGCTTATCGCGCTCAGCATTACGAGCTTTTAATTGCTCATATGCATGTACAAGTTCTTTCATTATCACAATCTCGCTATTCGCTGTGCAGCAGCTAAATCATCTAGGTTAACAATGTACCTATCTTCGATTTGCTTCTGAGGAGTAAATTCATTTCTTAAAAAGTTTGGTACATTAGAAGCTGTTAGTAGAACATCACGAGCTACGATTTCACAGAACCAGAGCGCCATAACAGCGTCCATCTTTAATCGCTTGCCCTGAACTCCTGGTTGCCAAACAACCAGTTGCTCTATCAGCTTCTTTATATGTTCATTACGTGAAGAGTCTGGCAATTCAATCATGTTATCGCCAGCATGCTTTAAGTTGTTATTGTTGCCGTCACGTTTAATAACGGTTCCAAACAACGGAGCCAGAGAAGCTACACCAAACTCTGGGTCTTGTTTATTATTACCTGTGTAGTGTGGGCGGTAGTTAATACCGCGAGTAGACAAGAAGTTTCTAATCTCCTCGTCCTGTGTCAAGAAAAGCTGAAATGCGTTGGACTCAACTATGACAGTATGAGGCTTGTAGGCATCCGTCCATTCTCGTATCAAAGAGCGAATCGCTGCAGGTGTGGGGCTGCTCATGACGTGAACGTCCATGACATAGCGCTTGTGTGTTCTGCGGTCGACTGCGTAAGCAACTGCTGCGGTGTCACCAGACATCGCGGGGTCAATACCAATAATGCGATAGAAGTTCTGTGCATTATCAGGATGACCAGCAGCGCCTGCAACTAACGCACCCGATTTTCTCATTCCATTTACTGCGCCTCTAACGCACATCGGGTCGAAGATTGCATTCTCTGCGATATCGAGGTTCTGGTATACCAAAGACCATTTGGAGGGACCAGCCTCATTGCGGACCGCAGTAAGACGCGGTCCAGTCCATCTATCAAAGTATCCATTCTCATCTGGAGTATCATCTTCAGTGAGAGGTTGCTCTGACTTGCCCCACAGTGTCTTCCACTGTTTAGGGTCGTCTGCGTATTCTAATACGGCAGGCATGGACAAATATGACCACGGAACGATTCCGTCCGTGTAATGCGCTGTGTTACGAAGCTCTTTATATAAGTCGGTCGCGGATACGCGAGTACCGACAACAAGAAGCTGACCCCCGCCTGGTGGTAGACGAGAGGCAACTTCTTGTCGAATCCATTCCTGTTGCTTAGCCCACTCTCCCGCGTTAGAGAGAGTGACCACGTCGTCAAGTACGATTAAGTCGGCGCGAGCGCCGTATACTTGACCGCCCATACCGATAGCTTCGACGGTAGGGTCTTTAGCATCTGATTCGCGGACATCCGCTCCCAGATAAATCTTGTTAGCCGACCACATGTCGGCGGTAGCTTTGTAACCATCGGTCGGACCAAAGGCAGCTTGTAGGTCTGCATACCGAGGATGGGTCAATCTTTGCTTGATAGCGTACAAGAACTTCTTGGCTTGCTCTTGTGTTTTAGAAATAACGATTACGTTGATGTTGGGATTCTTGACGACACGGTAGGTCACGTAGTTAATCGTGATGGTCATGGTCTTGGCGTGGTTAGGTGGTACGTTTACCAAGAGGCGGGACAAGCCCGCCGACCCTTTTTCGTAAGTCATCGCTGGATGTAACCAACGAGGTTCCTTACCTTCCAACATATCGACCACGTTAAGCATGTGGTCCCAGACTTTGGCTCCCAGGTATTTCTCAGAGAACTCCGCAAAGTCAGATAGACCTGACCGAGCTTCGTCGGCGAGGTCAGATGTTCTTAACCGAGCGTTATCTATGTAGGCAGCGAATCCTTCAGATTCGCGCCGTTGGGTGTCATACCAAGAACGACTACGACCAATGACCTTTAGGGCATCGGCAATCGTGCGCCCTTGGCGCACCAGGTTGATAAGTTCTTTCCTGGCTTCTTCGGGGGTTAAATTTCTTTCCAAGTCTTCTCCAGTAGCTGTAGGGGTCTACAGGGGTATAGACAGAAGTATCCCCACTATAATTTTTACCAAGTAAAAAGCGGGCGTGAAGCCCGCGTTTACGGCTTCGTGGAACTCAGCCGTTACACTTATATAGGGGTCTAGAGCGTCGGCGTGTTTCAAGAGGTAAATCAAACTTTTTTTCTCGGTTATATAAAAGTCCTGGTCAGAGCTTACTTCTGGTGAAAATATTTTAGCTGATAGTGGGGGGCGGGCGGGGGGTGGACCTAAAAAACCCTGGGGTTCGTCAGGGCGCGGGCATAAAAAAAGGGGGCATGCGCCCCCATTCATGCGTAGAAAACTATCACCTGCACAGGACAAACCCCTCCCCCACTGTGTTGTGAGAGAGGGGCGTCCGCTGACTATCTATGAGAGCGGTTGCTCACACTCCGCGTCCTCGCCTGCGGGACATGTGGACCCATAGAAGCAAGGGCAAGATTCGCTGGAGAATGTCATGCGCTCACCCGCTTCAACACTACGCGAAGCGAATCAAGCACTATCGAAATCTCGCGCACACCGCGATTCTCTTCGATGTCAAACACGATACCCACGTGCTTGCCTACAGGGACGATGTCCCCTAACTGTGCGTAACGCACAGGTGTAAGTTCAAAATCTGGAACGAAATCAATCGATGGAACGCCATACTGCCCGCGTACCATTTGGACCTCTTCGCGTAGGTTTACGAGTAGGTCATCGTGTGTCCATGCTGTGCCGTTCATTGTGTTGCCTTCCGTTGAATGTGCCGAGCCGAATGCTCAGCAACGGAACTATCATCTCACGAACTGCCCCATGTTGTCAAATTCAGCCTGATGACTGAGCGTAAATACGGCGTGTCGGAACGTAGCGGATGACGTAACACATGACCCATGACGTAGCGACGTGATGTGTACGCGCCCACCTGTGTCATGTACCAGTACAGGCGCATAGCGTATGTGCAAGTAATAGCTCGCGCATGTATGGGCAGTTCACAGCGTGTACACACATCTCAAGATAGCAGAACGTAGTTCTGCTTATATATGTCGAGCCAGTCGGAAATCCCGACGGCAGAAAGGAAACACCATGAGAAAAGTAGCAACCGAAACCCTAAACGGAGTCGTGAAGAACGGCACTGTTCACATCAGCAAGGCGGACAACAAGCGAGTCTTCGCGAAGGTTCGCATCACTACCAACACTGCAAAATCTTCGAAGAAGATTGAGCAGATTCTAGCAGCAATGGGTCAATACCCAAACTTTGACAAGGTTCTCGCAGCCGTGCTCAAGGTGGAACCAAACGCATACCT
>JACCDX010767141.1_pt1 | contig 11457 bp, 12 predicted proteins | sample 7449681 | NCBI WGS metagenome assembly JACCDX01 (sample SAMN15323450, study PRJNA562643) | freshwater metagenome | isolation source: river surface water | place: USA:Blue River Watershed | collected 2017-08-18 | reverse complement strand
TTATAGATGTGATAAGGCAGCTCAGGCATCATCTGCGCGACGCGATTGGTTGGAATGCCCACCAAGGATGCAACGAATGCGTTGTTGGCGTCTCTTGGCGCCACGTTATCACCGTCTACAACATCATCCCATACTTGAGCAATACCAAAAAGCATAACGCAAAGCTCAACTGCATCTTGATTGCCCCTAAACACTTCGCCAAGCACCATGCGTAGCGACATTTCATGCTCTGGCTTAATCATAGAGCCCTCTGTTTAGCGGTGCGCTCAGTGGCTAAGATGTTATTGACCACTGTCACCAATGCGTTGACCGTCGTTTTTAGGTCGGAAACGTTAGTGATTAGCATGTTGATAGCATCCGTTTGCTGCTGTGCGTAGGCTTGGCTGTACGCCGCCCCCGCTGCGCCCAATGCCGTCGGTGGCGTTGTGGTATTCGCTGTTGCATCCGCCTGTGCCGCTGCTTGCAATACGACGCCGCCGGTTGTCGCGGTGCAGTAGTCTAGCTGTCCGACAATGCGCCCTGCTGCACCGTGCGCTGTAGTGGCGTTGATGTGGTCGGCAAGCGCGTCTTGGATTAAGTCGACGTCAAGCAGCAAGCCCTCAACACTGACTTGCAAGTCATAGGTTGCTTGACCAATGGCAAGCGTGCGGTTGGTTAGCTCTCCGCCGTATTCAGACTTAGATAGGTAATCAAGCACCAACGCCGCTGACCACTCTTTTGGGAGTAATTCGCGGCGTATCTGCTCCTGACTTGATGACAATGGCGCTTTCAGTGCTGCATTAGCCATTTTCAGCCCTTACTGTCAATCCTGAAATGTTGATGCTGCTGTGTGTGGTCATGCGTAGGCGAAACCCGACCTTGTCGCGCACACCACCAACGCGAGGCATGACAGGCGCTTTCGTGTAGCCAAGCGGCGTAGAGATTGGCACTGTATGTTCTCCGCTGTACGTGAATCCGTTTTCTGTTGCTGATACGCTTAATACAACGGTCGAATCACCAAAGCCGCTAACCGTGTCGAGCGCCAAATCAAACAGCGACGCCTTGCCAGTCTTGATAATCGGCGTTTGTAAATACGCTTCTTGCATGCGTCCATACTGTGCAATCTCCGGTGTAAACTCGCCGATGTAGCCGTTTGCTTTATCGCCGCATTCGGTGTTGCCGGTGAGCGGGTTGTATCGAATATCAATAGGCGTCCAACGACCACCGGATAAGCCTGATTGCAGCTTAATCCAGCTCTTTGAATTCGCCATGTATGCAAGCGTTTCTGTCGGTAAGTGAACGTATAGGATTGGTTCGCCGTTCCATGTGCTTGACTCTAACACCGTCTTTTGCAAATCAGCGTCAGAGTATTGCTGCAATACTTTATCGACTTCTGGCGTTGATAGCTTTTCGCCACCGTTGGCTGTAATGACGTTGATGCTTGGCGGCATGTTGCGACCGGAACCAAGCAAGGCAATCATATCGACAAACAAGCACTTGGCATGTGTTGCGATGCAGCCGAAAGGCACAACAAGCGATTGCTGAGATACGTAAACCTCAGAACTGTCACCGGTTAAGCGGAAAAACTCCGTCGAGTTGCGACCAATGACAACGACGTAATCGTGCCACGTGGTAATGGCAACGTTATCGTCTACGTCTGATTCGGCTGAGTAGATTGGCGCGATGTAGTCTGGTCGTTGCTCGTTGAGCAGGTCAGTGATAATAAAGCCCGGGGGCGCTAACCAAATGTAACGGCCTTTGTTGCGCGTCACGTCAATGATACCGCTCAGGTCGTAGCTAGTTGGTCCTGATGGGTTTTCGCCGTCTTGCCAGTTTTGAAACTGCTTCAGCTCTGTGCCTGTCCAGTAATAGCCGTTGCCATCTCCGCCGGTAAACGCCGTGGTTAAGCTGGAGTATGCCATAGACACACGAGCATCTTTCGGTAGCGTTGCGACCTCTACGCCGTTTCTGTGTAGCTTATTACCGATAACGCGAAACATGCCGCCGTCGACCACGTTGTAAATCGCGCCGTTACTGCGGTTAAGTCCGGTGTCTTTGAGCAGGATGGCGCCAGGATGATTAATAAAGTATCCGCCAGCGTTCGGAGCTTGCTGCATAATCGGCATCATGTTGACCGGCAGGAAGTCGCGGTAATCAGCCTTCGAGTCGACGTTTTGACCTTTGATGAGCGGTAGGCTGATGATGGGCATTATTTATTCTCCGCGCTTGCTCGTTTGTGTTCGCGCCAGCGCGCCCAGACAATAAAAGACCGCTCAACGATTAGCAGTATCAGTGCGATTGCTGAAAGAAAGTCCATCCAAGGAAATGCTAAAACAAAATTGATAGTGTGGTTGACTGGCTCCGGCAAGTAGTCGCGCAAGTTATAAACGGCGCTAGTGCCGCCTGCCGCTGTGATCATCTTGTGCGTGATGGTCGACGTATAGTCGTGCACGTTATCAATCATGTGATTTAGTAGACTTTTCATGCTCTCTTTCATCGCGGATAATCTTTTGGACTTTCTTAACGCAATGATAGCCCATTAAGCCAACGCATACAATTAGCAGCAATGTAGTCAATAAGTCCGGCATCCTGTTTGCCTCCGCCACTGATGAGTGTAGCAAGCGCGTAAGCGTTGATTAGTGTTATCAGGTACGGCTGCATCCTGTCAAAATACGTATCAAAATCAAAGTGGTAGTATACCGCTTGGTCGATTGACCCCAAAAAGTATACAGCACCAAAGCATAAAAAGATTGTACGAAAACTTGATAAATTTTTGATATTTAGCTGCGCACAGTAGAAGTAAAGCGCAGAAACGATTAAGAAGGCGTGAAAGTTTGTAAATGTGATGGATTGAATGGCTGTGTAGATGGTAAGCGTTGCCAGCATAATTAAAGCCCTGCCGTTAAGCAGTGCAGCAAGGCACCACATAACAGCAAGGAGGATGTCGTAATTATTTACGTTTAGGTTTGCGAGAATCACCGGTATCAGGCTTCTTGTCTTTCGGTTTGGTTGATGTGCCGCTCATTGCTGCTCCTATTGGTTAATTTCCTTCGCCGTGACTCATCCGTGAGAAGCTCCGGCGATTCAGTGTAGTTGTTTATTCTGGCAGTTTCAAATAGCCTGCGTCGTAAAGGTATTCAATAACGGAAGCCGCTAAAGTTTCGCCTGTGGATTGACGCATAGATATTCCTTCACAATTGTTTATTGCGTGCAAATAAACATCATGTTTCAATTTATCAACAACGCGATTTTTCTCTGCTTCTGCTTTGCGGTCATGGTCGAGCGGGCGCAAAGTGTGAGTGTTTGAGTTTCCTGTAAAGATGGTGTTTGTAAGCCCATCAATCGAAAATGCAAATGCGTTTCCGTTAACTGCCAATATTACGCATCTTGCAAATTCTTTCCTTTCAACGCTTTGCATATACTCGCACTCAACACCAACAGGCGGCAAAGCAATCGCTTTTTGGTTGTCGTAGTCGTACCATTCGTCGCTGTTATCTAGGGAGCTGCTTTCGTTATCTAGGTAGCTCGTATCTGCTGGTTTGTAGCGTTGGTCGGTGATGCGGAATGATTTAACACCAACCCAGTTCATTCCGTAGCACGTTGTTTGAGTGGACCTAGTTCCATCAGTCCAAACAATAAGCGTGTCTTTTGGCAAGTTTGGAGCTTTGTCGCTTGGATTATACTCAATACCCCACCGGTAGCCGTTGATGTAGCCTAGTTCGCTGGCGCGTTGTTGGAACTCTTCTTTGGTGCAAATAAACTCTCCACAAAATCCGCTTTGCCCGCTAAGGCCTTGGTAACGACCATCGCCGATGTGCCACAGAAAACTATCACAAAAACCCATACCTTTGCTTGATTTTTTATAATCACCGCTCAGTGCATGCACCGCTTTATCGATTAACTCTTGATTACTCATACGCATCCTCCGTTGTTAGGTGCGTTAACTATAGCGCAACCAATCAGCGGAAGTGGTATGACCAGTGCTACAAAATCACCTGGCTAGACAACTCAAACCACGTAAACTGCACAAAAACAGAGTTAGTTGATGTTGACGTGTTTTCGAGTTCAACCAGAAACACTGAATTAGGCGCAAGCAGTCGGAATGTGTCACTTGAATCCGTCGAGCCTGTCACACGATTTCCGGAGCCAACTGAGCCATAGAGCGGTAAATAGGTAACTTCGCTTGATAGTGTTGGCGTAGGTGTCGCAATGTCGTTGACGGCGCTTGTTGATGGATAGGCGGTGTCGTTGCGTAGATTCTTGATTGCTATCGCTGCGCCAATTGTGCCGCCTGTGTACGCGCTAAACGTGCGGTAAATCAGCGCTTCTTTGTTCATGATGATGTCACGACCAAGCAGCACGACATACTTATCAGGCGGGCACTGAAAGCGCAGATGCGCCTTTGCGCCTGCTGCAATAGATTCTGTGTGGTATGAGTAATAGCCAAGCCCGCGACTTATCGCGTCATCTCGATAGTTGAGCGCTTGCGTTGCTAGTCGGTCGATAGTGTTGCCATACAGGATAGAGCGCCCACCATAACGCGCTGGAGTGATTAGGTCGTACTGTGTCGACACTGCAACAACGCAATCATCAGAAAGCGGCTTAATCCATGCGCCTGTGCTCGATGCGTTGACTGTGTACCATTCGTCGGTGAATACTTCAATGCCGCTAATGTCGCTTGCTGCCGGTGCAGTGGCTTGGCTTTTTAGCACTAGCCTGGCGGATGGACTTTGCACTTGAATAGTTAAGGATTGGCCGACCGTAACGCCTGCCGCAGTGTATAGATTCGTCCATGTGTTACTTGCGAGCGTCACGATAATCATTGCCTACTCCTTAATTCTCAAACGGCAATCCGCCGCGATAGTATTGCCGGTCATCCAGTGCCTCATAATTGCCGGAGCCGACCGGAAGCGTTACCGGATAGCTGCAACTTCCAACTGTCGTTAGCTGCCGCATCATCATGTTTTCAGCCCATGATAGTTTGTTCGGGTTCAGCTCTTTGCCGAACATATTCGCAATATAGCCGGCAAGCAACACCTTAATCGGACCGACTAACGACACATCAACGCCGGAATCGTCTGTTTCGGTGCTCGTGCCATATTCGAGCGGTTGAAGATAGCCAATATCCTGTCCAATTGCCGAATACGTAGCCGCAAAATCGTCAAGATGTTGCAGTGCCGATTGATTGTCTTGCGCCATTGGCTGCATCAGCAAGCCGTCAACAGCCAGGTGCTGCATTGCGCCTTTAATTAAATCGCCTTTGGTAATCATAGTGACCTCCGTTTTGGTCAGTATAGCAGCATTGCCACTGGTCGTACCACTGCTAGCAAAATGTGGTGCTATATTGGCAGGAGTGATAACGGATGGGTTTTGAAATGAATATATACTTACTAACGCAAAATGAAGTTGGCGGTTGGGATACTTACGACTCTGTAGTGGTGTCGGCGGAAAGCGAAGAAGAAGCACGATTGATGCACCCATCAGGGGATGATAAGCGATGGAGCAAGGGCTGGCTAGAGTGGGTTACACTTGACGATATTGACAAGATTGATGTAAAGCTAATCGGAGCATCAAACGTTGATAAGGGTGTCATTTTGGCGTCTTTTAATGCTGGGTGATAACGGATGGAGTTTGAGATGAAACTAAGCGATGAGCAAGCGCAGCAGTTAATAGATAGCGGGTACGCCTACAATGCATGCGCAAACGTGCTAATAAAAAACATTGACGGAAAGCTACATATCATCAATCTGGAAAGTGAGGCGTCCATTATCCATGATGATAAGCCGATGCTTGACAGGATTTTTGAAGCGTTAGCTCCAACTGCGCCGATGCTTCTTGTTATGCTGCTGATTACAATTGGTATTGTGATAGGGATTTCAATTGCACAGTGAACAGCGGACTAAATAAAAAAGGGCGCATATAGCGCCCTTCTCACACAAGCACCTATTAGGTGCCTGACACTTGAACACCCCAGAACGGGTTAAAACAAGCAAACGTTGGCAGAATGTCGTAACGGTAGAAAGACTTGTTCGCCTTACCGTCGCTGAACTTATGCACACGGATACTAAAGCCTTCATGGTTCATCACCATTGAGTCCAGCGCATCCAGTTTAGGCAGTTGCACAGAACCCAAGCCGAAGAAGCCTTTGTGGTAGGCTAATGCAGGGGTTTGAGTTGAACTTGCGGTGCCTAAGAACACCAGCGCATCGCCCGATTGGATTTGACGGGTCACAGTGTTAAACGCAGCATCTACGCCTGACTCGAAAATCGCAGCGCCAGACACTTTCAGCGCAGCAATCACGCCGCCTGATGCTGTTGCGTCTTCTAACACAGTCAACGTGATAGGCACGTCACCGGCAGTTGAACGCACGATGTTGCGGTTGCGGAAGTTAACCAGTTTTGATGCAGCGATTTGGATTTGCTGACCAGCTTTAAAAGTACCGGTTGCAGGTGTTACGCCTGACAGTGCCAAAGTCATTTGGTAGCTGTCTTTGTACGCTACATAAGTAGATGCTGGCGTTGCTGACAGAGTAGCAGCAGTTGCAGTACCTACAGTGTATTGCGCCAAGTTGCTAGATGTTAACACGCGGTCAAAGCCTGCGAAGCGCTCACGTACTGTAGCGGTGTGCCATGCGTCTGTTACATCTGGATTTACGCCAAGTGCGTTTTGTTTGTCAGCCAGGTTGACTTCTTCGAAGTTGCTGATAACTGCGTACTTGTCGCCTTCTGGCAGACCGGCTTGCTTCATCAATGCGCCTGCGTTTGCGACGTCTGACCATTTGTTAATCAGCGTGCCTTTGGTGCCCGATGTTAATGCGGCGGCTTTGACCATGCGTGCTGCCAGTTCGCTTTCCACAGCAATCGCCATATCAATGGCGGCAGGGCGCAGCAATTCGTCCAATTGGTCAAGCTGTAACGCTTTCTCTGTTTGGCTTGCTTCGACCAAAACGGTGCAGTATTGGCCGACTTCACCAATGACTTGACCCACTTTAATCGGGTTGGTTGATGCAGCAGACAAATCACCGTCGTTTGTGCGTTGTGGCGCGTATTGCGTTGGGCGTTTCATTGCCACAACGCCGCCGGTATCTGGAGTAAAATCGTTAACCAATACTTGGCGGTTGACTGATTTTGCGATTGTCAGTTCAGACATGAAAGATGCAGCGAATTGCTTCAGCAGCTTCTTGTTGTAGTTACTTTGCAGTGAGTTTGCCATAATTGGGCGCTCCTAAATGAATTAAATAAACTGTGCGTTTTTAAATTGGCGGTCCAGCTTGTCCTCATCTCGCAGCGATACGCCGCGACTTTCCGGAATCGGGTCTGGAGCCTTTGTTGCCTTGGCTTTCGTCGTGACAGCCTTGGCCTTAATCTTTGTTGCAATCGCAACGGCTGCCTTGTGAGTCGGCAATGACAGCAATTCAAACGCTTCGTCTGGATTTTTCTCCAGGTACATCGTGATTTGCGGTCCTGCTTCATCTTCTAAGAGCAATTCCTGCAACGCTGTTGACATGCCTGCGTTCACTAGCGCCGTGCCTGCTTGCTCGATTTGTTCAATCGTCAAACCTGCGTCAATCGCGCGCTTTGCAAACGTCTGAACCATCTTTTGCTGCTCAAGCTGCTGCTGTGTCGCTTTCTGCTCGTTGGCTGTAAGGCTAAGAGCTTGTTTCGCTTCATAGGCTGCAACTTTGCGGCTGTACTGCACCATGTCCGCGTGATACTTGCGCATGGCGTCTGTATCAAACGGGTCTTCCGGCAGTTCAGGCGGCGTCATGTCTTCAGGCTGCGCGACAGGTTTTTGACGCTCGTACTCTGCCAACTTAGCCGCCAGTTCATCAGCGCGGCGTTTCTCGGCGTAGCGTTCAGCAGTCAGCTTGTCTAATCGCTCTTGCAGCTTATTACCAACCTTGGGCTGGTCTTCTGTGTTTGTCTCGGTCTCAGGCTCCGACTCTGCACTGACCTCAGAGAACTCTTCACTTTCCGTTTCTACTTCTTCGACTTGTTCGGTCGGTTCGTGTGGAAACGTTGGCAAATCGTCGTTCAGTTCTTCATTCATTTAAAAGCACCTTATTGGTTATTTGAGCCGACAGTTAAGCGCTGTCGTACCGCTTCGTCAAAATTATGGCGGATGTTTACTGACCCGTCAAGAAATTGGCATTTTGTTGCATTTCTGCGTTTAACTGCTGACCGTACTTCTGTTCCATTTCGGTGAGTTTCAGCAACAAGTCATCAATCTGCTTTTGCTTTTGCAAGTTGATTTTCTCTTGCTCCTGCATAATCTTCGCCATGCGCTCTTCGATTAGGCTGTTGTAGTTGGCAATCATCGCCTGCGTTACCGGAGCCATTTGCTCAGCTTGTTGCGCGGCTTGCTGTTGCTGTTGTTGGACTAGCAGGTCTGCTTGTTGCTTTTCTTCGTCGGTCATCTGAGCGTCTGGAATCATGCCCTGCTTAAGCATTGCAGCGCGTTTGCGTTCGCGGATTTGGTCAGCGCCAGGCACATCAATCGAGCCGTACACGATATCTGCCGCTTCCACCATCAGCGATTGGTCGACGCCCGCCAACGACACTAGGCGGTCGGCTGCTTCGCTGCGGCGTGACTTGTACGCCTTGTCCAAGTCAACAACAACATCGTACTTGCCTTGTGATAGGTCGTTAACCACAACAACACGACCTGTTTGCGCGTCGATGATTTCTTCGTTGATAACAATCATCTCGTCGGTTCCGTCTTCGTTCAGGATTCGAAGTTGCCGCTTGTTGTCGTATACTTTCGGAATCGCGGCAATAATCATTCCGGCGATACGACGCACGGCAATCGCGGTAGAGTTCAGCCACTTGGTAGTCTTGGCGTCACCCTTGCTAATCATCTGTTCAACAGCCCAGCCGCTTTGATAGCGTGGATTTGCGCCTTGCTGTGCTGAATAAACGCCTGCGGTGTCAATCATGTCCTGATTGCTTGCCGCTGCGGTGTTGGCAAGGTTTGGATTGATTTGCGGGCCGTTGGTTTCGTATGGCACTGAGCCTGCTTCTGGGTCTGGCGTATAAAACAACACCGGAGAAGCGCTAACGTTCATCTCTTGAAGCTGCTTCATGGTGTCTTTGTCAGACGCCTGTTTTTTGGTCATCAACAGCTTTCTGCGCGGAGCCAGTGCACCCTCTTCGATTTCGCGACTGCGTGCGTAGTTGTAAACGCGCTGCGGGTCCATCAGTCGGCGTGTGATTGATGAGTACGTTACATCGCCTTCGTAAAGCTCGAAGTTGCCATAGACGGGAATTACGGGGATAGAATCCCACACGGTTTCCATTTCCTTGGTCAGCCAATCAGAGCTGTCAAGGAATCGGCTGTAAACCTTCATCGCTGGCGCTTTACGCGTACGCTCGACAGTTACGCCAATCTTTGCCAAGTCATCGACGATTGATTGTGATTCTTTCGTGAGTTCAATCACCTTTCCGTTGCTGAGCAGCGCAATCGTTTTCTCGTATGGTTTGGCGTAGAGATATTCGACAAACGTTGCAACGTCCGAATCATTGTCAAAGTCGGAGTTGTCTGAGCCTACGCTGATACACTTGCGTCCATACTCTTTCTCAAACTTATCGTGCGGCATTGCGCGGAGCTGCCAAGCCTCTGTTGCGTCAGAGCCGTCTTGCTTTTCGTGGTAGCCAAGCCACACGCGATTGACAGAATCAGGAACAGACTTGATTAGAATGTCTTGGTCAAAGCCTTCGCCCGTCCATCCTGTGTCTAACCGGATAAAGTCAACACCGCGACGGCAAATCCGGCGGGTTGCTTGCCGGTAAACGCTAGGAGCGTCGGACAGGTTTTCGATGTAGCGGATGATGCCTGCGTAGGTTTCAGCAACTTCTTTTGTTGCGCCTCCGCCTGCTGGTCGAACTCGAATGCCGAAGTCCATTCCTTCGACTTCTGACATAATGTCATCAATCAGCGGGTTGGTTTTGTCAAACGTAAAGCGCGGGCGGTTACCCATTGCGTTGACAACGGAATCTTCCCACATGCCGCCTTTTTCTAGACAGAAACGGTCTTCGTCGCGGGCGATTTCGCGCAAGTCGTGCGCCTCAGATTGCGCTTCAGTAAAAGCGGCGAGGCATTGTTTTGAGTCTTTTACCATAATGAGGCGAACTCCAGTGATTCAAATGTTGATTCTTGGCCGATGGATGCTTTTTGCACAGCATAGCGGCGCATCATGTAAGCATAACGCACAGCGTCTAGTAAGTCATCGTTGGTCTTGGCAATCTTGCCGCCGTCGTCGCGGTGGTAATTCATTTTTTCGTCAAAGAAGTCGGTTAGGTGGCTGAATACCTTAAACCTGCCCTCTTGCATTAGCCGGTAAAGCTCAAGAATACCCGCCTCGACACCGTTACCGCCATCCGGCCAAGTGGCGTGCGCGTGCAGCATGTTAAATCCTTCTTCTTCGTAGTAGGATTTCTGCTGCTTGCCTGAGCCTTTTTCGGTTTGAAGGCCATCAAGCGGCCATGCGGTCGGGACGCCTCGCGCCCAATGCTTGACACTAGACCATGCTTCAGGTGGTAATGCGCGTGACTTCTTCCAAGCATGCGCAAGGTAAATCGTATCAGCGTCTTTGTCCCACCATAGCTGCACGTGCGCCTGAGGGTGGTCAAAACCGAAGTCCATGCCGTCGATGATGTGCCAATGCGGCGGGCACTCGAACGGCTGACACTTGATACCTGAATCGCCTATGTCGTAAATCAAGCCCGTACCAAGCAGCGGCAAGCCTTTTGTCCGCATGTCGCGCTGCCATTCTGGAAAGCTGTTGAGTAGCTGCTGTTTGGTTTCTTCAGTTAAGTGCAATGCGTCATCCCATGTGGCGCGTTGCATATACTGGCCTTGGCTTGGCGAATCCATAAACTGAATCACAAGCTCAGTGCGCCCGTTTTCAGGCGTAAACGTGAGGATACCGCGCCCGCCTTTACCTTTGTCGCCGGTGGCTGTACGGGTTAATACCTGGGGATAAATGGTTTTATCTCTTGGTTCTTCGTCGATGTGATACCAATCAACTGAGTCGCCCATCAAAGCCGATTGCCCCTGCGAGTAAGACCAAAACTGACAAACAGATTCATACCCGCTTGCGTGCTTTACTCGCACCTCGCGGGCGGCTCCGCTTGTGCCTGTTGCGCTTAGGTGTCCAGCGATACGCTCAGCAGGTATCAGCCCGCCTGTAAACGCGCCTCCTTCAAGCCGCCCGAATAACTCCATTTGTAGTAGGTCGCGTGTTTTCTCCATCGAGTAACCAAGCAGCCAGCAGCGCGGCGCGTGCGTGAACCTGTGACCTTGCCAGTCGGTCGGGTAGTCTCCGGTTAGATGGAAAGCGTCAACAACAAGCCCTGTACGCGTCTTACCTACGCGGTTTGCCGCCATCAGCATGGATGAGCGGTTATCCGCAGTGGATGCGATAAACTTGCGCTGCCACTCGTACAGTGAGCCGTAGTTACTCAGCAGCTTTCGTGACTT
>JACCDX010378246.1_pt1 | contig 11458 bp, 8 predicted proteins | sample 7449681 | NCBI WGS metagenome assembly JACCDX01 (sample SAMN15323450, study PRJNA562643) | freshwater metagenome | isolation source: river surface water | place: USA:Blue River Watershed | collected 2017-08-18 | reverse complement strand
TCGTCGAAGGTGGAGGCGATGACCTCGGCCTTCACCGAGCGCTGCATGTCGGTCACTTCCTCGGGGCGCTCGTCCACCAGCAGCACCATCATGTGGGCGTCGGGGTAGTTGGCGGCGATGGCGTGGGCGATGCTTTGCATCATCACCGTCTTGCCGGACTTGGGCGGGGCGACGATCAGCGCGCGCTGGCCCTTGCCGATGGGGGCGATGATGTCGATCACGCGGCCGGTGATGTTCTCCTCGCCCTTGAGGTTCTCACGCTCCAGGCGCATCTGCTCCCGGGGGAACAGCGGCGTGAGGTTCTCGAACATGATCTTGTGCTTGTTGTCCTCCGGCGCGCGGCCGTTGACCTTGTCCAGCTTGGTCAGCGCAAAGTAGCGCTCGCCGTCCTTGGGGGTGCGGACCTCGCCCTCGATCATGTCGCCGGTGTGCAGGTTGAAGCGGCGCACCTGGCTGGGGGAGATGTAGATGTCGTCCGTGCTGGCCGTGTAGCTGGTGTCCGGGCTGCGCAGGAAGCCGAAGCCGTCGGGCAGGATCTCCAGCACGCCGTCCGCGAACACCTGCTCGCCGGCGCGGGCGCGCTTCTTGATGATGGCGAACATCAGCTCCTGCTTGCGCATGCGGCCGGTGTTCTCGATCTCCAGCTCCTCGGCCTGCTTCAGGACTTCGGAAACGTGCAGTGCCTTGAGTTCGTTCAAGTGCATGGTGTGGGACTCGGTTGGACCCCTCGCGGGGCTTCTTGTTGGAATATCTGGGGGAGGTTCGTCGCGAGGGCAGGGTTGCCTCGCGAACCATGTGACCCGACCCGGCGGCCTGGACGCCAAGCCGGTGGTTTGGCGGATTATAGGTACGAAAAAGGGACCCGTGGGTCCCTTTGTTCTTCCTGCTGTTGCAGGATTACGCCAGTTTCGCCGTCAATCAGGCCAGTTGCTGGTCGATGAAGGCGGTCAGCTGGGCCTTGCTCATGGCGCCGACCTTGGTGGCGGCGAGCTGGCCGCCCTTGAACAGCATCAGGGTGGGGATGCCGCGGATGCCGAACTTGGCGGGGATGTCGCGGTTCTCGTCCACGTTCATCTTGGCGATGGTCAGCTTGTCCTGGTAGGCCGTGGCGACTTCGTCCAGGATGGGGGCGATCATCTTGCAGGGGCCGCACCACTCGGCCCAGTAGTCCACCAGCACGGGCTTGCCGGCCTGCAGGACGTCGGATTCGAAGGAGGCGTCGGAGATGTGCTTGATCAGGTCGCTGGCCATGATGGATTCCTTGGGTTTCTGGCGGTTCCTGCACGGAGCGTGGGAACTCGTACGAGGTACAGTGGGGGAATTGTGACAGAAACCAAGCCCTTCCACCCGATGTGCCAGGGCACCCGCCTGCTATGGATGCCATAGCGCCAGACCATGGCGGGCAGGGCGTCCTGGCCGGGCTGCTGGACCGGCTGGCCCGCCTGATGGCCCAGCGCGGGGCCCACGCCGCGCGCACCGTGGTGCTCGTGCCCTATGCCCAGCTGATGCCCCTGGCCCGGCGCCTGTGGGCCCGCCACGCCCCGGACGGCTTCGCGCCGCGCTTCGAGACCACCATGAACTGGGCCTCGCGGGGCGGCTTCGCGCCGGGTGCCCATGACCTGAGCTTCGACCGCGGGCTGGACCTGCTGACGGCCCGCCACTGGCTGGACCGGGCCGGGCTGGGGCGGCACGGCGGCGTGCTGGCGCCCCGACTGGTGGAGGCCGCCTGGCAGCTGGCCACGCCGGCCGCCGCCGCAGGGCCCGCGCAGCGCCAGGCCTGGGCCGAGCGCGCCCGCGCCGTCGCCAGCCTGGGGCTGGAGCATCCCGTCATGGCCCTGGAGGCCGCCATCGCCCGCATCGCCATCGAGTGGGCGGCGGCGTCGTCGTACGCCACCGACTCGCTGATGGCGCCCGAGACCGCCGGCACGCTGGACCTGCTGGTGGTGCTCGAGGGCCTGCAGCCCGAGCCCGTGACGCTGGCCATTGCCCAGGCGCTGGGCGACCGGGCGGTGTGCTGGCGGCTGGCTGAAGCGGGAGAGGCCACGGGGCAGGCCGCGGGGGAAGCCGCCGTGGAGAAATCCGGCGACATCCACCTGTACGCCGCGGGCGACCCGGCCCACGAGGCCGAGATGGCCGCCGCCTGCGTGATCCACCACCTGGAAGCCGGCCGCGTGCCGGTGGCCCTGGCCGCGGTGGACCGCGTGCTCACGCGCCGCATCCGCGCCATGCTGGCCGCGCGCGCCGTGGCCCTCGCCGACGAGACCGGCTGGAAGCTGTCCACCACCCGCGCCGCCGCCCAGGTGATGGCGGCGCTCAAGGCCTGCGCCTGGGACGCCGCCAGCGACGAGGTGCTGGACTGGCTGAAGAACACGCCCGCCGTGCCGCCAGCGACCGCGCTGTCCCTGGAGCGCCGTGTGCGCCGCGCGGGGCTGCGGCACTGGGCGGCGGTGGACGCCGCCCGCCTCGCGGAGCCCGGCAAGCCGGCCGAGGGCGGCTGGACCGCCCTGATCGAGCAGGCCAACGGCTGGCGCGAGGGCCTGCGCCAGGCCCGCCCGCTGCCGCAGTGGCAGCAGGCCCTGCGCGGGTTGCTGCAGGCCGGTGGGGCCTGGCAGTCGCTGCAGGCCGACCCGGCCGGCGGGCAGCTGGTGGCGGCCCTGGGCCTGGATGAGGCGGGCGAGGCCCTGTGGGCGCAGCTGCCCCAGGCGGATCGCCGCCTGTCCCTGGCGGATTTCACGGCCTGGGCCAACGAGGCCCTGGAGGCCTCGACCTTCGTGCCCGAGGCGCCCGAGCGGGCGCAGGTGGTGGTGCTGCCGTTCAACCAGTTGCTGGGCCGGCATTTCCCGGCCCTGGTGGTGCCGGGTTGCGACGAGGTGCGGCTGGCCCCGTCCCCCGAACCGCCGGGCGACTGGACGGCCGCCCAGCGCGAGGTGCTGGGCCTGCCGGCGCGCGAGCAGCTGGAGGCCACGCTGCGCGAAGGCTGGCGCCAGGCCCTGCGGATTCCCCGGGTGGACCTGCTGTGGCGCAAGACCGACGACAGCGGCGAGCCTGTGCTGCCCAGCCCCCTGGTGCAGCAGGTGGTGCTGGACGGGCAGGGCACGCGTGCGCCGGAGCCGCGTGCACGGCGCGACCTGGCGCCCCGGCCCGTGGCCCGCCCCGCGCCGGCCGCGCCGGCGCTGGCCGTGGCCCGGCTGTCCGCCAGCGCCTACGAGGACCTGCGCAAGTGCCCCTACCGCTTCTTCGCGCTGCGCCAGATGGGGCTGCAGGAGACGCAGGAGATCGACACCGACCTGGACAAGCGCGACTTTGGCAACTGGGTGCACGAGGTGCTGCGCCGCTTCCACGAGGGCCTGCAGCGCGAGCCCACGGACGACCGGGCGCAGCGCGTGGCGCGGATGGACCGCATGGCGCAGGACGTCACGCGCGACCTGCACATGCCGCCGGGCGAGTTCCTGCCCTTCGAGGCGGCCTGGCCGCAGGTGCGCGAGGGGTACCTGGACGCGCTGGCCAGGTTTGAGGCGAAGGAGCGCGCCGCCTTCGTGTCCGCCGAGACCGAGCATGAGATCGGGCTGGGCCCGGTGCGGCTGATGGGTCGCATCGACCGCATCGACCGCGGGCCCGATGGCGCGGCGCTGGTGATGGACTACAAGACCGAGTCGCTGTCGCGGACGCAGGACCGCCTCAAGGTCCCCTTCGAGGACACGCAGCTGGCCTTCTATGCCGCGCTGCTGGAGGACGATGCGCTGCGCGCCTTCTACGTGAACGTGGGCGAGCGCGGCGAGACGCGGTTCCTCGAGCAGCCGCAGGTGCAGGCCGCCCGCGAGGCGCTGGCCCTGGGCATCCTGGACGACCTGCGCCGCATCGGCGAGGGCGCGGCGCTGCAGCCGTTGGGGGAGGGCCTGGTGTGCGAGACCTGCGCGGCCCGCGGCCTGTGCCGCAAGGATTCCTGGCAAGCATGACCCAACCCGCTTACGCCTACGAGATCAACGGCCGGCGCATCCCCCGGGAGGATTTCTACGCCGTCGCCTGCGACCCGCGCCGCAGCGTGGCGGTGGAGGCCTGCGCCGGCGCCGGCAAGACCTGGATGCTGGTGTCCCGCATCCTGCGCGCGCTGCTGGACGGCGCGCAGCCGCACGAGATCCTGGCCATCACCTTCACCAAGAAGGCCGCCGGCGAGATGCGCGAACGCCTGCACCAGTGGCTGGCCCAGTTCGCCCTGGCCGACGAGGCGACGCTGTGCCAGGAGCTGGTGGCCCGGGGCGTGGCCCCCGCCGACGCGCCCGCGCTGGCGGCGCCGCTCAAGGGCCTGTACCGCCAGCTGCTCACCGCGGGCCGGCCGGTGCAGATCCGCACGTTTCACAGCTGGTTCGCCGCGCTGCTGCGCACCGCGCCGCTGGGCGTCATGGAGCAGATGGGCCTGCCCGCCCGCCACGAGCTGCTGGAGGACGACAGCGAGGCCGTCGCCAAGGTGTGGCGGCGCTTCCACGACGTGGTGGCCGACGACCCCGAGGCCCGCCGGGACTACGAGGCCAGCATCGCCGCCCATGGCCGAAGCCAGACGCTCAAGGCGCTGCTGTCGGCGCTGTCCAAGCGGGTCGAATTCGACCTGGCCGATGCGCAGGGCGTGGTGGAGGCATCCGTTCAGCCCTGGCAGGCCGTGTTTCCCGAATTCACCGGCGCCGCCACGCCCGAGGGGCTGCTGGCGGCGCCGGGCCCCGTGCGCGACACGCTGGTGGCGGCCGCCGGCCTCCTGGGCCGCGCGCCGCAACCGAGCTTCTCCGCCCTGGGCTCGCAACTCGAGCAGGCCCTGGCGGCGGGCGACTGGGACGCAGCCATCGGCGCGCTCTTCACCGGCACCGGCACGCCGCGCAAGTTCAGCGACAGGCTGCCGGGCCTGGCCGACATCCGCGCCGCGCAGGCGCTGGGTGAGCGCCTGGTCGCGGCCCAGGTGCAGCACGCCGGCTGGCTGCACCACCAGCGCATGGCCCGCCTGGCCCGCATCCTCATCGCCGAGTACGGCGCCCTCAAGCGCGAAGAGGGCTGGGTGGACATGAATGACGTGGAGCGCGCCGCCCTGGTGATGCTGTCCGATCCCGTCCTCTCGGGCTGGGTGCAGGAACGCCTGGACGCGCGCGTGCGTCACCTGCTGGTCGACGAGTTCCAGGACACCAACCCGCTGCAATGGCAGGCCCTGCATGGCTGGCTGTCGGGCTACACCGGCGCGGGCAACGCGCCGGGGGTGTTCATCGTGGGCGACCCCAAGCAGAGCATCTACCGCTTCCGCCGCGCCGAGCCGCAGGTGTTCCGCGCGGCGCAGCGCTTTGTCGTGGACGGCCTGGGCGGGGCGCTGCTGGGATGCGACCACACCCGGCGCAATGCGCCTGCGGTGCTGGGCGCGATGAACGCGGTGATGGACGCCGCGCAGGCGCAGGGCGAGTACGAGGGGTTTCGCACCCACACCACCGAGTCGGCCACGGGCGGCCGGGTGCTGCACCTGCCGCCCGTGGCGAGGGACCTGCCCGCCGCCCCGCAACCCGAGGCGGCCGCCGTGGACGCGTGGCGCGACAGCCTGACCGAGCCCCGCGAGCTGCCCGAGGAACGGCTGGTGGCCCTGGAATGCCGCCAGGCCGCCCGCTGGCTGGCCCGCCGCATCCGCGACGGCCTGCGGCCCCAGGACATCATGGTGCTGGCGCGCAAGCGCGACCGCCTGTCGGCCATGCAGGACGAGTTGCGCCTGCTGGGCATCCCCTCGCAGCAGCCCGAGAAGGCCGACCTGGGGGATGCCCCCGAGGTGCAGGACCTGGTCGCCCTGCTCGACGCGCTGGTCACGCCCACGCACGACCTGTCGCTGGCGCGGGCGCTGAAGTCGCCCCTGTTCTCGGTGCCCGACGAGGCGCTGGTGGAACTGGCCCTGCGCGCCCGCGAGGTGCAGGCCGGGGCCGGGGAGGGCGAGGGGGGCCGCAAGGGCCCTGCCCGCCCGTGGCTGGAACTGCTGCAGGACGACGCGTGGACCCCGCCCGCGCCGCTGCAAGGCGTGGGCGCCGTGCTGGCGCGCTGGAAGCGCTGGGTGGACCGCATGCCGCCGCATGACGCGCTGGATGCCATCTTCCACGATGGTGACGTGCTGGCGCATTACGCGCAGGCAGCGCCGCCGGCCCTGCGCGAGGCCACGCTGGCCAACCTGCGGGCCCTGCTGGGCGCGGCGCTGAACGTGGGCGGCGGCCGTTACGCCACGCCCTATGCCTTCGTGCGGGCCATGCGCGCCGGCGGCGTGCGCGCGCCGGCGGTGGCCGAGGAGCAGGCCGTGCGCCTGCTCACCGTGCACGGCGCCAAGGGCCTGGAGGCGCCGCTGGTGCTGATGCTGGACACCGATGGCGCCCCAGCGCGGGCCGAGACCATGGGCGTGCTGGTGGACTGGCCGGGCGAGGCGTCGGCGCCCCGGCGCTTCGCCTTCATCACCAGCGAGGGCGAGCCGCCAGCCTGCTGCGTGACGGCGCTGGCGGCCGAGAAGCAGGCCCGCCAGCGAGAGGAGCTGAACGCGCTGTACGTGGCCATGACCCGCGCGCGCAGCGAGCTGGTGGTGTCCAGCGTGACGCCGCGCACGGCCAGTGCCGGCAGCTGGTGGCGCCGTGTGCAGCCGCTGTGCGAGCCGGTGACCCTGGACGAGGTGGGCCGCGCCGAAGCCGCGCACGCCGACCCGCCGGCCCCCTGCGGGCTGCCGGTGGTGCCGGCGCCCACCACCCCGCTGGCCCGGCCGGACAAGGACGACGTGCTGCTGGCGCACGAGGAGGGCGCCTCCCGCTATGGTCAGGCGCTGCACCGCCTGCTGGAGTGCTGGCCCGCGCATGGCGATCGCCTGCCGCCGGCGCTGATGCAGCGCATCGCGCGCGAGCACGGGCTGGTCGGAGGGGCGTTGAGCGATGCGGCGGTGATGGCCGGCCGCATCCTGCGCGGCGAGGGCGCCTGGGCCTGGGACACGCAAGTGGTGGACTGGACCGGCAACGAAGTGGAGCTGCACCACGAGGGCGCGCTGCTGCGGCTGGACCGCCTGGTGCGCCGCCGCGACGACGGGGCCTGGTGGGTGCTGGACTACAAGTCCGCCTGGCAGCCGGAGCAGGACGGCGAACTCGTCGAGCAGCTGCGCCGCTACCGCCTGGCGGTGGCGGCCGCCCATCCGGGAGCGCCGGTGCATGCGGCCTTCCTGACCGGGCAGGGCCGGCTGGTGCCGGTGGAATGACACGGCTGGCGGCGCGCGGGTCCCCGGGACCCGGCGCCGTCCGGCGATCGAAACAACAAGCAAGCAACAAGCAACAAGCAAGTGGATCCAGGGATGAACGTGATCGTGGTGGGCGCGGGGCCGGCAGGCCTGATGGCGGCCGAGGTGCTGGCGTCGCAGGGCGTGGCGGTGCATGTGTATGACGCCATGCCGTCGGCGGGCCGCAAGTTCCTGCTGGCCGGGCGCGGGGGGATGAACCTCACGCATTCCGAGCCGCTGGAGGCCTTCCTCACCCGCTTGCGGCCGCAGGCGCCGCAGCTGCTGGAGATGGTGCGCGGCTTCGGGCCCGAGGCGCTGCGCGCGTGGGCCCGGGGCCTGGGGGTGGAGACCTTCGTCGGCACCTCGGGCCGGGTGTTCCCCACGGACATGAAGGCCGCGCCGCTGCTGCGCGCCTGGCTGCAGCGCCTGCGCGCGGCGGGCGTGGTGTTCCACATGCGCCATCGCTGGCTGGGGTGGGGTGCGGACGGGGCGCTGCGCTTCGCCTCGCCCCAGGGCGAACAGTCCGTGGCCGCCGGGGCGGTGGTGCTGGCGCTGGGCGGCGCGAGCTGGGCCCGGCTGGGGTCGGATGGCGCGTGGCAGCCGGTGCTGCAGGGGCAGGGCGTGGACGTCGCGCCCCTGGTGCCCTCCAACTGCGGCTTCGACGTGACGGGCGGCTGGTCGGACCATTTCTCGTCCCGCTTCGCGGGGCAGCCGTTCAAGTCGGTGGCCATCACGTTCAACGGCGTGACCCGCAAGGGCGAGTTCGTGGCCACGGCCTCGGGCGTGGAGGGCAGCCTGGTCTATGCCTTCAGCGCGGACCTGCGCGAGGCGATCGCGCGCGACGGTGAAGCGGTGTTCCACCTCGACCTGCTGCCAGACCGCAGCCCGGACAAGGTGCTGTCCGAGGTGCGGCACCCGCGCGGCTCGCGCTCCCTGTCCAGCCACCTCAAGGGCCGCCTGCACCTGGACGGCATCAAGGCCGGCCTGCTGCACGAGGCCTTGACCAAGGAGCAGATGCACGACCCCGTGGGCCTGGCAGCGACGATCAAGTCGCTCCCCCTGCGGGTGTCGGCGGCGCGGCCCATCGACGAGGCGATCAGCAGCGCCGGGGGCGTGCGCTGGGAGGCGATGGATGCGGACCTGATGCTCACGGCCCGGCCCGGCGTGTTCTGCGCCGGCGAGATGCTCGACTGGGAGGCGCCCACCGGCGGCTACCTGCTCACCGCCTGCATGGCCTCGGGCCGCCACGCCGGCCTGGGGGTGCTGCGCCGCCTGGGCCGTCCCGTCACAGCACCCTGAACGCCAGCACCGCCACCAACGTGGGCGGCAGGGCCGCGACCAGCAGGCCCAGCGGGTGGATGGCCTGGTGCTCGAAGCGCTCCTTCAGGATGGCCACGCCCGCCGGGTTGGGCGCGTTGGCGATCACCGTCAGCCCGCCGCCCGTGACCGCGCCGGCCACCAGGGCGACCTTGAACTCGTCACTCAGGCCTTCAACCAGGGAGCCCAGGTAGGTGAGGGCAGCGTTGTCGGTGATGGCGGTGAGCGCCGTCGCGCCGAAGAACACCGCATCCGCACTCATGCTCATGAGCAGGGGCTGCAGCCACCACTGCTGCATGCCGCCCAGCACCACCAGGCCGCCGAGGAAGAAGGCGACGAGCAGGGCTTCGCGCAGGATTAGCGGGCGCTGGTAGCGCTTGTAGGCCGTGGCGAACCCCAGGAAGAACAGGAAGACGCCCATGAACACGGCCGGATGGTGGGCAAAGACCACGACCGCCAGCAGGAAGGCCAGGTGCACCAGCACGATGGACAGCGGCACCCGGTCCCGGCGGCGCGGCGGGACGACCGGCGCGCGAAGCAGCTCCTCCCGGAACAGGACCATGGCGCAGCCGGCGTTGATGATGACCGCGATCGCCGCCTTCCAGCCGAAGGTGGTGACCATGAACAGGAGGTCCCAGTCCCACTTGGCCGCCACCATCAGCACCGGGGGCGCGGCGAAGGGGGTGAGGGTGCCGCCGATGGAGATGTTGACGAACAGCACGCCGACGGTCACGTACAGCAGCTTGTTCGAGGGGCGCTGGGCCAGGATGGAGTCGCGCAGCATGAGGGCGGCCAGCGTCATGGCCGCCGGCTCGGTGATGAACGAGCCGAGCAGGGGGATGAAGGCCAGCACCAGGAAGTAGGTGGCCATGCCTTGCGGCAGGGGCATGTAGCGGGCGATGAAGCGCACCGCCGCGCCCGCGAAGGCCAGGATGGGGCGGGTGCCCGCGATCACCATGATCACGAAGACGAACATCGGCTCGGTGAAGTTGCGCGACTCCAGGTAGGCCACGGCCTGTGGCTTGCCGGTGAGGCTGAACATCACCACCATGAGCACCAAGGCCCAGAAGCCGAAGACCACCTCCACTTCGCCCAGCAGGTGGAGGATGCCCGCATGGCGCGGGTGCCGGTGGGCCAGCTGCTCGAAGAGCTTGGTGGAAAACGTGTGGAGGATGGCGACCGCGAACAGGAGGGCGGCGATCACCTCGAGGGTGGGGCTTTGCAGGGTGGGCATGGGCGTGCGTGAACCCGCGAGGCGGCCCGACCATCGCGAACGACCTGACATGGCACGATTGCCATGGCACCCACCGCACAGTCTAGCGGAATCGGATGGGGGCTTGGCGGACGGGCACGCGACGCCCCGTTGCGTCAGAAACTGTTCTTGTAGCTGAGCTTGAGCCCGTCACCCGAGCGCTTGAGGCGGATGCGGGCGCCGCCTTCGAACTGCACGCCGACATACATCAGGTCGCTGGGCGAGCGGATGTCGGCATCCGGGGGCACGAGGCCGGGCATGGCGGGGCCCTGGGGGCCGAAGGTGCGGCCGGCGAACAGGCTCACGGGGCCGGCGGGCGTGGGCACGTTGTCCCAGCGCAGCGTGAGGTCCAGCCGGGGCGGCGGTGCCGGGGTGAGGGCGACGGGGAAGTCCGCAGGCTGAAGGGTGAGCTTGAGTCCCAGGCCCTTCTCGCGGGCGGGAGGTCGGGGCGGTTCCAGCACCAGGTCCTGGGCCAGCGCCGGCAGGGCGCCCAGCAACACCAGCCAGACCGCCAGCAGGGGCCGGGCGCGCGGGGACAGGAACCGGGCGAGCGACATGGTCGGTGCATCGGGAGGGTGTCTGGCGTCCAGTATAGAACCGGGACCCGGCCGTGTGCCACCCCCGGCCCTGCGTGTGGCGGCGAGCCGACGCGGGCTGCCGGTGCAAGTCGCCCTCAAGGGCTGGTTGGGGGCGGTGCGGGGTATTTCCGGGCGTTGGCGGTCAGCTTGGCGCCCACGGCCGCGTCCAGGTCGATGCCCAGTATGGAGGACAGGCGCACGAGGTACATCATCACGTCGGCCACCTCGTCGCGCACGGCCTGGGCGGTCGCGGGGTCGTCCATCACCCGCCGGGATTCGTCTTCGGTGAGCCACTGGAAGATCTCCACCAGCTCACCGACCTCGCCGGTCAGGGCCATGGCGAGGTTCTTGGGGGCGTGGAAGCGGTTCCAGTGTCGGGCGTCGGCGAACTGCTGGAGGGCGGCTTCGAGGCCGGTGGTGTCGACGAGGCGAGGGGTGGGCATGGCAGGGATGTTATCCATGGGCAGGGGCAGCATCGGACGGTCCCTGGACAGGCTCGACGAAGGAATCCAGAAAAGGGATGTCGCCTCCAGGCCTCGCGGCGACCGGGATCAGTAGTGATACCGCCCTTGCAGGAACTCCAACCGGTCCGCCTTCACCAGGTACACGCAGCGATGTTCCTGCGTGATGCGGCGTGACCAGACATCGGCACCCAGGTACTTCAAGGGCTCGGGCTTGCCGATGCCATCGAATGGATCCTTGAGGATGGCGGTGACCAGGTCCAGCAGCCGCCGTGCGGTTCGCCGGTCGGTCTGGATCCAGTGCTGCAGGTCTTCCAGGAATTCCGGGTGGCAGACGGCCTCCCGGCGGGGCTCACGCATCGCCATCCACCCGGCTTTGCAGGTCGGCCAGGGCCGTGGGCGCCAGGGATTCGCCCCGAGCCCGGGCCAGCGCCGTGAGCAGGCGATGCGCATTGCGCGATGAACGCAGCAGGTGGGCCGTCTCGACGAGGGCTTCGAGTTCGTCCGCGGCGATCAGGGCAACGTCCCCACCCGAGCGGCGGCGCACCACGATCACTTCGCGGTCCTCCACGGCGCGGTCCATCAGCGACTTCAGCTG
>JACCDX010351610.1_pt1 | contig 11462 bp, 2 predicted proteins | sample 7449681 | NCBI WGS metagenome assembly JACCDX01 (sample SAMN15323450, study PRJNA562643) | freshwater metagenome | isolation source: river surface water | place: USA:Blue River Watershed | collected 2017-08-18 | reverse complement strand
AGCGCGCCGTCGGGCCCGATCGACACGGTCATCAGCTTGCGGTCCACCGGCGAGGCGACCGAGGCCGTCTGCGGCAGCTTGACGCCCAGGCTCTGCGGCACGAACAGGGGCGCGGTGACGATGAACACCACCAGCAGCACCAGCATCACGTCGACCAGCGGCGTGACGTTGATCTCGGACACCATGCCGCCGTCGTCATCTCCTTGCCTGACTAGCATGCGTCACCCCACTGCTTGCGATGGCGCATGGCGCGGCGCTCGAAGTCGTCGGCGAAGTTGCCGACCTCGGTGGCATGCACCCGCTGCCGGCGCAGGAAGTAGTTGTAGATCAGCACCGCCGGCACCGCCGCGGCGATGCCCACCGCGGTGGCGATCAGCGCCTCGCCGATGGGGCCGGCCACGACGTCGATGCTGGCCTGGCCGCTGGCGGTGATGGTCTTGAGCGCATTCATGATGCCCCAGACCGTGCCGAACAGGCCGATGAAGGGCGCGGTGGAGCCGATGGACGCCAGCTCGGCGAGCCCGCGTTCGCGCCGGCGGGTGTCGACCATGATCTGCTTGCGCAGTTCGCGGCTCAGGATCTCCTGCAGCTCCTGCGGCTCGCAGCCCTCGCCCTCCTCGCCAGCCAGCTCCTGGCAGGTCTGGAAGCCGGTGCGCGCGAGCCGGGCGAACTCGCCCTCGCCCTCGCGCGCCAGCTGCACCCGCCGGGCCCAGTCGCGCTCCTTCCAGAAGGACGCGAGGAAGGCCGCCTCCTGGCGGCTGGCACGGCGCCACTGGCGCAGCTTGATCAGGCCGATGGACCAGGTGGCGATCGACAGGACCACCAGGACGACCAGGGTTCCTTCGACGATCAGGTTGGACGCAGACATGACACTCCTAACGACGATTCAGTGAAAAGGTGATGGGCACCCCGACCCACTGGGCCTTGTCGGCCCCCTGGGAGCGCGCGGGCGTGAAACGCCACCGGGCGACCGTCTCCAGGGCGGACTTGTCCAGCAACTCGCTGCCGCTGCTCTGGGCCAGCAACACCTGGCTGGCCGTGCCATCGGCCTGCACCAGCACCTGCAGGCGCACCGTGCCCTCGATGCCCTGGAGTATCGCCATGCGCGGGTACGGGGGCTTGGGGTTGTTCAAGTAGCCCACCGGCTGGTCGGTGCCAGTGGCCGCCGCACCGCTGCCGGTGGCACCGGAGGGCAATCCAGGTCCCGTGGCGGCCGCCGGGGCCGAGGGGGCGGATATCTGCGCAGTCGTCTGGGAGGTTGCCTGGGCGGGAGCCGTGGGGGCAGTGGCGGGCGCGGGGCTGGGGGCAGCCGGTGGCGGTGCGGCGGTCGCCGTGGGAGTCGGGTCGGCCTCCCGAACGGGCCTGGAGGGCTGCGGCTTGCGCTCGGCGGGCCGGGGGACGGGAGGCTGGGGCGGCACGGCCGCCTGCGCACTGGGCGCCGCTGCCGCCGCCGGGCCACCGCCCCCGGCAGACGGCTGGTTGACGCCCAGCTCGATGGTGATTTCCGTCTTGCGAGGGGGCAGGCGGTGCGCGCCGTAGGTCGCCCAGCCGAGAACCGCGAGATGCAGCCCGGTGACCGCGCCGACGATCCACCACGCTCCAGATTGGTCCTTGCGCCCCCCCGTCATCTCAGCGCACCCGGCAGTCGGTGTCCTTCTGCGGGTCGCATTCGGTTTCGCCAGAGCTGCTGGTCGAGGCCGAGGTGCGGTTCGCGGCGCGGGTCGAGGTACCGCCCGTCGTGCCGGTCGAGTCCTCGTCGGCGCCCGAGGCCGGGTCGCCGGCGGGGCCGGGGGTCCGGGCCGGGACCGCAGTGCCCGCCGAGACTGCGGCACCGGCCGGGAGCGGAGTGCCGACCGCCTCCGGGACGCCGACGGACACGGTGCCGTCGATGGCCAGGTCCGGTGCCGCCACCGAATCGATCCGGATATCGAGGGGCGGCAGCGTGCGGCGGTCCTCCAGGACCAGGGGCGCGAAACGGATGTCCCGCACGGTCATCGCCTGCGGCGTCCACAGGATGTCGCGACGGACGTTCAGCGCGATGCCCTGGCTGGCGCCCAGCGCCGTGAGGTTCTGGCCCAGGCCCAGGGCCGAGGCGCCGAAGCTGAACACCGTGTTGCGCAGGCCGGCGACCGGCGTGGGCGGAGTGGCACCGGTCACCATCTCGATCGAGCCGTTGTTGCTCCGCAGGGTAGGCGAGTTGTTCAGCGCGATGGTGTTGCCCACATAGGACTGGTCGCCCACGGTGGTCACCGAGCCGTTCAGGCGGACCTCGCCGATGTAGTCGTAGCGGCTTGGCAGGATGGTGGTCACCGAGCGGCTGGTGTCCTGCTGGCCCACCAGGACATCCAGGCTGGCCAGGGCACGCGTCTGGCCGATCTCGCCGAGCGAGACCAGGGGCGCGACGTTCGGCACCAGGGTGATGGCTCGCACCAGCAGCGAGTGCTGGCCGGCGACGACGTCGTCGATGGGGCCGTCGATGGTGATGGACGGGTCCACCGAGAGCAGCAGGCGGGTCTTGCCGTTGCTGCCGTTGTCGCCCACCGCGACGGCGCCGCGGTGGTGCTGCGTGTCGAAGCTGGTGATGTCGGCCAGCAGCTTGATCTGGCGGGCGCCCACGTCGACGGCATTCGGGCTCACGTCCGACGAGTTGAGGCCGGAGAAGTTGATGGTCTGCAGTGACGCGCCGCGGGCAGAAACCACGTCCTGGCCCACCTGGTCATTGAACAGCACCGTGCCATTGGCCGCGGACACCACCAGGTTGCGCTGGGCTGCCTTCGAGCCGGTGCCGGCGCTCACCGTGCCCATGAAGCTGATGTTGCCGTCGCTGGAGGCGAAGTTGGCCACCGCGGCCCGGTTGCCCGTGGGGATGGTGCCCGAGCTCAGGAAGGTCAGCGCGCCGTTGTAGGTCTGGTCGCCGCGGGTGCTGACCGCGGTCTGCAGGGTGAGCGCGCCGTCGACGGTGAGCTGGTCCAGCGTCACCCCGGAGGCGACGCTCAGGCTGCCGCCGCTGGTGCGCAGGCGGCCGGCCCCCAGCGCGCCGGCGCTGGTCAGGCGCAGGGCATTGGCGCCGATGTCGACGGCGCCGGTGAGGCTGCTGTTTCCGCTCAAAGTCAGGAGGCCCGGGCCACGCTGCTCGATCGTGCCCGAACCCGAGACGCTGTTGGCCAGGTTGAACGCATTGTTCGAATTGAAGCGGATCGTGCCGTTGTTGGCGATCTGGCTGCCGATGGCACCCACCTGGTCGCTGTCGTAGAACACCGAGAAGCCGGTGGGAATCACCACCTGGGCCACGTTGTTGCGGTCGGGCAGCGCGCCGCCGGCCCAGTTGCGCGCGTCCGACCAGCTGCCGCCGCTGGAGCCCACGTACTCCACCGAGGCCAGCTGGGTGATGGTGCCCACGCTGGCGCTCAGACTGGTGTTGGACAGGGCGTAGTTGCCGGCGTCATCGCCACGCAGGCCCATGCTGAGGTTGACGGTCTTGCCAGTGCCCACATGGCGGTCGGCGTAGCTGCCCGAGCCGCGCAGCGTCACCGCGTCGTTGCCGATCACGCCGGCGACCGCGCGGTCGAAGCTGAGGCCCACGTTGGTGATGCTGGTGCTGCCGTCGTACACCTTGCTGATCGTCTGCACGCCCAGATTGTTGCTCAGGACCTTGGGCGCCACCGTGAGCGCGCCGGTCACTACCAAGTTCTCGAAATTACTGCCGGTGAGGGTCTGGTTGCCGGCGCTGAGGTTGTAGCCGCCCACGCGCAGGTTGTCCGAGCTGCTGTAGGCGGCGCTCAGGACCGACATGTCGAACACTGCGGAGCCGCCCACGCCGTCGCTCACCGTCACGCGGCCGTTGCCTGTCGGGGTCAGCGTGCGGATGGTGGCGCCATCGGCGGCCAGGTACTGGGCGCTGAGCTGGTAGGTGGGGGCCGAGCCGTAGGTGGTCGTCACCGGCGTCGTCTTCACCAGCAGGGTCTTGGCGCCGGCGATGGTGTAGTCGCCCGTCTGGTAGCTGATGGCGTAGTTGTCGGCCGACCAGCCCGAGGCCTGCAGCACGCCGGTGTAGCGGCCGGCGCTGTTGACGCTGGCGTTGCTGCGGGTCACGTTGCCGGTGGCGGTGAACACCGAGGCGTTCTCGCCGGCCACGAAGCCGGTGTAGACCACGCCGCCATAGCCCGAGGTGTCGGCCTGGGTGACGAACTTGGCGTCGTTGACGGCGATCACCCGCAGCGGCGCCCGGGTGATGACGCCGGTGTTGGTGTCGGTCACGCTGACCTGGTAGTTGGCGCCGCCGTTGTCGTCGTTGATGGTCACCGAGTTCAGCGTCATGCGCTTGCCGGTGCCGACGTTCTTGTCGCCGTAGACGATCTCGGCGGCGCTCACCCGGTCGCCGCCCACCAGCTGCGAGGACAGCGCGGCCAGGTCCTCCGCGGTGACCTCGCGCAGGGTGGTGCCGTCGTAGACCTTGGAGGCGCTGGGCGCGGACATGGTCACCGTGCGGCGGGTCACGGTGACGCTGGTGTTGGGCAGCGCCAGCGGCTCGTAGTTGGACAGGTCCGCGCCGCCCGTGCCCGCCAGGGTCAGGCCCGCCAGGCTGGCGAGGTTCTGCCCGGTCTGCACGTTCTTGCTGGCCATGGTGGCCGCGCCGGTGGCGACGAAGGTCTCGCCGTTGACGCCGCTCACGGTGAGGTTGTTGCCGCCGATGCTGATCTGGCCGTCGTAGACCTTGTTGCCGGTGGCAGTGAGCGTGGCCTTGTTGATGGTCAAGGTACCGTTGGCGGGCGTGAAGTCGTAGTTGGCGGCGCTGAGCGTGCCCACCCGGCCAGTGATGGTGTACTGGCCCACCGGCGTGGCGGCCCCGGCGGCGGTGGCGCCGGTGGCCGAGCCGGTGATGCCGGCGTTGGCCAGGGTCTCGCCGTTGACGAAGCCGGTGATGGTCTGCGTGAGCACCGGGTTGGCCGCGCCGTAGGTGCGGGACTGGTCGTCCGCGGTCACCGTGAGCGTGGCCTTGTTGATGGTCAGCACGCCGTCGGCGGGCGTGAAGCGGTAGTTGGCGGCGTCCAGCGTCCCGACGCTGCTGGTGATGGTGACCTGGCCCACGCCGGTGGTGGGTGTGGCCAGCGTGCTGGCCACGCCGCTGCCGGTCAGGCCGGCGCTGGTGGCGTCCTCGCCATTCACGTAGCCGGTGATGGCCTGGGTGAGCGCCGGGTTGGCCTCGCCGTAGAGGCGGCTCTTGTTGTCGGCGGCGACGGTCAGGGTGGCCTTGTCGACGACCAGCGCGCCGGCCACGCCGGTCAGCACATAGTTCGCCTCGGTGCCGACGGTGACCGTGCTGGTGTAGCTGCCGGCGTTGGTGCCGGTGGCGCCGCTGGCGCTCACGCTGACCAGGTCACCGACGGTGTCGCTGCCCTGGAGGCCGGAAACGGTGTAGCCGCTGACGCTGTGCGACTGGCCGCTGTACGTCACCGTGCTGCTGTTGGCGGTGACCGTGGCATTGGCCTTGTTCAGCGTGACGCTCGAGCCCGTGGTGGTGATGGCGTTGTAGTTGGCGGCCAGGCCCCCGTTGCTGCTGGTGCCCAGCGCCAGGCCGGTGACCGAGCTCAGCGCCACGCCCTGGTTGTCGGCCACGTGCTTGCTCGCCAGGTTGCTGGCGTTGCCGCTGCCGGTGACGGTGAAGGTTTCGCCGTTGACGCCGCTGGCGGTGAGGTACTGGCCCGCGAACGTCGTGCCGCCGTCGTAGGTGCGGGTGCCGCTCAGGGTCAGGTTGGCCTTGTCGACGGTGAGCGTGCCGTCGACGAAGGTGAGGTTGTAGTTGCCGTTGATGGCGCTGCCCGTCACTGCGTTGGTGCTACTGCCGGCGTTGGTACGCGTGGCACCGCGGGCCGTGACCCCCGTCAGCACCGAGGCGGTCTCGTTGTTCACCAGGCCGCTGACCGTGAAGCCCGAGACGCTCTGCGCCAGGCCCGAGTAGGTGCCGGTGGCACTGTTGCCGGTGACCGTGGCGTTGGCCCGGTTCACCGTGAGCGCGCCGTCGACGAAGGTCAGGTTGTAGTTGCTGTCCGTGCCGCTGACGGTGTGGGCGTAGCTGCCGGCATTGGTTCCGACGCCGCCCGTGGTGCTCACGCCGGTCAGCACCGCGGTCGTCTCGCCATTCACCAGCCCGGTGGCGGTGAAGCCCGTCACGTTCTGGCTCAGGCCGGTGTAGGTGGTCGTGCGGCTGTTGGCGGTGACTGTCGCATTGGCCTTGTTGATGGTCAACGCGCCGCTCACGAAGGTGAGGTTGTAGTTGCTGTCCGTGCCGCTGGCGGTGTGGGTGTAGCTGCCGGCATTCGTCCCTGCGCCACCCGAGGTGCTCACACCGGTGAGGACGGAAGTCGTCTCGCCGTTGACCAGACCGGTCGCGGTGAACCCGGTGACATCCTGGCCGAGGCCGGTGTAGGTGGTCGTGCGGCTGTTGGCCGTGACCGTGGCGTCGGCCTTGTTGATCGTGAGCGCGCCGCTCACGAAGGTGAGGTTGTAGTTGCTGTCTGTGCCGCTGGCGGTATGGGTGTAGGTGCCGGCGTTGGTGCCGGTGCCACCCGACGTGCTGACACCCGTGAGGACCGACGTCGTCTCGGTGCCGACCAGGCCTGTCGCGGTGAAGCCGGTCACGTTCTGACTCACGCCGCTGTAGGTGGTCGTGCGGCTGTTCGCCGTGACCGTCGCATTGGCCTTGTTCAGCGTGACACTCGAGCCCGTGACACTGATGGCGTTGTAGTTGCTGCTCAGGCCGCCGTTGCTGCTCGTACCCAAGGCCAGCCCGGTCACCGAGCTGAGCGCCACGCCCTGGTTGGCTGCCACGTTCTTGCTCGCCAGGTTGCTGGCGTCGCCGCTGCCGCTGACGGTGAAGGTCTCGCCGTTGACACCCGAGGCCATGAGGTACTGGCCCGCGAACGCCGTGCCGCTGTCGTAGGTGCGGCTGCCGCTCAGGGTCAGGTTGGCCTTGTTGATGGTGAGCGTTCCGTCAACGAAGCTCAGGTTGTAGTTGCCGTTGATGGCAGCGCCCGTCACGGAGTTGGTAGCCGTCCCTGCGTTGGTGCGGGTCGCGCCGCTGGCGGTCACGCCTGTGAGCACCGAGCCCGTCTCGCCATTGACCAGGCCACTGACCGTGAAGCCAGAGATGCTCTGCGCCAAGCCGGAGTAGGTGCCTGTGGCGCTGTTGCCGGTCACCGTGGCGTTGGCCCGGTTGACGGTCAACGTGCCGTCGACGAAGGTCAGGTTGTAGTTGCCGTTGACGGCGCTGCCCGTCACCGCGTTGGTGCTGCTGCCGGCGTTGGTGCGGGTCGCACCGGTGGCCACGACGCCAGTCAGCACCGCATCGGTCTCGTTGTTCACGAGGCCGCTCACCGTGAAGCCCGACACGCTTTGCGCCAGGCCGGTGTAGGTGCCTGTAGCGCTTCTGCCGGTGACCGTGGCGTTCGCCCGGTTGACCGTGAGCGCGCCATCGACGAAGGTGAGGTTGTAGTTGCTGTCGCCGCCGCTGGCGGTGTGCGCGTAGGTGCCCGCGTTGGTGCCGGCGCCGCCCGACGTGCTCACGCCGGTGAGCACTGCCGTCGTCTCGGCGCCCACCAAGCCGCTGGCGGTGAAGCCCGTCACGTTCTGCGACTGGCCGGTGTAGGTCACCGTGCTGCTGTTGGCGGTGACCGTGGCATTGGCCTTGTTCAGCGTGACGCTCGAGCCCGTGGTGGTGATGGCGTTGTAGTTGCCGCTCAGGCCGCCGTTGCTGCTGGTGCCCAGGGCCAGGCCGGTGACCGAGCTCAGGGCCACGCCCTGGTTGGCCGCCACGTTCTTGCTCGCCAGATTGCTCGCGTCGCCGCTGCCGGTGACGGTGAAGGTCTCGCCATTGACGCCGCTGGCCGTGAGGTACTGGCCGGGGAACGTCGTGCCGCCGTCATAGGTGCGCGTGCCGCTCAGCGTGAGGTTGGCCTTGCCAATAGTGAGCGCACCCGCCACGAAGCTGAGGTTGTAGTTGGCGTCACTGCCACTGGCGGTGTGGGTGTAGGTGCCCGCGTTCGTGCCGGTGCCGCCCGTGGTGCTCACGCCAATCAGCACCGCGGTCGTCTCGCTGCCCACCAGTCCGGTGGCAGTGAAGCCCGTCACGCTCTGGCTCAGGCCGCTGTAGGTGACGGCGCTGCTGTTGGCAGTCACCGTGGCATTGGCCTTGCTGACCGTGACGGTCGAGCCGGTGGTGCTGATCGCGTTGTAGTTGGCGGCCAGTCCCCCGTTGCTGCTGGAGCCCAGCGCCAGACCCGTCACCGAGCTCAGGGCCACGCCCTGGTTGTCCGCCACGTCCTTGCTCGCCAGGTTGCTGGCGGTGCCGCTGCCCGTGACGGTGAAGGTCTCGCCGTTCACACCACTGGCGGTGAGGTACTGGCCCGCGAAGGTGGTCCCCGCGTCGTAGCTGCGGCTTCCGCTCAGCGTGAGGTTGGCCTTGTTGACGGTGAGCGTGCCGTCGACGAAGGTGATGTCGTAGTTGCCGGCGGTCAGCCCGCCGGGCCGGATGGCGTAGGTGCCGGCGTTCTTGGCGTTCTGGCTCGAGCCCGAGTAGCCCAGGGTGCCGCCCAGCACGCCGGCGGTCGTCGACGCCTCGCCGTTGACGAAGCCGCTGTAGGTGACGCCATTGCCGCCGGTGTAGGCCGCGCCGTCGTAGGTCTTGCTGGCGTCGCTGGCAGTGACGGTCAGGGGCGCCTTGTTGATGGTCAGCGTGCCATTGACCGCGCTGAAGTCGTAGTTGGATGCAGCCAGCGTGCCGGTGCTGCTGGTGAGGGTGTAGCTGCCCACCGCCGACAGCGCAGTCGCCGTGGTGCTGGCCGACCCGCTGCCGGTCACGCCGGCACTGGTGGCGTCCTCGCCGTTGGCGTAGCCGGTGATGCTCACGGTGAGCGCCGGGTTGTTGCCGCCGTACAGCCGCGACTTGTTGTCGGCCGTCACCGAGAGGGTGGCCTTGCTGATGGTCACCGAGTTGTCCGCGCTGGCCGCGGTCAACGCAGGCAGCTGGTAGTTGCTCGCCAGACCCGCGTTGGCGCCGGTGCCGTCGGCCAGGGTGATGACCGAAACGTACTTGCCGGCGGTGGCTACGTTGGCGTCGCTGGCGGTCGCGCCGGTGTAGGTCAGCGTCTCGCTGCCCACGCCGGTCGTCACCGTCACCCGGCCGGTGAGGCTGGTGGTGCCGTCGTAGGTCTTGCTGGCCGACAGGCTCACGGTCCTGGGCGTGATCTTCGCGCTGGCGCTACCGGTCGCAGACACGGTGTAGTTGCCCGCATCGGTGCCGCCGAGGGACACGCCGCTCACGGAGATGCCCTTGGCGACGACGCTGCCACCGCTCCAGGCCACGTCCTTGGACGCATAGCCGCCACCGGCGGTGAAGGCCGCGGTACGGGCGATGCTCAGGGTGTCGCCGGCTACCCTGTCGTCGGTGGTGGTGACCGTGGCGGTGGCCGAGCCGTCGTAGACCTTGTCCACGCCGGTGTAGGTCACGACCAGCGTGCGGGCGGTGATGTTGGCCGTGGTGCTGGCCTGGTCAGTGACCGTGTAGTTGCCCAGGTCGGCGCCGCCCTTGGTGTAAGCCAGGGTCACCGTCTTGCCGGTGGCCGCGTTCTTGTCTGCGAAGGTACCGCTCGCGCCGGTCACGGTCACCACGTCGTTCGCCACCAGGCCGGTGAGCGTGAGGCCCGCCAGGCTGACCGTCGCCGTGGTGTCGCCGTCGTACACCTTGTGGCTGGCGGTAATGCCCGAGATCGTCAGCGCCCGGGCGCTGATGCTGGCCGTGGCGGCCTGGCTCGGGATGCTGTAGTTGGCGGCATCGGCGCCGGACAGCGTCATGCCGCTCACCGTCACTGCCTTGCCGGTGCCCACGTTCTTGCCGGCGTCGAAGCTGGCGCTGGCGCCGGTGGTCACCAGCGACACCGTGTCGACGCCCACCTTGCCGGTCAGCGTGCCGTAGCTGGACACGGTGGCGGCGGCATTGCCGTCGTAGGTCTTGCCGCTGACCGACAGGCCGCTGAGCGACAGGGCACGCTGGGCCACGGTGAGGGTGCCGCTGGTCAGGGTCACGTTGTAGCCCAGGGCGGCCAAGGCGGTCTCGCTCAGGGTGTAGCTGCCGGCCTTGATGTTGCCGCTGGCCGAGTTCACCCGGTTGCTGATCGCGTAGCTGGCCGCATCGCCATTGACCAGGCCCGACGCGCTGCCCGTCACCGTGGGCACGGCATCGCCATAGGTGATGGACTGGTGGTCCACGCCCACCGTCGCCGCCGGGCGCTCGCGGTAGATCAGGTAGTGGCCGCTGCCCAGCGCGGTGGTGTAGCCGGCGCTGCTGGCGCTCGAGTTGTAGCGGAAGCGGCCCGAGGCGCTGGCGGCGAAGCCGCCCAGGCCGGTGCTGCCGGAGACGCTGCCGGTGTAGACAGTGGCCCGGCCGCCCGCGCCCACCGTCACCGCGCCGTTGCCCGAGAAGACGACGTTGCCGCCGGTGGCGGTGCCCGCCGCAGTGGCCGCGCCGGCGTTGAGCACCACCGCATTGCTGGCGGTGCTGGTGGTGGTGATCGGCTCGGTGACGCTCAGGTCGCCCGACTGGGTGCTGATGCTCACCGTGCCGGTGGCGGTGATGCCCGTCGGGTTGACGGTGCCCACCTCCAGCGCGCTGGCGTTGACGAAGCTCAGGCTGCCCATGCTCTCGGCGGCCAGCTGGGTGACGCTGTTGCCGGTGTGGGTCAGCGTGGCGCTGCCGCCCAGGAGCGCCAAACCGGCAGTGGTAATCACACCCGAGGCACCCTGGGTGATATTGCCGCTGCTGGCTTTGAGGCGGACGATGCCGTTGCTGGTGGCGGTCAGCGCATTGTTGATCGCTACGCTGCCACCGTAGATCGCGATGTCGCCGTCGACGCTGAGCGCGTCGCCGATGGTCACACCCTGGGTGTTGGTGCTCTTTCCGATGGTCAGGCCGCCAAGCGTCGAGCCCAGCTTCCAGCCACTGGTGCTGAAAGCGCCGGTGAAGGCGGTGCCAGCCGACTCGATCACCAAGGCACCCGGCCCGCTGAAACCGCTGCTGCTGCTGGTGGGCGCGTTATTCCGCAGCACCAGGGTGCCATCCGAGACGGTGGTGGCGCCGCTGTAGCTGCTGTTGGCGGTCAGCGTCAGGGTGTTGCTGCCAGCTTTGGTCAATGCGCCCGTGCCACTGACGGCGTTGGCAACAGTGATGTCATCGGAGCGGCTGAACACCAGGGAAGCGTTGTTCACCACCGCGCCCGTGCCCAGCTGCCCCGTCGTGCCGCCATCGCCCACCTGCAGCGTGCCCCCGCTGATGGTGGTGGTGCCGCTGTAGCTGTTGGCACCGGTGAGCGTGAGCTTGCTGGCCTGGAATTTGGTCAGGCCGCCCGTGCCGCTGATCACGCCGCTGTACACCAGGTCGTCGCTGCGGTTGAAGCCCAGCGCGCCGCTGT
>JACCDX011404993.1_pt1 | contig 11471 bp, 11 predicted proteins | sample 7449681 | NCBI WGS metagenome assembly JACCDX01 (sample SAMN15323450, study PRJNA562643) | freshwater metagenome | isolation source: river surface water | place: USA:Blue River Watershed | collected 2017-08-18 | reverse complement strand
CGCCACCGGCACCTCGGCGTCCGCCGCCTTCACCTCGATGTTGACGAACAGGCCCGGCCGCCAGGTGCCCTTCGGGTTCGCCACCAGAATGCACGCCCTCGCCATGCGGGTCTGCTCGCCGACCAGCGCGCCGAGGAAGGCGACCGTGCCGGTGGTCTGCGCGTCGAACGCGGTCGCGCGCAGCGTGACCTTGTCGCCGACGCGGAACAGCGGCAGGTTCTGCGCCGGTATGTGCGCCTCGGCCCAGACGGTGCTCATGTCGGCGATGGTGAAGATCGGCGTGTCTTCCTTCACCGCCTCGCCGATCGACAGGCTGCGCTCGACCACCAGCCCGTCGTAGGCCGCGCGCAGTTCGAAGCGGTTCATCGCGCCGCCTCCTTTGCCGCCACCCTTGCCAACGCCGAGCGCGGCCAGCTTCTGGCGCGCGTTCTCCAGCTCGATCTCGGCCTCCTGCACCGCGTGCTGCGCCTGCAGGTAATCCTGCTCGGCGGAGATCTTCTGCTCCCACAGCCGCTTCTCGCGCTCGAGGATGGAGCGCGCATGCTCGAGCCGGCGCTCGGCGGTCTCGAGGCTGCTGCGCTGCTCCGACACCAGCTGGCTGGAGAACACCGCCAGCAGCTGGCCTTTCTTCACCGCCTGCCCGGTCGACACCAGCACCGACTCGGCGATGCCGGCCACGCGCGGCACCACATGCACGGTGCGGTCGTCATTGAGCTGTATCTCGCCGGGGAATTGCGCCAGCGCGCGGATGCGCGCCGGTCCCGCAACCTGCACGTCGATCGACGAGGCCTTCAGCTGCGTGTCATCCATCGTCACGTGCGCGGGCTGCGCGGCCGGGGCGGACTTGGGGTCGGCCTTGTCGTCGGCCGCGTCGTCCTTTCCCGCCGCCTTCGGCGCGGCACTGCCTGCGGTGGAAGCAGCCGCCGGCGCGTCGTCGTCATCGCCGGCGCCGACATGCCGGCCCTTGTCCATGTTGAGGATCAGCGCGCCGAGCGCGAGGCCGGCGACCAGCACGCCGGCAATGGCCAGCGGCCGCACGCGGCCATGCTGGCGCGCGGGAAGCGTTGGGCGAAACATCATGGGGAAGTCCTGTTTTTCGAATTCTCGGTGTGCGGCGCGTCCTGGCCGAGCAGGCTTTCCAGCTCGGCCTGCGCGCGATGGAAGTTGGCCAGTGCGTTCAGGTATTGCGACTTGACGGCGAACAGCGTGCGCTGCGCATCCAGCACCTCGAGGAAGCTGAACTTGCCGTTCTCGAAGCCGATGGTGGCCGCGTCGTATGCGCTTCGCGCGCCGGGCAGCACGTCGCGGCGCAGCAGCTCGGACTCGTCGCGGCGCGCACGCACGCGCTCGAGCGCCTGCTGCACGTCGCTGACCAGCGCAACCTGCGTCGCGAACAGTTCGTCGCGCGCCTTGTCCTCGCGCCGCAGGGCCTCGAGGATGTTGCCCTGGTTGCGGTTGGCGACCGGCAGCGGCACCGTCACGCCGAGCAGCGCGAGATTGCCCGGCGTCTCGAGGCTGCGGCGCACGCCGACGCTGAGCATGAAGTCCGGCACCGCGCGGCTCTGCTCGAGGCTGACCAGCGAGCGGCGGCGCTCCAGCTCGCGCTGCGCGCGCTGCAGCAGCGGCGAGGTGGCGAGGCGCTGCTCGATCGCGTCGGCCGGCGGCAGCTCGGCCAGCCGCTCGACCTCGCCCTGCGCGCTGCTGAAGTTCGGCGTCGGGTTGCCCCACAGGCTGGACAGGCGCCGGCGCGCATTGCGCAGCTCGCTGTCGGACTGTGTCTGCGTGACACGCACGCCGGCCTCGGCCACGCGCGCGCGCGTCTCTTCCACCGGCGACACCTTGCCGGCGGCGACGCGCTTGGCGGCGATGTCGGTGGCGCGCTGCGCCAGCCGCACGCTGTCGGCCGCCAGCACGGCCAGCTCCTGCGCGGCCAGCACGTCGAAGAAGGCGGCGACCACGGCGGCACGCACGCGCAACGCGCGGCCGTCGAGGTCGGACAGGGCGACCTGCCGGCCGAGGTCGGCGGCGCGTACGCGGGCCTCGCGCTTGCCGGCGGTCTCGAACGGCAGGCCGAGCTCGACCGACGAGGTGCGCGAGATCCGGCTGGCGTCCTCGGTCTGGTAGCTGAGTTCGGGGTTGGGCCGCAGCGAGCCCTGCAGCACCTGCGCGGCGGCGGCCTCGACCTCGCGGCGCGCGGCCGCCAGCGTCGGGTTGCCGTCAAGAGCGAGCTGCAGCGCCAGTTCGATTGTCAGCGGCGCGGCCGGCTCGACGGCCGGCAGGCGCTCCTGCGCATTGATGCAGCCCGGCGACAGCAGCGCGGCCACCAGCACGGCGGCGCGCAGCGGGCGCGGGCTTGTAAAAGCTATGGAAGGCATCCGTCTCTCCGGAAACGGCCGCCGCGGCAATGCGGCAGCCGGAACGTCAGGCATTGGGGTCGGGTTTCCCCGTCTCAGGCAGGGTGCGTCCGGTGCCAGTTGGGGCGCTCGGGCCGCCGGGGCGGCGGCGACGGCGGCGGCAGGTGCGCGGCGTCGGCGCGGAAGACGACACCCGCCGGCAGTGCCGGCAGCAAAGGACGCGCCGGCACGCCAGAGAGCGCATTCGCATGGCAGGTGGTGCAGTCGTGGTCGGGATCGCCGGCGTCGGCGGCTGGCGCAAGATCGGGACTGGCCGTCGCCGCTGCCTCGTCGGGCACGGCGGCAATGCCGGCGGCTGCGCCCGCCGTCGGCGTGCGCAGCGCATGCGCATGGTGGCCGAAATGCCGCGCGCCGGCGTCGCCCTCGTGCAGGCAGGCGCTGCCCGCTGCGGCGAACGCGGCTTGCAGCGCGATCAGGGAGATCAGCAGGAAGACGGTGAGCTTGCGCATGGCCGGCGTAGTTTAGCAGCAGGCGACGGCGCCGCCGCGCTATTCCGCCTTCTGCCGTCGGGATTGCGGCAGCGTCACGGGGCCCTTCAGCAGCTGCTCGCGGAACACCGCCGCGATCGGCGAGAGGCGCTTGCCCTTCGGATAAACCACATGCCACTGCGAATGCACCGGGAAGCCCTGCACGTCCAGCACGGCCACCGCGTCTTCCGGATGGCCCTCGCCAAACGCATGCGCGGACAGTACGGCCACGCCGAGCCCGCCGGCCACCGACTGCCGGATTGCCTCGTTGCTGCCCATCTCCAGCCGCAGCCGCGGACGGAAGCCGAGGTCGCGAAATACCTGGTCGGTGGCCATGCGCGTGCCCGAGCCCTGCTCGCGCAGGATGAAGCGCTCGTTCGCCAGCTTTTCCAGCGGCAGCGCCTTCCGGCCCGCCAGCGGATGCGCCGGCGGCGCGACCAGCAGCAGCGGATTGGGCATGAACACGCTGTCCTCCAAATCCATGTCGGCCGGCGGCATCGACATGATGTAGAGGTCGTCGCGGTTCTCGCGCAACCGCGCGACCACACCGTCGCGGTTCTGCACGTCGAGCGAGATGTCGATCTCGGGATGATGCGCGCAGAAGCCGGCCAGCAGCCTCGGGATGAAGTACTTCGCGGTGTTCACCACCGACACCCGCAGCCGGCCGCGCGTGAGGCCGCGCATCGCATCGAATTTCTGCTCCAGCGCCTCCCACTCGTCGGCGATCGCGCGCGCCGTCACCGCCAGCTCGCGGCCGGCTTCGGTCAGGAACACCTGCCGGCCGATCACTTCATGCACCGGCATGCCGACCGCCTGCGCGATCTCCTTCAACTGCATCGACACCGTCGGCTGGGTCACGTGCATCGCACGCGCCGCGCCGCTGACGCTGCCGCTGTCGGCCAGCGCAATCACGAGCTTGAGCTGTCGGAACGTGAGATTCATAAGTAATAACCTATGCTTAACTTTATTAAAATTGATTTTACCTTATGCATTGCCGTGTTTATCATTGCGCCGCAACAAAGGAGCTTTCATGCAAAATTTTCTGGACCCCGCCATTTTGTTCTTCGTGTTCGGCATCGTCGCCGGCCTGCTGCGTTCCGACCTCGAGATTCCGGCGCAGATTGCCAAATTCCTGTCGCTGTACCTGTTGATGGCGCTTGGCCTGAAGGGTGGCTTCGCGCTGGCCGCCTCGGGCCTGAGCCCGACGGTTGCCGCCAGCCTGCTGGCGGCGGTGCTGATGGCCTTCGTGGTGCCGATGCTCGGCTATGCCTTCCTGAAGAACCGTGTGCCGAAGTTCGATGCGGCCGCGGTCGCCGCGTCTTACGGCTCGGTGAGCGCGGTGACTTTCGTGACGGCGATGCAGTATGCAGAGTCGCACGAGATTACCGTGGGCGGCCACATGGCCGTGGCGATGGTGCTGATGGAGTCGCCCGCGATCATCGTCGCGATCGTGCTGGCCAACCTGCTGCGCCGGCAGGCGGCCGCGCAGCCGCTGCAGCTCAGCGCGCAGGGCACGCTGGTGACCGGCGGCGGCCAGGGCATGTCGATCCGCGAGGTGCTGCACGAGTCGCTGACGAATGGCACGCACCTGCTGCTGATGGCGTCGCTGGTGATCGGTTTCGTCAGCGGCGAAGCCGGCAAGGAAGTGATGAAGCCCTTCTCGGCCGACCTGTTCAAGGGCATGCTGGCTTTCTTCCTGCTCGACATGGGCCTGATCGTGGCGAAGAACCTGCGCGAGACGCGCGGCAAGTCGCCGGTGCTGCTGGGCTACGCCATGCTGTCGCCGTTCGTGCATGCGAGCCTCGCACTGTTGCTGGCGATCGTGCTGCAGCTGCCGGTCGGTGACACCGCACTGCTGATGGTGCTGTCGGCCAGCGCGTCCTACATCGTGGTGCCGGCCGTGCTGCGCCATGCGGTGCCGGAGGCGAATCCGTCGATGTACCTCGGCCTGCCGATCGGCGTGACCTTCCCGATCAACCTGCTGCTGGGCATACCGCTGTACATGGCGGTGGCGGAGAAGTTTGCCGGCTGAGGAGCTGCGGTGATGGGCTGGTCGGTGGATCGGCGGTGAATGAGGCCGGAGGTCGATCGAACATGGGTCCCAGCTTGCCCCCAGCCTTCGCTGGGGCGGTGGCTGGGACGACGTGCGGAATGCAGCTGCCCTCAAAACCGTCATCCCGGCGCAGGCCGGGATCCAGTGTCTCATCGCTTCCAGCGCCTGATGAGGCCAGAGGTCGATCGAACATGGGTCCCAGCTTGCGCTGGGACGACGTGCGGAATGCAGCCGCCCTCAAAACCGTCATCCCGGCGCAAGCCGGGATCCATCGCCGCATGGCCCGGAGCGTCTGATGAGGCCAGCGGACGATCGAATATGGGTCCCGGCTTGCGCCGGGACGACGTTATCGAGGAACGACCGCCCCACGCCCTGGCTTGCAAGCCAGGGCGCTTCGGCAGGCGCAACGCATGCGTTGCGAAACCCCTGCCTCACCCCGGCGCAGGCCGGGATCCATCGTCGCATGGCCCGCAGCGCCTGATGAGGCCAACGGACGATCGAACATGGGTCCCAGCTTGCGCTGGGACGACGTGCGGAATGCAGCTGCCCTCAAAACCGTCACCCCGGCGCAAGCCGGGATCCAGTGTCTTCGAAGTACTTCGCCTTCACGAATGCGACCCGGCGTCCTGATGTTCGCCGTCAGAAAAAGCTGCAGCCGACCTTGCCCAGCACGCCGAAATCGGCTTCGACCCGGTCGCCCGGTTTCACCGTGACCGGCACGCGGCAGGTGCCGGTGGTGACCACCTGGTCCTGCTCGCACGCGATACCGATCGCGGACAGTTCATTCACCAGCCACGCCAGCCCGGCACGCGGATCGCCAAGCACATTGCGGCCAAAGCCCGAGCCGGTCGGCTCGCCGTTCAACGTGACCCGGATTTCCTCGTTCACATAGTCGAAGCCGCGCCAGTCGTCCGCGCGCGGGCCGAGCACGAACAGGTTCGCGCAGGCGTTGTCGGCGATCAGCTGCGGCGCGCCGGCAGTCACGAAATCCTCGTAGCGCGAATCCGGTACCTCGATCGACGGATGCACACACGCCACCGCATCGAGCACCTCATCCACCGTGTATGCCTGCGCGCGCGGCGCCAGCGTGCGCGCGAAACGGAAAGCGAATTCGATCTCGGCAACCAACATCAGGTTCTTGTCCAGCGTGACCGCCGCACCGTTCGGCAGCACGCGGTCCGCAAACAAGCGGCCGCCGAGCGGACCATCGACGCCGATGTGGCGCTGGCCGTCGACGCTGGTGGCGGCGATCTTCCAGCCGAATTGCGCATGGCCCTGCATGGCGGCCATCGCGCCCTGCACCACATAGCCTTCGACGCGGCTGCCCGGACGCACATCCGACGGCAGCGCGACACAGCGGCCGCGCGCCTGCCACATTTTCAGCAATTCGGATGCCGCAGCGGCGGTCTGTGCTTCATTCAACATGCTCAACTCCCTTGTTGTTCAATGCTTGCCGTGCGCGCCCGACAACAGGCCGCGAATCATCAGCAGCGCAATCAGGCTCATCAGCGCCATGCCGGACAGGTAGTAGCCGACATACTGCAAGCCATGGTGGGTCGCCAGCCAGGTGGCGATATACGGCGCGAACGACGCGCCGAGGATGCCGGCCAGGTTGAAGGCCAGCGAAGAACCGGTGTAACGCACTTCGGCCGGGAACAGGTCCGACATCAGCGTGCCGAACGAGCCGAAGCAGGTGCCCATCAGCGCCATGCCGACCGACAGCGCGATCACGGTCGACGTGCTGCCCGCCTGCAGCATCGGCCCCAGCAACAGCCCGAAGACGATGGTGCCGATCGACCCGATGATCATCGCCGACGCGCGGCCGCGTGCGTCCGACAATTTTGCCGACACCGGGATGAAACCGGCGAAGAAGATCGCCGAGATCAGCTGCAGCACGAGGAAATCGGCACGCGCATAGCCGAGCGAGGTGGTAGCCCAGCTCAGCGTGAACACCGTGGTGAGATAGAACAGCACGAACTCGCCGGTGCCGGCCAGCGTGCCGAGCACCAGCGCGCGCGGATGCCGCGTGATCACGGCCACCATCGGCACCTTCACGCGCTCGGCCTTCTTCAGCACCTTCTCGAACTCCGGCGTCTCGGTGATGTTCAGGCGCACGTACAGGCCGACGATCACCAGCAGCGCGCTGGCGACGAACGGTATGCGCCAGCCCCAGTCGAGGAAGTCGGCCTCGGGCAGGCGCGTAGTCAGATAGAGGAAGGCCGCGCCGGACAGCGCGAAACCGAGCGGGCCACCGAGCTGCGGGAACATGCCGTACCAAGCACGCTTGCCCGGCGGCGCGTTCTCGGTGGCCAGCAGCACCGCGCCACCCCACTCGCCGCCCAGGCCCAGCCCCTGGCCGAAGCGCAGGATCGCCAGCAGCACCGGCGCAAGGATGCCGATCGACGCATACGTCGGCAACAAGCCGATGAACACCGTCGACAGGCCCATCGTCAGCAGCGAAGCCACCAGCGTCGCCTTGCGGCCGATGCGGTCGCCGAAGTGGCCGAACAAGGCCGAGCCGACCGGGCGCGCAATGAAGGCCAGCCCAAAGGTCGCCAGCGACTGCAGCGTCGCCATCGTCGCATCGGAAGCCGGGAAGAACAGCTTCGGGAAGACCAGCACCGCAGCAGTGCCGAAGATATAGAAATCGAAATATTCGATCGCGGTGCCGATCAGGCTCGCGAACAGGATGCGGGTCGGTGAATTGGCGGGCCTGACGGCCTGCACGGCGTCGGCCTGTGCCTGTTCTTGCATGGGTTCATCCCTTTGTTATTGTCGTGAGCCGGCGGGCTCCGCTGTCTCCGCGGTGCGCGCCGGGCCGCTGCAGGCGGCTCCAGCCAGCGTCAGGCCGCTTTCGGCAGCTTCAGCCGCTCGCGCACCTCGTCCGCGGTCGCGGTGCGCGCACCGGCGGCCTCGATGCGGCGGCGCGCCTCGCGCACCTGCGCGACGTTGCCGATCTGGTGGCCCATCGGCACATCCTCCAGGCCGACACGCACATGGCCGCCGCGGTAGACGATCTCGTCGATCAGCGGGGCGACCTGCGCGCCGAGTCCGGCGACCATCCACGGCGCGTCCGGATCTTCTTCGGCCAGCAGCTCGAGGTAGGCGTCGATCGCCCACGGCTTCGGCGGGAAGCCGAAGGACAGCGTGTCGGAAAACATCAGCCGGTAGACCGGCTGCAGCACGCCCGGGTAGCAGCGTTTGAGCGCGGCGCCGAGCCGCATGAAGCCCGGCTCGTAGATCGCATATGACGGCACCAGTCCGTGCTGCCGGCAAAGCGACAGGCCATGGCGGATGTGCGACTCGGGATTGGTATAAACGAAGCCCTCATGGCCGGTCGGCAGCTCGGTGAAGGTGCTGATGTTGGTCGAGCCCGGATCCACCACCGACCATTCGAGCAGGCCGCTGGACGCGAGCTTGTCGACGGCGGAAAAGCGCTGCGCGGCCGTCATCGGCTCGAGCGCATCGACATCGCCGGCGAACGGCAGCGTGCCGTAGCAGACCACATCGACCTGCGCGCGGATGCGCTCGATGATGGGCGCATAGATTTCATAAGCATCGCGCTGCCTGCCGGTGAGCGGGTCATACGGATGGAAGTGAATGATCGACGCACCCTCGTTGGCGCAGGCGACGGCCTGCTCGACGATTTCGTCGGCCGTCACCGGAATTTGCGGCTGCCGTGCGCGCGACCACGGCCCGTTCAGCGCCGCCTCGAGCCATATCGCTGGCTTGCCCATGTGCTGTCTCCTGTCTGTTCTGATTGCCGCGCCGCGCTGCCGGTATGACAAAGGCGCGCGAGCGCTTTGTACGGCCAAAACCCCACTTCCATCAATCAAAATACCGTCGCGCAGCAACATTTGGCTTGCGCGGATATGATTTGGGGCGCGGTCGCCAGGGCGTCACGCGCGGGTTTGCACCAACCAGTGCATTCTTCGCGAATCGGTGAACAAGTCAAGTAATGACCGCTTGCGAAATACAGAAGACGATATCAATCCAGGAGATACTGATGCCATTCCCCATTCCCTCGAAACGACGGCTGCTGGCCGCCTTCGCCCTCGCCACCGCATTCAGCGGCTCCGCGATGGCAGCAGGCTCGGTCGAAATGCAGGTCGAGCACCTCGTCAAACAGGCGATGGCCGAGTACAACACCGCGATGGAGACCAGCGACAGCGCCAGCTTCGCCAAGTACTTCGCGTCGAACGCGACCTTCGAAACCCCGACCGGCCGCTTCTCCGGCCGCAAGGAAATCGCCAAATACTTCGAGGCCGAATTCAAGACCTTCAAGGCCACCTACGACGTGAAGAAGATGCTCGTGCAGGGCAGCTCGGCAGCGATCGTGATCACCTGGGACGGCGTCGACCGCAGCAGCGGCGATTCGATGAAGGTGGAGCTGGTGGGCGTGTATGAAGTCGGTTCGAGCGGCCAGTTCAGCTCGGCCCGCTACTACTATGATTCGGCCCGGGCGAAAGCGCTGGCCGATCTGGGCAAATAACCAAACGAGGATGCAATGAAGACTACCAGGAACCGGATCGCCGCAGCATGGCTGGCCACAAGTGTCGTTCTCGGCGGCGGACTGGCGTGCGCGCCGGCCCTGGCCGAGGACGCGTTCGTCTGCATGGAAGAGACGCAGGAAATCTGCGACCAGAAGAACAAGAACCTCGCAACCTTCATCAAGGCGCACGAGGCCTATGACCGTGGTCGCGAGACCGGCGACCTGTCCGAGGCCTACAAGCTGGCGAAGGAACTGGTCGCGAACGACGACGCCAAGCACGGCAAGGGCATCCTGCGCCAGATCTACATCCAGGCGGCGCTGGGCACGCACAAGAATTATGTGCAGGCCTATCGCTGGGTGGCCGAGGACGTCGCCGCCGGCACCACCTACAAGCAGCTGAGGATGGACAAGATCCTCGAATCGATCGCGCAGAAGATGACGCCGGAGCAGCTCGCCGAGGCGAAGAAATAAGCGTCACGCAATAAAAAACGGGCGCCGGATCTTTCCGGGCGCCCGCTTCAGCAGATACTGCGTCGCCTGCCTTCGAGCAGGCGACATTTTTTTCGGCCTTCTTCTTACTTCTTCAGCGCCAGGTCGCGCTTGATGTACTCGGCGAGCATCTTCAGGGTCTCGTCATCGATCTGGCCCTTGAACGACGGCATGCCGCGTGCGGTACGACCTTCGACGATGGTGTAGACGATCTGCTCTTCATTCAGCGGAGTCACGCGCAGGTCGGCGCCGTAGCCGCCTTCGTTATGGCCGCCACGGCCATCGGGCATGTGGCAGGTGGTGCACAGATATTTTTCGAACGCCAGACGGCCGCCGGCGCGCGGCACCCTGATGACAGGACGGTCTTCGGTCTCGGTCTGGGCGGTTGCAGTGATCGGCATGGACGCGGCCAGCGTCAGTGCGGACAGTGCGGCGATCGTGAGGGTCTTGGTCGTTTTGCTGAAGCGTTTCATTGCCTTCTACCTTGCTGATTGATTCATCTTGCAGTTGCTGACAGGCGGCTTACCTGTCACCGGGAAAAACAGAACGGGGCCGGTCGCCCGGCCCCGCTCCGTTCACGCATCGATTAGTCGAGCGAGAACACGTACAGCACGTTGCTCGGCACCTGGTACTTCAGGTCCGGCGTAGAGCTGACAAACCACTGCGGCCATGCACCGCCGAGACCGACTTCGATCGCGACATACTGCTTGCCGTCAGCCATGAAGCTCATCGGCGGCGCGTTGATCGCGGAACCGGTGTTGAACTCCCACAGCTCTTCCAGGGTCGTTGCGTCCAGAGCCACGACTTCACCCTCTGCGTAGCCGGCGAACACCAGGCCACCAGCGGTCGACATCAGGCCACCCAGCTGCGGGTGCTTGGTCGTGTGCTTCTTGGTCACTTTGCCGGTCGAGACGTCGATCGCGGTGATCGAGCCCCAGATACGGCCGCACTCCGGATCGTCGAAGGTCGAGAACGGTGCGCCACCCAGGAACAGGGCACGGCCTTTCAGCGAACCCGGCTCCGTGACTTCAGCGAAGGCCTTGTTGCAGCCGTCGATCGTCGGGATGTAGTAGCGGTTCGTCTGCGGGCTGTAGGTGGTCGGCGGCCAGTTCTTGCCACCCATGTGACCAGGACGCAGCACGCCTTCCTGAGTACCACGGCCCTTGGTTGCGGTGCCACGGCCAGCAGCCGTACCAGCGACGTAGGTCTGAACGTCCTTCTTCGGATCGTAGGTCTTCGGCTTGCACTTGGCATCCAGACCACCCGACCAGTTCAGCTCTTCGACGAACTGCGTGCACCACAGCGGCTCACCGGTCTTGCGATCCAGTGCGTAAGCGTAGCCGTTACGGTTGGCGTGCAGGGTCGCACGACGGAACGAACCGTTGATCTGCGTATCGACGAAGGTGTTCTCGTTGATCGAGTCATAGTCGTACGGATCGTTCGGGGTGTGCTGGAAGCCCCACTTGATCTTGCCGGTGTCCGCATCGAACGCGAGGGTCGAGTCGGTCCACAGGTTGTCGCCAGGACGGTATGCGTTGTCCCAGTCCGGACCCGGG
>JACCDX011530681.1_pt1 | contig 11473 bp, 9 predicted proteins | sample 7449681 | NCBI WGS metagenome assembly JACCDX01 (sample SAMN15323450, study PRJNA562643) | freshwater metagenome | isolation source: river surface water | place: USA:Blue River Watershed | collected 2017-08-18 | reverse complement strand
GGACATGTTGTCGAGCCCGGCTTCTTGCTGGGCTTGCATGTCTTTGAGGCGCTTGATGGAGGTTTTGACGGTTTTGAAATTGGTGAGCATGCCGCCGAGCCAACGCTGGTCCACAAAGGGCACGCCAGCGCGCTGGGCTTCTGCGGAGACGATTTCACGGGATTGACGCTTGGTGCCCACCATCAGGATGGTGCCACGGTTGGCCGCGATTTGGCGGGCGAACTTGATGGCGTCCTGGAACATCGGCAAGGATTTTTCCAGGTTGATGATGTGAATTTTGTTGCGATGGCCAAAAATGAAGGGGGCCATCTTGGGGTTCCAGAAGCGAGTTTGGTGACCGAAGTGGACACCGGCTTCCAGCATTTCGCGCATGGTAACGGACATGGTATTGCTCCAAAAGGTTGGGTCTAGAATTCAGCCCTTGAGGATCACCCGGCAGTCCTATGTGACATCTGGGGAACCCCACCTTGGGTGGGCTGATTCGCGATTTGTTTTGCCAGTGGGTCTGCCAGAGGGGCGGGCCGCATCAGAAAAACTCCATGATTTTAGCACAAACTCGGTCCACCTTCCCCTTTCACCGTCGAGGGCAACCATGAGAGTTGCCGTGATTGGGGCCGGCATCGCCGGCATCACCACGGCCTACGAGTTGGCCGCATTGGGCCAAGAGGTGGTGGTTTTTGAACAGCTTGCGGCGGCGGCCGAACGCGAGAGCTTCTCCAATGGGGGGCTGCAATCGGCCGTGGTGAGCAATGCTTGGCACCGCCCCAGCGCCGCCGGGCGCACGCTTGGTCAGGGGTGGGCCCGCGCGAGCGGCATGCGCATGAGCCGCAGTGGCTTGGGCACTTGGTCCTGGCTCTGGCGCTGGAGTCGCGCCCAACAGCCCAGCCGCTATCGCCACTTGTTCACCCAATGGGTGGACTTGGCGCGTCACAGCCGCCTGCGCCAACAAACCCTGATGCAGAGCTTGGGCTTGGAGGTCGAGACCGCCAACGGGGTGCTCATTCTTCTGCGCCAAGCCAGCGACCAAGCCTTCCTGGCGACCGCCTTGCCCGTGCTGCACGACCTGGGGCTGCCCTTTGCGGAGCTCAACCCCGAACAAGCCCGCGAGATTGAGCCCGCCTTGCGCAGTGACACGCCCTTTTGGGGGGCCGTGCATCTGCCCGAAGACACCGTCGGCAATTGCCGCCAATTCACCCTTCAGCTCAAACTCAAGACCGAGAACATGGGGGTGGATTACCGCTTTAGCCAATCGGTCGAGAAACTCGCGCCGGATTCGGGGGCGGGCTGGCAGGTACAGACGCCCTCAGGCGTGGACCGCTTTGACGCCGTGGTGGTCTGCGCGGGTCAAGCCGGTTTGCATTTGGTGCGCCCGCTGGGGCTGAATTGGCCCCAGCAAAGTGTGACCGGCTACACCGTGAGCGCGCCTTTGCGCGAGCCCCTCGATGCGCCACGCAGTGCGATTTACGACGAGCGCTACATGGTCAGCATCGCCCGGGTGGGGCAACGCCTGCGCGTGAGCGGCGGGTTTGAGTTTGGCGGAGATCCCAAGCATCACGCCAAAGACCGACTGGAGCTGCTCTACCGCGTGCTCGACGATTGGTTCCCCGGTGCCGGGCGAGCGCACGATGCACCCCAAGTCTGGAAAGGCACCCTGCCCTTGCTGCCCGATGGCTTGCCCCTGGTGGGGCAAAGCGAGCGGCCGGGCCTTTGGCTCAACACCGCCCACGGCAACTCCGGCTGGACCTTGGCCAACGGGATTGCCATTGCCTTGGCCGAACAAATCAGCGGTCGTAAACCCAGTTTTGACCTGCACGGCTTGGGGCCAGAACGCTTGCGCACATGAGCCGCTACCCCACCCGGATTCAACCGGGCCTGCCCTGGCCTTTGCTGGGTTGCGCGCGCCTGCGTGAATGGGAGGGCATCTTGCAAGCCGAACTCGCGCCTCACACCCTCATGGGCCGAGCGGGTCATGCGGTGGCGCAACTGGCGCAGGCGCTCTACCCCCACGCCCAGCGCATTTGGGTGGCCTGTGGACCCGGGAACAATGGTGGCGACGGCCTGGTGGCCGCCGCGGCCCTGCAAGCAGCTGGCCGGCATGTGCACCTGACCTGGCTGGGCGATCCGGCCCATGCCCCTGCGGACACACAATGGGCCTGGACGCAAGCCCAAGACCTGCCCCTGGGCACCGATTTACCCGAGTCCGCCGATCTGGTGATCGATGCCCTTTTGGGCCTCGGTCAGAACCGCCCCCCCGAGGGGGCGTGCGCGGCCCATTTGGCTCACCTGCATGCCATCGCAGCGCCCGTGTTGCATGTCGACGTGCCCACCGGACTCGACCCCGAGACCGGCGTTTGGCACGGCCCCACGCTCGCGCCCGTACCTCGCCACACCCTGGCCTTGCTCGCGCCCACGCCAGGCCTCTTCACGGCGCAGGGCCGCGATGCCAGCGGCGAGGTGTGGTGGGATGACCTCGGCGGTGCGCAAACGCCCTCGGGCCAAGCCACCCTCACCCGCCCCTCAGCTTGGCTCATCACCGGCGTGCCTCCCGCCCCCGCGCGCGCCCACGCCAGCCATAAAGGGCTGTTTGGGGATGTCGCCGTGGTGGGCGGCGCCGCTGGCATGACGGGTGCCGCCTCGCTGGCCGCATTGGCCGCGCTGCGCGGGGGTGCGGGGCGTGTTTATCTCGCCCTGCTGGCCCCCGAGGGACGCGTGGATGCCGCGCTCAACCCCGCCCTCATGACGCGCGCCTGTGAGGCGCTTGACCTGCCACAGTGCCATGTGGTTTGCGGCTGTGGCGGCGGTGAGGCGGTGCGCGCCCACCTCCCGCGCTTGATCTCCCAATCGCAGAGTTTGGTGCTCGATGCCGATGCCCTCAACGCTCTGGCCCAGGCGCCGGAGTTGATCCCACGCCTGCACGCCAGAGCCGGGCGTCAACGCGCGACGGTCTTAACCCCCCACCCCCTGGAAGCGGCCCGCCTGCTGGGCTGCGGCGTGCGCGAGGTTCAAACCAACCGACTGGCGAGCGCGCAAGCGCTGGCCCAACGCTATGCGTCCATCGTGGTACTCAAAGGCTCGGGAACGGTGTGCGCCGCAAAGGATCACACACCCGAGATTCACCATGGCGGTCACCCCCGACTGGCCACGGCCGGCAGCGGCGATGTGCTTGCGGGCTTGATTGGCGCGCAGCTCGCCCAAGGCCATGATCCCTGGCTGGCCACCCAACGCGCGGTGGCCCTGCACGGGAGACTGGCGGCGCAGTGGGATCCCCACGCGCCCTTTGACGCCAGCGTACTGGCCATGGCCATCACGCGCGACTAAGCCCTTTGGCGGGCGTTAGCGGCGGCGTTTTTTCGCGCTGGCCTTGGCCGATGTAGTCCCTTTGCGCAGCGCGGCTGGTTTGGGTTTGGCCGAACGCTTGCCGCCCTTGGCCTGGGCTTTTTTCACCGAGGCTTTGAGCTTGGGCATGGAGGGCTCAAAGGCCATGTCATCGGCGCGCGCTGTCTTGCCACGCCCACCCCGCACCGGCGCGTCGAGCTCCGAGCGCACCAAGCGGAAATCAATCTTGCGGCCATCGAGGTCCACCCGGCTGACCTGCACGCGAACGGGCGTACCAATCGCATATCGAATGCCGGTGCGTTCACCCCGAAGCTCCTGGCGCGCTTCGTCAAAGCGGAAGTACTCGCCGCCAAGCTCGGTGATGTGCACCAAGCCCTCCACGTACATCGCGTCCAACGTCACAAACAGGCCAAACGAGGTGGCCGTGCTCACCACGCCATTGAATTCCTCCCCCAAGTGCTCACGCATGTACTTGCACTTGAGCCAAGCTTCGACATCGCGACTGGCTTCATCGGCACGACGCTCGTTGGCGCTGCAATGCAGGCCGGCAGCCTCCCAAGCGGGCTGATCGGCGTTGGCTTTGCCTTTGGCCGGTTTGGCGCTCGCACTGGCGTTGGATGCCCGCGCGGCCAAACGCCGGGCCAACTGCGCGTGGGCCTCGCCCGGCGTGGGCAGAGCGGGGAGCTGGTAGCGCTCACGCGCCAAAATGGCTTTGATCACCCGATGCACCAGCAAGTCGGGGTAGCGCCGAATCGGGCTTGTGAAATGGGTATAGGCCTCGTAGGCCAAGCCAAAGTGCCCGCTGTTGATGGGCGTGTAGATGGCTTGCTGCATGGAGCGCAACAACATGCTGTGAATTTGCTGAGCGTCAGGGCGCTCCTGGGTGGCTTGCGCGATCGCCTGAAACTCACGGGGCGTGGGCTCATCGGAGATCGTCATCGGCACACCCATGCTGCGCAGGTAGCTGCGCAGGATTTCTTTTTTCTCCGGGGTCGGCCCCTCATGCACCCGAAAGAGACCGGGATGGCGCGATTGCTGAATGAAATCGGCTGCGCACACGTTGGCCGCGAGCATGGCCTCTTCAATCAAACGGTGGGCATCGTTGCGCACGCGCGGAATGATGCGCTCGATGCGACCATTCTCGTCACACAAAATTTGCGTCTCGGTGGTCTCGAAATCCACCGCGCCACGGGCCTGACGCGATTTGAGCAAGGCGCGGAAGAGATCGTGCAGGTGGATCAAATCATCGATGCGCTCTTTGCGACGCTGCGCCTCCGGGCCGCGGGTGTTGGACAAAATCGCCGCAACTTCCGTGTACGTGAAGCGTGCATGGCTGTGCATGACCGCTGGGTAAAACTGGTAGGCCGAAATCTCGCCCTGCGCGGTGATGAGCATATCAGCCACCATGCACAGGCGGTCCACGCCCGGGTTGAGTGAGCACAAGCCGTTGGAGAGTTTCTCCGGCAGCATGGGGATGACGCGGCGCGGAAAGTAAACACTGGTGGCGCGGTCATAGGCGTCAATGTCGATGGCCGATCCGGTCTCCACATAATGGCTCACATCGGCAATCGCCACCAACAAACGCCAGCCCTTGGTGCGTCCCACCTTGGTGGGCTCGCAGTACACGGCGTCGTCAAAATCGCGCGCGTCCTCGCCGTCGATCGTCACGAGCGGGATGTCGCGCAAATCCACGCGGCGGGCGAGGTCTTGCGGGCGAACTTGATCGGGCAAGCCCCGCGCAAGCGCCAGACAAGCCTCGGAGAATTCGTGGGGCACGCCGTACTTGCGCACCGCGATGTCGATCTCCATGCCGGGGTCGTCTACCTCTCCCAGAACCTCCTTGATGCGTCCCACCGGCTGACCAAACAGGCTCGGGGGCTCGGTGAGCTCGACCACCACCACCTGACCGGCGTTGGCGCGTGCCGTCGCCCCTTTGGGGATAAGCACATCCTGCCCATAGCGCTTGTCTTCCGGGGCAACGAGCCAGACACCACTCTCTTGGAGCAAACGACCAATGATGGGGTGCGCAGGACGCTGCAAAATTTCGACCACGCGCCCTTCGGGTCGGCCTTTGCGGTCGTAGCGCAACACACGTGCCTTGACCCGATCACGGTGCAAAACCGCGCGCATTTCATTGGGCGCGAGGTAAATGTCAGGCGCGCCATCGTCGCGCTGCACAAAGCCATGACCATCACGGTGGCCCACCACAGTTCCCTCGAACTCGTCTAGCAAGCCGCTGGTTGTCACAATTTTTTTGATATAATTCTCCTCTTTCCTGAAATGCCCAGGTGGCGGAATTGGTAGACGCACTAGTTTCAGGTACTAGCGAGTAACATCGTGGGGGTTCGAGTCCCTTCCTGGGCACCAGCATCGTTTCGCGATGCCCCCATTCTCCCATGAACGCCCTTCTTGCCATCGCCATTGGCGCCAGTTTTGGCGCAATTTTGCGTTGGGCCTTGAGTCAGGCATTCCTCCACATCCCCTCTCCCATCCCCCTGGGCACGCTGTGCGCGAACTTGCTCGGCGGTTTTTTGATTGGCTGGGCCTTGGCCTTTTTTGCGCAACGCCCGGAGCTCGCGCCGGAATGGCGCTTGCTCGTCATCACCGGATTCTTGGGCGGGCTCACCACTTTTTCCACGTTCTCTGGCGAAGTGGTGGAAATGCTCATGGGCGCGCGCTGGAGCGAGGCGCTGGCCACCATCGCCCTGCATTTGTTGGGCTCGTTGGCCATGACGGCGCTCGGGCTCCTGGCCTACCGCGGGTGGAGCGATTCGGCTTAGCCCTCAAACCGGCAGGGCCACCAAGTCGTGCCCCTGCGTGCCCACGATCTGCGCCCGCGTGAAGGTACCCGTTTTCAGCACCTTGCTGAGTTTTTCGGGGGGTAGCAAGTGCACCACACCGTCAATCTCGGGCGCCTCGGCGTAGCTGCGGCCAGCGCCGCCCTGACGGCCATTGCCAGGGGCTTTGTCCACCAACACCCGTACGGTGTCGCCTACGCGGCGCGCGAGTTTGCGTGTCGAGACCTCTTCGGCCACGGCCATGAAGGCCGCCCGCCGCGCTTCCCGCTCGCTGGCGGAGAGCATACCCGGCAGTGCGTTGGCGGCGGCGCCGTCCACGGGGCTATAGGCAAAACAGCCAGCGCGGTCAATCTCGGCGGCCCGAATGAAGTCGAGTAAATCGTTGAATTCGGCTTCGGTCTCGCCCGGAAAGCCAGCAATAAAGGTGGAGCGCACCACCAAGTCCGGGCATACCGCCCGCCAAGCCTCCAAGCGCTCCAAATTTTTCTCCCCGCTCGCTGGACGCTTCATGCGGCGCAAGACATCGGGGTGGCTGTGCTGAAAAGGCACATCCAGGTAGGGCAGCACAAGGCCTTGCGCCATCAAGGGCAAGAGGGTATCCACGCTCGGATAGGGGTAGACATAGTGCAGACGAACCCAGGCGTCGTGCGCCTGCGCCAACGTGCCCAGCGCCTCCACCAACTCCAGCGTGCGTGTCTTGATGGGTTTGCCATCCCAAAAACCGGTGCGGTACTGCACGTCCACCCCGTAGGCGGAGGTGTCTTGGCTGATGACCAACAACTCCTTGACCCCGCCCTCAAACAGCGCCTGCGCCTCTTTCAAGACATCGCCAATGGGGCGGCTCACCAAATCACCGCGCATGGAGGGAATGATGCAAAAGGTACAGCGGTGATTACACCCTTCGCTGATTTTCAAATACGCATAGTGACGCGGGGTGAGTTTGATGCCTGCCTCACCAAAAGCCTGCGGCACCAAATCGAGGAAGGGGTCATGGGGCTTGGGCAGGTGCGCATGCACCGCGTCCATGACCTCTTGGGTGGCGTGCGGCCCGGTCACAGCGAGCACCTTGGGGTGAATTTGGCGCACCAAGTTTTCACCCGACTCGCCCGCGCGCGCGCCCAAACAGCCCGTCACAATCACTTTGCCGTTTTCCGCCAGCGCCTCGCCAATGGTGTCGAGGCTCTCTTGCACCGCGTCATCGATGAACCCGCAGGTGTTGACGATCACCAAATCGGCGCCCGCAAAGGTCTTGCTAGTGGCGTACCCCTCGGCACTGAGCTGGGTGAGGATGAGCTCGGAGTCGGTCAAAGCCTTGGGACAACCCAGGCTCACGAAGCCCACTTTGGGCGCTGCGGCGGATTCACTCATGGTCGCTTCCATCCCATGGCTTGGAGCATTTGATCGGAATTTTTCTGAAACTGGTTTTGCATCTCTTGCCAAGCCTGCGCGGTGGGGCTGCGCCATTTCTGCTGCAACTCGGCCAAGAGCTCGGCCTGGCGCGAGAGGTGATCGGCCACATGGTTTTGCATGGCGTGGCCATAGAAGCGAATGATGTTGGCGAGCGTGGCTTCGGAGAGCAAGGGCGTGCCCGCCGCCTCTTCCTCCAAAATGATTTGCAACAAGATGCTGCGCGTGAGGTCTTCCCCGCTCTTGGCATCCCGCACCACAAAGGGGGCGTGCTGCATCACGAGCTGCTTGATATCGGCGAGCGTGACATAGGAGGATGCCGTCGTGTCGTAGAGCCTGCGGTTGGGGTATTTCTTGATGGTGCGCACACCTTCGTCGGCGGGGGCCTTGGCCATGGCGATTGTTCCTCGGGCGCAAAAGACCCGATTTTAACGACAAGCCATTTCACTCAAGGCGAGTGATGCCACCGCACGCCCTGCTCGCGCAGCATTCGCTTGAGCGCGGCGGGCGGTTTGACGTCACTCACCACATCATCCACGTCCTTTAAGCTGGTGAGCAGCACCGCCGCGCTGCGCGTGAGCTTGCTGTGGTCCACGACCAGGATGCGGTTGCGCGCGCGCGCCAGCGCGAGTTGGACCAAGGCGGCTTCGGACTCGTGGTATTCCAGCACCTGTCCCTGCGCGTCGAGTGCGCCCGCGCTGAAGAGACAAAAATCGGGACGGTACTGTGCGAGCATGGCTTGGGTCTGGGGCCCTGTGATGCCAAAGTTACGAGCGTCCAAATGTCCCCCCAAGACCACCACTTCAAAGTCGGGTTGGCGGGCCAGTAATTGCGCGGCCTCCAAGTGGTGGGTGATGATTTTGAGCCCTTTGCGTTGACGCAGCGCGCGGGCCACGGCCAACATGGTGGTTCCCAACGACAAAAACACCGAGCTGCGATCCGGCACCAAGGCCTGCACCGCTTGCGCGAGTTTGGCTTTGGCGTCGGAGTGCTCACCCCGTCGGGTTTCGTAATCGGTGTTGGTCACGCTCGAGGGCATGGCCGCACCGCCATGGTGGCGCACCAAGGCCCCTTGCTCGGCCAGCGCGTTGAGGTCCACCCGAATCGTCTGGGGCGTGACCCGACACTGCTGAACCAGCGCCTCAATGGGCAAATAACCGGCCTGGCGGACCAACTCCACTATGCGCTCGCGCCGGGCCGCCACCGTCATGCCAGCGCCTCCGTGTAGGCCTGCGCGAAGGCGGGCCCCTGCTCGGCCATGGCCACCCCGCCCTGCCAGCAGGGGTGCTGTTGCCAGGGCAAGGCCAGTTGGTCGGTCAAGGCGTTGAGCTCGGCCACATAGCGTCGCGCGTCCTTGGCTAACACGGCCTCCATCTGGGCATAGTCGGGGAAGTGCTCAAAGGCCGACTGCCAAATCGCGCGTCCGCACAAATAACCACTGGCCTGGGCGCGGTAGGCATAGGTGAGCGTGCGCGCGAAATCCTCCGGCCCAGCGCCCGCAGACAACACCACCCAGGGCTTGGGCGTGATGGCGCCCATCTCATCAAACAAAGCTTGCACCGCCGCAGCTTGCGGGCCATGGGGGTCTGGCACGCCGGTGTGCGCGGCGGGGGGTTCGAGTTTGTAGATATCCACGCCAAATTCAGGCGAGGCGAAATCGCGCACGGAGTCGAGCACCAAGCGCGCGCGGTTTTGCTGCACGTAGGCGGGATCCTCGCCGGGCAAGGGGTAGATCAGGAGTTCGAGCAGCAGCACGATATCGTGTTGACGGCAAGCCTCGCCCACTTGCCGCACCACGGCTTGCTGGTGCGCGCGCACCGCGGGGTCGGCATCGGGTCGGTACCAGGCGAGGAACTTCACCGCATCGCCCCCAATGCGGCGAATCTTCTCCACCGACCAGTGCGGTATGCATTCGGTGCGCCGCCCTTGTGGGCTGTTCTGCGTCACGTGGTGTTCGAGCGAGAGGCACAGCCCCACCGAGGGCGGCATGACCCCAATGCAGGCGGGATAGGCGTAATTGGGGTCGAGCAGCATGGCCGACGCATCGGGCGCGAGGTGGCGCGTCACAGCCGCTTTGACCCGCGCCACGTCTTCATACGGTGCCTCGGCCACACCCCTGCGCTCGGCGATGGGTTGCATGAGGGGGGTGCGCTGGTCAATCGCGATCATCTTCCAGCGACCGCCTGCATCGGCCAGACGACGCATCCCCCACCATTTACCGGGTTGAAGGTGTTGCATGGACATTTCCTTTCCTAAGAGCCATGGCTTGTTCGTGAGTGGGCAGACATGACCAGCCGGTGCCGAGCTGACATTTCGCTGCCGCGGCCGCGCTGCCATAGCGCGCGGCCTCCATCCAGTCCGCGCCCTGCCCCAGGGCCAGGGCATAAGCACCGTGAAACACGTCACCGGCGCCGTTGGTGTCCACCGCCTCGACTTGCGGGGTGGGAATTTCGTGCCACTGACCGTTGACGACAAACCAGCTGCCCAACTCGCCGCGCGTGACCGCCACGATACTCGGGTGCTCCGCCGCGGCGGCCATCAGCGCCGCGCGCAAATCGCGCTCCGGGCGCCAACTGCGCAAGCCCCGCTCGGAAAAAATCACATGGTCAGCCAAGGGCAACAAGGTTTGCAGCGCTTGGGCACTGCCTGCATCGGCATCGAGCACCCGTGGCAAGCTGCGCTCGCGTGCCCCCAAGAGCAAGCGCTCAGCCCCTGCCACCCAGCGAAAGTCCACATGCACGGCCTGCGTGTCATCGAGCCTGGCCATGGGAAGCCAAGACGCGTCTTCATCCAACCCTCCAGCCACCACGGCCAGCATGCGCTCGCCCGCCGGGTCCACCCAAATCGCGGCCACCGGTGTGGCCCCACCGGGCACACGACGCACTTCGGGGTGAACGCCAGCCTGCTCCAGGCCCCGGATCAATTCCAGACCATCGGCATCGTCGCCCACCCGACCCCAGTACTCGGCTTGTCCGCCCAAACGCGCAATGCTGGCCGAAGCGGTAGCGGCCATGCCGCCATGGACCACACGCAAGCGCCGTGCAGTCACCTTCTGGGGCTCGCGCGGCAACTGATCCACCTCAAAGACCAAGTCCTTGACCGCAATGCCCAAGCAAACCACACGCGTCATGACCAGCGCGCTCCAGTGGTCGCGTCAAACAGGTGCTGCTGATCTGCCGGCCAACTCACTCGGCAAGACTGCCCTGGGCGCCACTCGGTCTCCCCGGGCACACGCGCCATCCAACGCCGTCCGGCTACGCGCACGCTCAGCAAGGTCTCGGCGCCCAAGGGTTCGACCAACTGAATTTCTCCCGGCAAGCCCTCGGTGGCCAGCGCTTGGTGCAAGCGCAATGCCTCCGGACGCACGCCGAGCATGCACGGGCCCGAGCCCTGCGCCGTGCCGGCCAACGCCTGGCCTTCGGGGAGTTGCAACACCCCCTGGTTGCACGTGGCCTCCAACATGTTCATGGGGGGCGAGCCCAGAAATCCCGCTACAAACGCCGTGGCCGGTTGGTGGTAGAGCGCGAGTGGAGTGCCCACTTGCTCAATGCGCCCCTTGTTCATGACGACGATGCGGTCGGCCATGGTCATGGCCTCCACTTGATCGTGGGTGACGTAAATGGAGGTGGTGCGCAGGCGCTGGTGCAGGGCTTTGATCTCCGAGCGCATGTCCACGCGCAGTTTGGCATCCAAGTTGGAGAGCGGCTCGTCAAACAGAAACACCTGGGGCTTGCGCACGATGGCCCGCCCCATGGCCACCCGTTGGCGCTGACCGCCCGAGAGCGCGCGCGGACGGCGCTCAAGTAAGTGGGCAATTTGCAAAATCTCGGCGGCGTCTTGAATCCGCTTGGCGATCTCATCGGCCGGCGTGCCGCGCATGCGCAACCCAAAGCCCATGTTCTGGCGCACCGTCATGTGGGGGTAGAGCGCGT
>JACCDX010667213.1_pt1 | contig 11473 bp, 10 predicted proteins | sample 7449681 | NCBI WGS metagenome assembly JACCDX01 (sample SAMN15323450, study PRJNA562643) | freshwater metagenome | isolation source: river surface water | place: USA:Blue River Watershed | collected 2017-08-18 | reverse complement strand
GGAGATACCGATACAAGCACCCAGAGCGCCCAGACCAATGATCAGACCGCAAGCCAGAGCGACGTTACCCAACACGATTTCCATGATTGCTCCTAGATAGAAAAGAAGAAAAGGTTAAAGAAAGAGAACGAAAGGGAGAGAAACGAAAAATCAGCGACCGGAGGGGGGGATAACCGATCAGTGACCTTCGTGGGCCTGACCGATGTACACCAGGGTCAGCATCATGAAGATGAAGGCCTGCAGCGCAATGATCAGGATGTGGAAGATGGCCCATGCCGAACCGGCGATGACGTGACCAATCCACAGTCCGATGCCGCCCAGCGAGCTGAAGCCCACTGCACCCATCAGGGCGATCAGCATGAAGACGAGTTCGCCTGCATACATGTTGCCCCACAGCCGCATGCCGTGGGAGATGGTCTTGGCACCGAATTCAATCAGGTTCAGCGCGAAGTTGGCCGGGGCCAGCAGCAGCGCCATGGCACCGTGGGCGTGGAAAGGAGCGGTGAACAGCTCCTTGACCCAGCCGCCCAGGCCCTTGATCTTGATGTTGTAGTACAGGCAGATCAGCAGGACACTGATGGACAGGCCCAGGGTGATCGACAGGTCAGCCGAGGGCACGATGCGCAGGTAAGCATGGTGCGGATCCAGGCCTTGCGCCTCGTAGACCTTGCCCCAAATGGTGGGCAGCAGGTCCAGCGGCAGCAAGTCCATGGCGTTCATGAAGAAAATCCACACGAACACGGTCAGGGCGGCGGGGGCCACAGCCTTGCGCGAGGTCGCGTTGTTGATGATGCCCTTGGCCTGGGTGTCGACCAGCTCGACGATCATTTCGATCGCGGCCTGGAAGCGGCCGGGCACGCCCGAAGTGGCCTTGGTGGCGGCACGCCACAGCATGAACACGGCAGCCAGACCCAGCAGCGTGGACCAGAACAGCGAGTCCAGGTTCCAGTAGCTGAAGTCCGCAATGGCTTGCGGCTCAGAGAAGTTCTGGAGGTGGCGCAGGTGGTGGTTGATGTACTCACCCGCCGTTGGAGCGTGGTGCGCAGCGGCTTCAACCGCGCCATGTGCTTCAGCAGACATCGACAAACTCTCGTTAGACAGAATTCTTCTTGTGACGCTGCCACACGAGCACCGTCACCCCAATCACTTTCAAGCTCAACACCAGGGTCACCAGCATGGCCGCCCAATCGAGTGGGCGGATCCAGACCGGGGCCAGCGCCATCAGGACGCCGGTGAGACCCAGCTTGGCGAGCTCCCATACAAAGAGCCCGCCCGCGCTTTGCCCCAACCGAGACCCGAACACGCCACGCGCCATGAAGGCGCCGGGCACAACCACCACGGCCACACCCCACAGGGCGGAGGCCAAAGCATTCGGGTGCGACGACAGGGCACCCCAGACCAGCGCGACACACACCCCGAACACCGCCTGAGCGCCCAGCGCATGCCAGACGGAGATGGAGGGGTGCTGGGCAACCAGGGCTTGCGCTTCTGATCGCGTCAGCGGCCGGACCGGAGGATCGACATCCTTGGACCAATCAGAGTCATCATCGAAGGTGGACATGTCGCTTCGTGACTCGTCTCGGACACAAAAACGCCGACCAGGCGTCGGCAAAACCTAAAGATTATACGCGGGCAAGCCCCAAGAGGCCAATCCCCATCGCTGCACCAAGTTGACACACCCCCCGACGCGAGGGAGGCATAACCATTTCTGGTTAGCGGGGCGCGGATTAGAACAGAAATGTCCCGCCCGTTGAGGTTATGGCCTGCGTTTGATCCCCCTCGTTCACGGGGGGTGCTGGGGCAAGCCCGATGCACGTCAGACGACAGTCCATACATCCTTGTCAGCATCGTGTTGACGGCTTGTGGCGTTTGAATCCCTTCTCAGGCGCCGCAGCCCCTCCCCCTCGTTGCCGACAGCACACCGGAGTCTTTCATGCCCCCACCCGCCACGCAGGACAAGGTCATCACCTACTTCAAGTACTTGAAGAACATCACGGTGAACGACATCAAACAGATGTACGACCTGTACGCTGCGTACTACGAGAACACCTCGCTGGACATCTTCCTCAATGACCTGAGCAAGAAGACCGGCGCGATCATGGTCGTGCGCAAGGCGGACGGCAAGGTCGTGGGCTTCTCGACGCAGCAGGTGCTGGAGCTCGACATCCACGGCAAGAAGGTGCGCGGCGTCTTCAGCGGCGACACCATCGTCGAGCCGCGCTACTGGGGCAACAACAAGCTGGGCGTGGTGTTCTACCGCTTCCTGATCCGCGAGAAGTTCCGTCGCCCCTGGGTGCCGTTCTACTGGTTCCTGATCTCGAAGGGCTACAAGACCTACATGTTGATGGTCAACAACTGCTACAAGTATTACCCCAACGTGGCAGGCAACAAGGGCGAGTACGTCGAGATCACGAAGGCGTACTGCAACCAGCTCTTCCCCGAGTACTTCGACGACAAGTCGATGCTGCTGGACTTCGGCGAGCAGTACGTGCGCCTGAAGGAGACGGTGGCCGAGATCACGCCAGAGCTGGCCGCCGCCAACGAGCACATCGCCTACTTCGAGAAGATGAACCCTTCGTGGCGCCGTGGCACCGAAATGCCGTGCCTGGGGTCGATCGATATGGGCAGCGCCCTGTATTCGTTCTATGCTCGTCCGATGAAATGGATCCGCAAGAACATCCTGGGCACGCACAAGCCGGCCGGCCTCGATCTGGCGCGTCAGCAAGAGGCCGAGCGCCTCGCTGAGCAGCGCAAGGCGCACTGAGCATGGGTCTCGGGACCCGACTCGGACACCAACTCCTCAAGCTGCTGGTTGCCCCCGGGCAACGCCGTTTCGAGCGCCACCTCGGCGAGCTGGAAGCCATCCAGCGCGCCCGCCTGGCCCGTTGGTTGGCCGCCGCCGCACGCTCCCCTGAAGGCCAGCGCCGAGGACTCTCGGCGGATTGGTCGTGGGAGGACTTTGCCCGGCAGGTGCCGCTGTCCACGTACAAGGATTACGCCGAGGTCATCGGCCAGCAGCGCGAGCGCAAGCAGCCGCTGCTGATCGACTCGCCCATCGAGCGCTACCAGCCCACCAGCGGCTCCACGTCGGCCGTGAAGTGGGTGCCGTACACCAAGATGTTCCTCGCCGAGCTCGACGAGGTGATCATGGCGTGGGTGAGCGACCTGTATCAGCAGTACCCCAAGCAGGCGCAGGGCACGCACTACTGGTCGCTGTCGTGGATCCCGACCGAGCTGCGCAGCCAGACGGCGGGCGACATCAACGACGACATGAAGATGCTGTCGTTCGGCAAGCGGGTGCTGGCCTACCTGACGCAGGCGGCGCCGCAAGAGATCGCGCTGGCCGAGACGTCGGACGACTCGCTGTTTGCCACCATCGCCTACCTGGCCGCCGATGCGCGCTTGGGCTTCATCTCGGTGTGGAGCCCGACCTTCGGTTTGGGCCTGATGGAGCAGATGGCGAACTGGCGCGCCGAGCTGGCCGAGTGTTTGAAACGCGGCAGCTGGGGCGGCCGCACGGCCCGCATGGCCGGCCTGCCCTGCCCGCGCAACGACCGCGCCGCCGAGCTGCTGGGCCGCTGGGATGGGCAGCTGCACGCCGCCTTCTTTGAAAAACTGTGGCCGCAGTTGGCCATCGTCAGCGCCTGGGACACGGCCGCGGCCACGCCGTGGGCGGCCAAGCTCAAGGCGCTGCTGCCGCATGCGGGCTTCCAGGGCAAGGGGCTGTGGGCCACCGAGGGCGTGGTGACCTTCCCCTACCAGGGGCGCTTCCCGCTGGCGTACCACAGCCATGCCTACGAGTTTGCCGATGCGAACGATGGCAAGGTGTACGCGCCGTGGCAGCTCAAGACGGGCCAGGAAGTGATCCCCATCATGACGACGGGCAGCGGCTTTGCGCGCTACCAGATGAGCGACGTGATCCGCGTGGAGCGCCCGCTGGGCCAGGTGCCGTGCTTCACCTTCCTGGGGCGCAACGATGGCGTCGACCTGGTGGGCGAGAAGACCTCGGCCACCACCGCGCAGCAGGTGCAAGACAGCCTGCAGCTGCACGGCGCGATGCCGGTGACGCTGCTGGCGCTGGACGAGGCGCGGGGCCGCACGCCGGGCTATGTGCTGCTGGTGGAGTGCGACGCCGCGCTGGCCCACGACGGCCGCCGCGCGCTGCAGGCCAATGTGGGCACCCAGGTGGAGCAGGCCTTGCAGGCCAACTTCCACTACAAGCTGGCGCGTGAGCTGGGCCAGTTGCAGCCGGCGGCGTGCATCGCGCTGCCCGACATGCGTGGCGTGTACCTCGACCAGTGCCGCGAGCGCGGCATGATCGAGGGCAACATCAAGATCGAGCCGCTGCGGCACTGGCGTGGCCAGGTGCCGGGCGTGTTGCGCCAGGAGCTGGACGCCTGAACCCCAGCGCCCTGTCGTTTTCAGTTGTTTTGAAACGGGCCCTGGCCGCACAACGGCTGGTGGGCCCACCCCATTGACCGTGAGACCCCGAACATGGCCATCACCATCCGCCTCGGCACCCCCGCCGACAACGCCAAGATCCAGGACCTGGTGACCAAGATCACCATGCCCGGCCCCGCACAGATGTGCTTCCAGCGCGCGCCAGACTTCTTCACCGGCGCCAAGGTGATCGGCGACGACTTCGTGCTGACCGTGGCCGATGACGACGAGCGCCCCGATGTGCTGGCCGGCCTGACGGTGTTCTCGGGCCGCGACCTCTACATCAGCGGCAAGCCGCGCCGCGTGTACTACTCGGGCGACACGCGCGTCGACCCGTACTACCGCCGCCGCGGCATCGCGTCGCAGATGTTCATCGCGCAGAAGGCCTACCGCAAGCCCGATGAGCTGCTGCAGGGCATCGTGCTGAAAGAAAACACCGCGCCGCTGGACGCCGCCGCCAAGGCCGCCGATGGCGTGCTGTTCCGCTACTGGATCAGCCACACGATCGAGACGAGCTTCATCTTCGTGCGCAAGATCAAGCCGCGCATCCCGGCGGGCGTGACCGTGCGCGCGGCCACGGCGGCTGACGCGCCGGCCATGCAGGCCTTCATGGACCGCGAGGCCCCGCGCCGCAACGGCTACCCGGTCTACAGCCTGGAGAAGCTGATGGCGGGCGACCCGTACTACAACGGCTTGCGCATTGGCGACTACGCGCTGGCGCTGCGCAACGGCGAGATCATCGGCATGGTGGCGGGCTGGAACCAGAAGGCCTACAAGCAGACGCGCGTGGTGGGCCTCAAGCCCATCATCAAGCTGCTGCGCCCGGTCTACAACATCTACGCGGGCATCGCCGGGGGCTTCAAGCTGCCGCCGGTGGGCGGGGTGCTGAACTACCTGTCGCTCTACAACACGCTGATCGCCAACGATGACGTGGCGGTGCACCGCGCCCTGATCGACTGGATCATGGCCAACCCCGGCGCGAAGTACGACGCGCTGGCCACGGGCATCACACAGGGCGACCCGCTGGTGGAGACGCCACGCGGCTACAAGCGCCAGAAGCTCATCTCCAGCCACTTCTGGCTGAGCTATGGCGATGACCCGCGTGGCGGCATCGACGATCGGCCGCTGTACGTGGAGCTGGGTCGGCTCTGACCCATGCCGTCAGCTTCGGCGGCGCACGGCCATCATGCCCAGCACCAGCAGGATCCACCCTGCGGTGCGCAGCGCCAGGGTGAGCCTGGCGGGCCAGCGTGCGAGTTGCTGCAGCAGCGCCCAGAGCAAGCCACCGGTCATGCGCAGCCCCATGGTCACGGAGATCATCGGCCGATCCTGTCGGAAGGGGTGGCGTCCATCGCTTCGATGAAGTCGGCGAAGACGCGGGCCACGGGCAAGAGCTTGCTGCGGTCGACCTTGTCGAGCGTGTCTTGCTCGTCGTACAGGTAGGCCGGGCCCGAGATGAAGCTGGCGGTGGGGATGCCGGCCGCACACGCGAAGGCATCGGTGGGGATGCCCACGGTGCCGCACAGGCCGTGCGCATTGAGGATGGCGGTGCGGCGCAGGTCGTGGCGCCTCACCGCGTCTTTCAGGGACCGGGTGAGCGGCGCGCGGAAGCTCTCGAAGATGCCGAAGACTTCGGATTGCCCGCTGAGCTGCAGGCGGCCGCTGCGGTTGACCGCCTCTTTGGCGATGTGCTCGATGGTGACGTTGCCCACGACCTTGTAAGGCGATTGCGGGCTGAACCACTTTTCGCCGAACGAGCGGTGCACCTGGTAGCCGCTGAAGTGGCTGTCCATGGTGACGAAGACCAGGGTCTTGTCGAGCTGGCCATCGGGGCGCGTGGCGAAGTACTGTGCCTGCGCCAGCACGCTGGCGGTGCCGCTGCCGTCTTCCACGGCGCCGGCCCAGACCGAATCGTGGTGGGAGGTGACCAAGATGGCGTCGGTGCTGCGCCCGGGGAGCACGCCCACCACGGCGCGGCCCGGCACGGTGTCGCGGCGGGCATCGAGGTCGAGCCGGGCCTGGGTGTTGCGGCCGTTTTTCAGCAGGGTGCGGATGCGTGCACCCTCACCTGGGCTGACCCACACGCCGGGCAGCGTGAGCTCCATGCGGCGGTAGAACTCGTTGTAGTAGCGGTTGGACTCGTGGTAGTCGGCCAGCACACCCACCACGCCAGCGGCGCCCGCATCCATCAGGCGCTGGCCCACCTTCACCAGGTTGGTCTGGTAGGGGTTGGCCACGAAGAGCTGCGGGTTGAAGGCGCTGAGCATGGGGTCCCACAGGAACTCGATGAGCGGCAGGAAGGCGGCCGTCGACATCTCGAAGCGCAGGTTGAACAGCACGATCTTGCCCCGCACAGATTTGCCCAGCAGGTCGACCGCGCGGCCTTCGCCCACGTCAACGATCTCGGCTTGCAGGCCGTTGGGGCCGGTGGTGAACTGGTTGGGCACGCCCGGCGTGACGGCCGAGAACGCGATGGGGAAGCTGTCGATGGCAAAGCCGTTGACGCTCAGGCCGTGGCGGGTGGCCTGCCAGCCCCAGGTGGGCGCGGTGTGGAAGTGCACCTGCTGCAAGCCCAGGGTCTCGAACTGGCACTTGACCCAGGCGGCTGCACGGGCGTTGGCCTCGGTGCCCGAGCGGCGCGGGCCGAAGGCCACGATGCCCTCGATCCACTGGTAGATGCGCTCGCCTGAAGGCATGCCGGTGGCCTGGGGGTCGCGGGCAAGGTCTCGGACACAAGGGGGTTGGGCTTCGGGATCGAAGTCGGCGGCGTGGATGGGGATGGGCAGGCTGCCCAGTGCGAGCGTGAGGCTCAGGGTCAGGGTGGTGGGCCAGTTGCGCATGTCGGACTCCTCGTTTTCTGAACCCCGGTCAAACCGGTGAATTCATTCTTCGAAGTGGCGCCTGCCGCGCGCTTCGCCTCCTGCCAGGGGCGCATTCAATTCCCGCCAGTCCTCGCGGGGCGGTGGCGTCACACGCGCGTCAAACCCCGCGTTAACCCTGGATCAGGCGTAACCAGGTGTTTCGCCTGCCAGTCAGGAACAGACACACCCCCCGTGAATCGGGTATTGGTGGTGTCCCCCTGGCAGGCGTAACGGGCTGGACGTTGAATGGCAGACAAACAAGACCCTGCGCGGGGTCTGACGAGGCGCCCATCGCCGCTCCAAAGAGGCGCCCGCCAGACGAAGTGCCGCGCGCCCCGACTCGAACGTCAAAGAGGAAGCGTCACGATGTCGTCTGCGCAAGCAAGCAAGCCCACGGTGCCCGTGAGTTACGTCTGGCTGGTGATCCGCCTGGCCGAAGAACGGGGGGTGGCCCCGCAGCACCTGCTGACCGGGCTGAAGATTTCACCGGCCCAGCTCGACAGCCCCGAGGGCCGCGTGGGGTTGCTGGACGACTACGCCGAGCTGTGCCGCCGCGCGCTGCTGTGGTCGGGCGAGCCGGGGCTGGGCTACGAGTTCGGCTTGCGGGCCACGCTGACCACCCACGGCATCCTGGGCTATGGGCTGATGAGCCAGCCCACGCTGGGCCACGGCCTGGGCTTTGCGGCGCGCTATGGCGCCGTGCTGCGCATGCCGGCGTGGGACATGCGCTTCGAGGTGGGTGACGACTGGGCCAGCATGTCGGCCACCGAGTCGATCTCGCACGGCGAGCTGCGGCGCTTCTCGCAGGAGCAGCTGCTGGTGAGCGCGCTCTCCATGATGCGCCAGCTGCTGCCCGACGAGTGCCACGATGAGCTGGAGCTGTTCTTCGACCACCCGGCCCCGCCTTACCACGCGCGCTTTGCCCACCGCCTGCCTCGCTGCCACTTTGAGAGCGGGCAGGTGGCGATCCGCATGCCGGGTCGGCTGACACGGGTGCCGCTGCTGACCAGCGATGTGATTGCCGCCAAGCTGGCCGAGCGCGAGTGCGCCCGCGAGCTCGCGCTGATCCAGGCCCGCCGCGACCCGGTGGCCCTGGTGCGCGCCCGCCTGGTCAACAGCGAGCAGGGCTACCCCAGCCTCGACGAGGTGGCGGCGCAGCTGCACGTGTCGTCGCGCACGCTGACGCGGCAGCTGGCCGACGCCGGCCTGCCCTTTCGGCAACTGCTGCAAGAGGCCCAGCACCGCGACAGCCTGGTGCTGTTGCAAGACCGCCGCCTGAGCCTGAGCGACGTGGCGGTGCGCCTGGGCTACAGCTCGGTGACCAACTTCGTGCGGGCGTTCAAGGGCTGGCACCACGACACGCCGCAGGCCTGGCGGGATGCGCACCTGGGCACACACCAGGGCGCGCACCAGGGCGCGCATCAGGGCGCGCACCCCACCGAGGCGTTGTGGCACGGGCACGGCGCTCGCTAGGGTCTGCAGATCAGGGCGCGGCCACCGGATACTGCAGGCTGCGACCCACGACATCCCCACGCGCCCTGCAAGTCCTGGACAACACATCGCCCCAACGCCCCATGAGCACGCCCACTTTCTACACCGACGCCCAAGACGTGGGCCACCACATCGGCGGCCAGGTGATGGCCCCCACGGCCGGCCGCTTTGCCGAGGTCTTCAACCCCACCACCGGCCAGGTGGCCCGCCGCGTGCACCTGGCCGAGGCCGACACCGTGGACGCCGCCGTGCGCGCCGCAGCCGCCGCCTTCCCGGCCTGGGCCGACACCCCGCCCATCCAGCGCGCGCGGGTGATGCAGCGCTTCTTAGCCCTGCTCAACACCCACCGCAACGAGCTGGCCGCCATGATCACCAGCGAGCACGGCAAGGTGTTCACCGACGCGCAGGGCGAGGTCACCCGGGGCATCGAGATCGTCGAGTTCGCCTGTGGTATCCCGCAGCTGCTCAAGGGCGACCACTGCGAGCAGGTGTCCACCGGCATCGACAACTGGACGCTGCGCCAGCCCCTGGGCGTGGTGGCCGGCGTGACGCCGTTCAACTTCCCCGTGATGGTGCCGTGCTGGATGTTCCCTGTGGCCATCGCCGCGGGCAACACCTTCGTGCTCAAGCCCAGCCCCACCGATCCCTCGCCCTCGCTGTTCATGGCCCGGCTGCTGGCCGAAGCCGGGCTGCCCCCGGGCGTGTTCAACGTGGTGCAGGGCGACAAGGTGGCCGTGGACGCGCTGCTCACCCACCCCGAGGTGCAGGCCGTGAGCTTCGTGGGCTCCACGCCGATTGCCCAGCACCTCTACGAAACAGGGGCCCGCCATGGCAAGCGCGTGCAGGCCTTGGGCGGCGCCAAGAACCACCTGGTGGTGATGCCCGATGCCGACCTCGACAAGACCGTGGAGGCGCTGATCGGCGCGGCCTACGGCTCGGCCGGCGAACGCTGCATGGCCATCTCGGTGGCCGTGCTGGTGGGCGATGTGGGCGACCGCATCGTGCCCTTGCTGGCCGAGCGCACGCGCCAGCTCCAGATCAAGAGCGGCCTGCACCTGGATGCCGAGATGGGCCCGATCGTGACGGCCGCCGCGCGTGAGCGCATCCGTGGCCACATCGACGCCGGGGTGGCCGAAGGCGCCGAGCTGCTGTGCGATGGCCGCGTGCACGCCAGCGCCGAGCACCCGGGTGGCTTCTGGCTGGGCGGCACGCTGTTCGACCATGTGCGCCCCACCATGTCGATCTACCAGCAAGAGATCTTCGGCCCGGTGCTGTGCTGCGTGCGGGTGCCCGACTTCGCGCAGGCCCTGCAGCTCATCAACGACCACCCCTTTGGCAACGGCGTGTCGCTGTTCACCCGCGACGGCCACACCGCCCGCGAGTTCGGCCGCCGCGTGCAGGTGGGCATGGTGGGCATCAACGTGCCCATCCCCGTGCCCATGGCCTGGCACGGCTTTGGCGGCTGGAAGCAAAGCCTGTTTGGCGACATGCACGCCTACGGCGAAGAGGGCGTGCGCTTCTACACCAAGCAAAAGTCCATCATGCAGCGCTGGCATGACGGCGGCAGCCAGGGCAACGCCTTCGTGATGCCGGTGGCGCGCTGAGCTGCAGACACCGCGCCCTCGCCCTCACTCGGGCAGACCGGCCAGCAGCCGCTCCAGCCGCTCGATGCGGTGGCGGTGTGGCGTGGTGATGGCGTAGAAGCGCTCCGTGAGCTCGGTGGACTGCCCCAGCACCACCAGCACCCCGGCGCGCAACTCGTCTTGCACCACCACCTCGGGCAGCACGGTGAGCCAGCCGCTGTCGCGGGCGATCAGGCGCAGCATGGCCATGTCGTCCACCTCGGCACGCACGCGTGGCTTGACCCCGGCCGACAGGCACAGCGCATCGAATTGCGCGCGCAAGGCGTGGCGCGGCCCGGGCAGCGCCACGTCCACCCCATCGAGGCCCTGGGGGATGGCCAGCGTCTGCCCTTGCCACGTGCCGGCCGGCCCCACCAGCGAGATGCCCTGGCTGCCCAGGAAGCGGCAGTGCAGCGGCTGCTGCTGGTTGCTCGACACCGGCTCATTGGCCAGCACCACATCGAGCTCGTGGTGGGCCAGGCGCACCAGCAGGTCGTGCAGCAGGCCGGATTCGAGCGTAAGCGTGACCGTGGGGTCCGACAGCAGCGGGCGGATCCAGTTCTCCTGGTAGTTGCGCGACAGCGTGGCCACGCTGCCCACGCGCAACCGGGTCAGCCCCTCGCTGCGGCCTTGCAGGCGGCCGATCATCTCTTGCCCCAGGCCGAAGATGTTTTCGGCGTAAGACAGCACCAGCTGCCCCGTGTCGGTGAGCAGCAGGCGGCGCTTTTCGCGCTCGAACAGGGGCTCGCCCAGGCGGTCTTCCAGCTGCCGGATCTGGGCCGACAGCGCCGATTGCGACACGTGCATCGCCTGGGCCGCCCGCGTGAGGTGCCCGGCCTTGGCCACCCGCCAGAAGTAGAACAGGTGGTGGAAGTTGAGCTGCTCCAGGTTCATGCGTTCTGTTTTTAAGATCAATCGGTTCTGATCAATGTATTTTACTGAATGACTGCCGGTCGGCACCATGGCGCCAGTTGCAAGATTGGAGACGTCATGGGACCGGAGATTGGGGGAACGACCTGGGTGCTGGGCCTGGCGCTGATGGCCCCGCTGCTGGCCGGG